>Ga0194048_10000437_pt1 | contig 20293 bp, 6 predicted proteins | sample JunL225m_MetaG_FD_161685 | JGI IMG/M metagenome (GOLD analysis project Ga0194048, IMG submission 161685) | Anoxic zone freshwater microbial communities from boreal shield lake in IISD Experimental Lakes Area, Ontario, Canada - Jun2016-L222-5m | ecosystem: Environmental > Aquatic > Freshwater >...
CGCCTATACGGCGTGCGTCACCACGGGCCGGGGTCTGCGTTGGCCATCAAACGCGCGCTGCGCGATAACCCGCCAGACATGGTGCTCATCGAGGGTCCACGCGAAGCCGACGCCATCGCAGCGTTGGCTGCCGACCCCGATATGCATCCGCCGGTCACCATGCTCGGGTACGCCATTGGCCAACCCGACCGAGCGTTGTTTCACCCCTACGCATCGTTTAGCCCTGAGTGGGTGGCGCTGCGCTGGGCCACCGATGCCGATGTGCCGGTGCGGTTCATCGACCTGGCGCTTGCCAACGTGCTGGCGCCGTGGCCAGCCGAGGTGCAGACCTCGCTCGAAACCCTCGATCAGCGCCCGGCCGATCCACTTGCCGAACTGGCGCTCGCCGCTGGCTACGACGATCCCGAGCGGTGGTGGGAAGACGTCGTCGAGCATCGTGAGGGCGGCTCTATCTTCGAGGCCATCGCCGAGGCAATGGGCGTGCTTCGTCAGGCCTATGACCCCGATCTTGTACCCGCCGAGCGCATCGAACGTTGCCGCGAGGCGCAGATGCGCACCGGCATTCGCACCGCGCTCTCCGACGGTTATGTGCGCATTGCGGTGGTGTGCGGCGCTTGGCATGTGCCTGCGCTCGAGCGCGCCCAGCATCCCAAGCAGGCTCGGGTCGATGCCGCTCAGTTGCGCGGCATGCCCAAAACCAAAGTGTCCATCACCTGGGTGCCGTGGACCCATCGGCGCCTAGCGTCGGCTAGCGGGTACGGCGCCGGCGTTTCGTCGCCCGGTTGGTATCACCACCTGTTCACCCACCCCGGCGAGCACACCATTGCGCGCTGGTTTGCTCAAGCGGCACACGTGCTGCGCGCCGCCGACTATGGCGCGTCGGCTGCCGACGTGCTCGAGGCAACCCGCCTCGCCACTTCTCTGGCGGCGCTTCGTGGTCGACCACTGGCGGGTCTTGTTGAGGTCAACGATGCGGCCCGCGCTGTGCTGGGTGATGGCACCGATGCGCCGATGACACTGCTGAACAACGAACTCATCGTGGGTGCGCTCATCGGGCGGGTGCCCGCCCACACGCCGATGGTTCCGCTGGCTCGCAATCTTGCGGCAGAGCAAAAACGATTGCGGCTCAAACCCGATGCCTCGATGCAAACGCTTGAGCTCGATCTGCGCAAACCGCTCGATCTCTCGCGTTCGCAACTGTTGCATCGCCTTGCGGTGCTGCGCGTGCCGTGGGGCCGCGAGGTCGATGGTCGTCGTAGCGTCGGCACCTTCCGCGAGACATGGCAACTGCTGTGGGAGCCCGAACTCGAGGTGCGTCTCATCGAGGCGTCGGCGCTGGGCACCACCATCGAAGTTGCCGCTGCCGCAGCGATGGCGCAGCATGCAATCGGGGCATCGTCGTTGGGTGAGCTCACCCACGCAGTCGAGGTGTGCCTGCTCGCGAACCTTGCGTCCACGTTGCCGGGCATCGTCGCGCTCATTGCCGATCGCGCGGCGCTCGATCTCGATGTGTCGCACCTGATGTCTGCGCTACCGGCGTTGTCGCGCACCATTCGTTACGGCGATGTGCGTGGCACCGATGCCCAGTCGCTGCAGTCGGTGTTGCATGGCGTGGTGCAGCGCATCGCTTCGGGGCTGGTGCTGGCGTGCGCCAACCTCAGCGACGACGCGGCCAACGTGGTTGGTGCGCAGATCAACGAAACCCAATCGGCGTTGTCGTTGCTTGGCGGCGGCCAACTGCTCAGCGCCTTTCACGGCGCGCTTGGCGATCTGGTCGAACGAGATCGCGTGCATGGGTCGCTACAGGGTCGGGCCACTCGATTACTCGCCGATGCCGGTCACATGTCGGCGGCTCTCGTAGAAGCCCGAGTCTCGCGGGCGCTGTCACGCGGCACGACGCCCGCCGATGGTGCCGCGTTTATCGAAGGTTTCCTCGGTGGTTCAGGTGTGGTGCTGATGCACGATGCCGAGTTGCTTGCCCTGCTCGATCGTTGGCTTGCCACGCTCGACTCAGAAGCCTTCGTCGAGACCCTGCCCCTGCTGCGGCGAACCTTTGGCACCTTCGAACTCGCCGAGCGCCGCCAGATTGGCGACCGAGTTCGCAACGGCAACGCGCCCGCCGTTGGGCTCGCAACGTTCAGTTTGTCGGCCGAGCGTGTAGCGGCAGGCCTCCACACAGTTGCGCAACTTCTCGGGGCGCCACGATGACCACGCCCGACGACTACCGGGTGCACGAAGGCGAGCGCTTGCGACGATGGCGCATGGTGCTCGGTGCCGATAACTCCGACTCCGCCGAGATGTCCAGCGGCGCCGAGGGTTCACTCGATGGCGACGATCGAGCCATCGATGCCGCGCTCGGCGCACTGTACGACGCACCCACCAGCTCGGGTGCGCGCGGTCGCGGATCAAAGCGCGCAGGCGGCCTTGCTGCATCGGCCCCCAACGTGGCGCGATGGCTCGGCGATATTCGCCGCTACTTTCCTGCCGGCGTGGTGCAGGTGATGCAACGCGACGCAATCGAGCGGCTCAATCTGCAACGCATGTTGCTCGAACCCGAATTGCTCGAGGCCATCGAGCCCGACATTCACCTTGTGTCAACGCTGCTCTCGTTACAACACCTGCTACCCGACACCACTCGCGCGACGGCGCGTTTGGTGGTGGGCAAAGTGGTCGCCCAACTGCACGATCGTCTCGCTCAGCCCACGGCGCAGGCGGTGCGCGGCGCATTGGCTCGCTCGGCGCGCACGCGTCGGCCGCTGCCTGGCGACATCGACTGGAACCGCACCATTCGGGCCAACCTCGCCAACTACCAGCCAACGCTCAAGACGGTGATCCCCGACAAGCTCATTGGCTATTCGCGGCGGGCGTCGGCGGTGCAGCGCGAGATCATCATTGCTATCGACCAGAGCGGTTCAATGAGCGACAGCGTGGTCTACGCGAGTGTGTTCGGCGCAGCGTTGGCGTCGGTGCGCTCGTTGCAGACCCGCCTCGTTTCGTTCGACACGGCAGTGGTCGATCTCACCGAGCAACTCAACGATCCGATCGATTTGTTGTTCGGCATTCAGTTGGGCGGCGGCACCGATATCAACCGGGCGATGGCCTATTGCCAATCGATCATCACCAGACCCGCCGACACGGTGCTCATCGTGGTCAGCGATCTGTACGAGGGCACTCCAGGCGGCGATTTCGTAGCTCGCATCGCAGCAATGGCGCGAAGCGGAGTGACGTGTGTTGCGCTGCTTGCGCTGAGCGACGAGGGTGCTCCGTCATTCGATCGGGGTGCAGCCAGTGCGCTCGCCGAACTGGGTGTGCCGGCATTCGCGTGCACACCCGATGCATTTCCAGACTTACTGGGCGCAGCGATTAATCGCCGCGACCTCGGCACCTGGGCCGGCGGTCAGGGTCTCGTAACTCGACCCTGACCCGCCAACCCGGTGCTACCTACTTGCGTTTAGTCGCCCTGTGGGCGGCGCTTGTCGGCCGTGGCCGGACCGCGCTTGAAACCGCCGGGCTTGAACCCGCCTGTGCGTGCGCCACCTGGCTTGAAGCCGCCGGTTGAACGGCCAGCGCCGCCACCCTTGTAGCCGCCGCCTGCGCCGCCTGCACCGCGGTAGCCGCCGCCGGAGTTGCCGCCGAAACCGCCTGGCTTGCCAGCGCCGTAGCCGGGACGGCTCGGACGGGCATCGCCCTGTGGTGCGCCCGAACGATCGCCGCGGTCACTTGAGTAACGAGGGCGGTCGGCGCCGGCTGCGTCGTCGCGGTTGCGCCATGGGCGATCACCGCTGCCATCGCGTCCGTATGGAGGACGCTGTCCGTCGCGTGCAAAGCCGGGACGATCGCCGGTTGGGCGTGAGGCGCCCGGGCGGCTGTCGCCGCGCTCGGCGCTGAACCGTGGGCGGTCGTCGCGGTTGAAGCGGCCACGGTCGTTGCCGCGGTCGTCGTCGCGACGTGGGCGCGGCGTGAAGTCGTTGCGATCGCGTGAGGCTGGTGCGCCATCGGTGCGCTCGTTGCGACCCTGATAGCCGCCGCGTGAAGCGCCGTATGCCGGACGCTCGGTGCGTGCTGCTGGTGAGTCGTCGCGGCGTGGGCGCGGCGACCAGTCGTTGCGGTCGCGTGGTGGTGCTGCGTCGGTGCGGTCGTTGCGACCTTGGTAGCCGCCGCGCTCGCCGCTGCCGCCACGACCCTGATAGCCGCCGCGTGCTGCGCCGTATGCGGGGCGATCGCCGCCGCCAGTGCTGCTGCCGCGACCTTGGTAGCCGCCGCGATCGGCACGATCGGCGCCATATGCCGGACGCTCGGCGCGTGCTGCGCCATACACCGGACGATCACTGCGCTCGCCACGATCACTGCGCTCGCCACGGTCGGCGCCATATGCGGGACGCTCGGCGCGAGCTGCGCCGTATGCAGGACGATCACTACGTTCGGAGCGCTCGCCACGATCACTGCGGTCACGATCGCCGCCGTATGCGGGACGCTCGCTACGTTCGGTGCGCTCGCCACGATCGCCGCCGTAGCCGCGATCGTTTGCTGCGGCACGGTCTACGTATCCGCCACGGCTGGTGCGGTCGCTATAGGCGCCACGATCGGCATTGCGATCGCCGCGACCCTGATAGCCGCCGCGGTCGCGCTCGCCGCGATCGCGGTTACCTGTTTCGCGTTCGCCGGCAGGCACGCGCTCGATGGGCTTCTCGCCCTGCTCCCAGGTGACTTCGGCTTCTACGTTGTCGCTCATGCGCTGGGCAATGCGCTGACGGCTTGGTGGCACGAACGCAATAACAACACCAGCGTTACCGGCGCGGCCGGTGCGGCCTGAGCGGTGGGTGTAGTCCTTGTCGTTGTCGGGCAGGTCGTAGTGCAACACGAGACTCACGTTGTCGACGTGAATGCCGCGGGCGGCAACGTCGGTGGCCACGAGTGCTTGAATCTTGCCGCGCTTGAAATCGTCGAGCGTGCGCTGACGCACGGCTTGGCTGCGAGCGCCGTGCAATGCGCCGGCCTTTACGCCAGCGCGGTTGAGGTCTTCGCTCACATCGTCGACGCCGTAGCGGGTCTTCACGAAGACAACCGTTGGGCCGTGCTCTTCGATGAGGGCAACGGCTGCGTCGATGCGCTCGGATGGGCGTGTGACCACGAAACGGTGATCGACAGGTGCCTGCTCGACATCGTCCATCAGGTCGTGACGCACAGGATCTTTCATGTAATCCTGAATGATCTCTTGCACATCGCCGTCGAGCGTTGCTGACCACAACATGGTCTGGCGCGTGGCCGGGGTCATGTCGAGAATCTTGCGAAGGTCGGGCATGAAGCCAAGGTCGGCCATGCGGTCGGCTTCGTCGATGACACACACCTCGACGGCGCTGAGATCGCAGTAACCCTTTTCGATGATGTCGAGCAAGCGGCCCGGCGTTGCAACAACGACCGAGGCGCCCTTGCGCAACGAATGAATCTGCGGGCCGAACGAGGCGCCGCCGTAGATGGCCTGCACGAAACGCCACTGGGCGCGACCAAGGGTGACGAACACCTTTTGGACTTGCTCGGCGAGCTCGCGGGTTGGCACCAGCACGAGACCGGTTGGACGGTGCGGCGCGGCCTGGCCGATGCGCACCATCATGGGGATTCCGAAACCAAGGGTCTTGCCGGAACCGGTTGGCGCACGGCCACACAGGTCTTTGCCGGCAAGGGCATCGGGGAGGGTGATGGCTTGAACCGGGAACGGTTCGGTGATGCCATCAGCGGCGAGTGCTTCGACGAGGCGCGCGGGGACGCCAAGATCTGCAAATGATTGGGACACGTTGTAGCTCCTTATGGGCGGCACACGTTCGCAGCAACTTGCCTGCGCCCAGTTATGGGATGCTCAGCTACTCACGTGTGTTCTGTTCCGTTGAACAGCACATCGAATGTATCAGTGTCAAATCCGAATCGCACTCGACCGGTCTGAGGCCGTCGGTCACAGGGGTCTCGTGTGCTGCGCGTAGATCGAGTGCGTCGCTGCGCTGCGGCGCGAGACCGCTTGAGTCAGTAAGTTGTAGAGCGCAAGTACTTTTGTCAGGGGGGCGCATGACCAAGTTCGATCTCATTGTCCGCGGTGGCCTCGTGCTCGATGGCACGGGAGAACCCGGCCGCATCGCCGATGTCGCCGTGCGCGACGGCGTTGTGGTGCAGGTTGGCGATGTTCAGGGCGATGCCACGCGAGTGATCGATGCCCACGGAGCATTGGTCACGCCAGGCTTTGTCGACATCCACACTCACTACGACGGTCAAGCCACGTGGGATAGCCACCTTGCGCCATCGGCCAATCACGGTGTTACCACCGTTGTTATGGGCAACTGTGGCGTCGGCTTCGCTCCCGTTCGAGAAGGCGATCGCCAGCGACTCATCGAGCTCATGGAAGGCGTCGAAGACATTCCGGGCGCGGCGCTGCACGAAGGTTTGAGCTGGAAGTGGGAGAGCTTCGCCGAGTACCTCAACGAAGTCGAGGGTCGCCCGCACGACATCGATGTTGCCGCACAGGTTCCACACGGCGCCCTGCGCCTCTATGTGATGGGCGAGCGCGGCGCCAATCGCGAACCCGCTAATGCCGCCGAGATTGCCGAGATGGGCCGCATTGCCGCCGAAGCAATCAGCGCTGGAGCGCTTGGCTTCAGCACCTCGCGCACGTTGAACCACCGCACCAGTCGCGGCGAACCAACCCCCACGCTCACCGCCGCACGTGAAGAACTCGTCGGTATCGCCGAGGCCATTGGTCGCACCGGCAAGGGCGTGTTGCAGGTGGTATCAGACCTCACCGATTTCGATCACGAAGTCGAGACCATGCGGATGATGATGCAGGTGTCGGGTCGTCCGCTGTCTATCTCGTTGGCTCAAGCCGGCCGCGGCTCCGATCAGTCGATGCGTCTGCTCGAGGTGCTCACCCAAGCCAATGCCGAAGGCCTGCAGATGCGAGCCCAAGTGGCTGCCCGCGCCATCGGCGTGCTGGTGGGTCTGCAAGCCACGGTGAACCCGCTCAAGTTCTGCCCCAGCTACCGGCCGCTCGCCGATCTCGAACTTGGCGAACTCGTGAGCCGTCTCGCCGAGCCCGAAACTCGTGCGGCCATCCTCAGCGAATACGCGGGTCACTGTCTGCCCATCGTTGGTAACCCCACGCGCATTTTTGTCATCGGCGCAGTGCCCGATTACGAGCCCGACACCGATGCCACTGTTGCTGCGCTGGCCACCAAGGCCGGTTGCCTTCCCGCCGAAATGCTCTACGACCTGTTGCTCGGCGATGATGGCAAGGCGCTCTTGTATGTGCCGGTGCTCAACTATGGCGACGGCAACCTCGACACCGTCGCCGCATTGCTGGCGCATCCGTTTGCGGTGCCAGGGCTCAGCGATGGCGGCGCCCACGTGGGCACCATCTGCGACGGAAGCTTTCCCACCACGCTGCTCACCCACTGGGGTCGAGACCGCACGCGTGGCCCCAAGTTCGAATTGCCATGGCTTGTCAGCCGTCAGGCTCGAGCAACTGCCGAAGCAGTTGGCTTGCTCGACCGCGGACTCTTGGCCCCCGGCTATCGCGCCGACATCAACGTCATCGACTTCGATGAACTCACGTTGCATGCGCCGCGACTCAGCTTCGATTTGCCTGCAGGCGGCAAGCGTTTCCTGCAAGATGTCGATGGATACCGGCACACGTTTGTGGCCGGCGTCGAAACGTATTTCAATGGTCAGGCCACTGGCGCGTTGCCAGGCCGTCTCGTGCGAGGGAGCACATCATGAATGCACAGGGATTTGCACAGCCGATTATCTCGGCCGACTCGCACATCACCGAGCCGCCAGAGACCTATGTCGATTTCATCGACCCGGCGTATCTCGATCGCGCACCGCGCCTCGTTGATGGCGGCGAAAAGCTCGGCGAGGTGTTCATGGTCGACGGCATGCCGCGGCCACTCTCGCTGTCTACTGCGGCTGCCGCAGGCAAGCGTCCCGAAGAGATCAAGGCGATGGGTTCGCGATTCTCCGATCTGCACCGCGGTGGCTGGGATCCAGTAGCGCGCATGGCCGACCAAGATCGCGACGGCGTTTCGGCCGAAGTGATTTACCCGAGCATCGGCATGGTGCTGTGTAATCACCCCGATCTCGATTACAAGAACGCATGCTTTCAGGCCTACAACCGCTGGCTCGGAGGTTTCTGTTCAGCGCAGCCCGACCGTTTGCTCGGCCTGGGTCAGACCGCAATGCGCACACCCGATGAGGCCATCGCCGATCTGCAGACCATCAAGAGCCAAGGCCTGCGCGGCGTCATGTTGCCCGGCCAGCCAGGCGTCGAAGACTACGACTCGACCATCTACGACGAGTTCTGGGAAGCAGCGATTGCGCTTGAGCTGCCGCTGTCGTTCCACATCCTGACGATGTCGTCGGGCAAGACCCGCGGCCCGAAGATGGCGCAGTTCCTCAGCATCGTGCGCGGCTGCCAAGACGTGATGGCCATGCTCGTGATGGGCGGCGTGTTCGAGCGTCACCCCAACTTGAGCATCGTGTGCGCCGAAGCCGACGCCGGATGGGTGCCTCACTTCAGTTATCGCATGGACCACGCCTACAAGCGTCACCGTTTCTGGCTCCCCGCGGGCCAAGAGTTGTCGAAGCTTCCCAGCGAGTACTTCGCCGAGAACATCTACGTCACCTTCCAAGACGATTGGTCGGCGTTCAAGCAGGCCGACAGCATGAACTGGAAGCACCTGATGTGGGCCAACGACTTCCCGCACTCAGACAGCACCTGGCCGTGGAGCCAAGAGATGTTGACCGAGCACACTCAGCAACTCACCGCTGAGCAAAAGGCGGCGATTCTGTCCGACAACGTCGCCGGCCTCTACGGCATCGACCGCTCCGTACTCGTCTAGTTCGCAGCGGCGCTACAGATGACCGCCTCTGCCAAGCCACTGCCATCGCACCTCGGTTTGTGCGTGGCCGATCTCGAACGGTCGTTGCGGTTTTACTGCGACGGTCTCGGGTTCGATCGCGCCGAGGGCTACAGCCTTGACAACACCGTGTTGCCCGACCTCGCTCGCGCCCTCGAAGTTGACTCGCCCGTGTCCATCACGTCGCAGTTCATTGTGTTGGGCACGATGAAGATCGAGCTGTTGCACTACACGTCTCCGCCAGCGCACGGGGTGCCGTCGACAAGTCGCGGCCAGCTTGGCTTCACGCACCTGTCGTTTTACGTCGACGATGTCGATGTGTCGGCAGCGCTGCTTGTGCAGCTTGGCGGCACGGTTATCGACAGCACGCGAGCGAACCTCGGTATCGATGTCGTGTTCCTCGCCGACCCCGATGGGGCGCGCATCGAGTTGATGAGCCCACGGCCGCGCTGGAAACACATCGCCGATCAAACCTCGTAACAGCGCCCACGCGTTGCCAGTCGTTTCCAACTGAGTCCAGACGCGAAGAATCCCCGAGGCAAGCCTCGGGGATTCTTCATGTACCTGGATTATTGGTTGGGTCAGCCGATCGTGAAGGCGATTGACGCAACGCCGCCCGCACCGTTGTCAACAGTGATCGTGCCCGCGGCCCGGGTAGCAGTACCTGGGAGGGTGAGGGTGATCGATGTTGCGGTACGAGTAGTGGTGGTCAGCGTCTGGGTGACGCCGCTCGCCAACCACGTGACTGTGCCGGTGCCCAACAAGTTGGTGCCGGTGATGGTCACGGCCTTGCCCTGTGCGCCAGGGTTCGGGGTGATGCTGGTGATGGTTGGCTTGCCAACAACCGTGAGCGTTGCGGTGCTGGTGACGACACCGGCGCTGTTGGTCACTTGCACGTTGTAGACACCAGCGGCGGTTGCTGCAGATGGCGTGAACGTGATCGAGGTGCTGCTGGCAATCGTTGCCGTCTGAGCCACAACGGTGGCACCCGACACCAGAGCAACGGTTGTTCCGGCGATGAAGTTGGTACCGGTGACGGTCTCAACCTGTGTGCCGCCAGCTGTTGACGTTCCGGGAGCGAAGCTGGTGATCGTCGGCACTGGAGCCAGGACCGTGAGCGTCGCAACCGATGTTGCTGTGCCTGCTGCGTTGGTGACCCGCACTGTGTACACGCCGGCTGGTGTTGCCGCTGCTGGCGTGAACGTGAGTGTTGTTGGGTTCACAAATGCTGGCGTCTGAGCCCGCACGGTGGCGCCCTGGACCAGGGACACCGTCGAGGTTGCGGTGAAGCTCGTGCCGGTGATGGCCACCGAAGTGACGCCGCCGGTTGCCGTTGTTGGCGTGAAGCTGGTGATTGTTGGTGCCTGCAGGGTGATGGTGAGGTTGGCAACGCTGCGGGCGAACCCGGCCACGTTGGTGACTCGCACGTTGTAAGCGCCTGCTGGTGTACCGGCTGGGGCCCTGAACGTAATCGTTGTTGCGGTCGTGGTCAGCACCGTTTGTGGCAGTACAGCTGTCGGTGCGTTGGCTGGGCCCTGCACGAGGTCGACGGTTGTTCCGCCCACCACGAAGTTGGTGCCGGTGACACTGACGGTTGTGGTGTTCGCAGTAGCCGTTGTTGGCGTGAACGTGGTGATGGTTGGAGGCAAGACCACAGTGAATGTTCCGGTGCTGGTCACTGCGCCGAAGGCGGTGATGCTGATTGCGCCGGTACGTGTGGCTGGATCCAGGCCGGTGATGGTGATCTGGGTTGGGCTGTCAACCGTGAAAGCAAGCACGTTTGTCTTGCCCACCTTGACCACGCTGGCGGTGCGGAAGTTGTTGCCGGTGACCACAATCTTTGTGGCCGCGTTGGCTGCACCACTGGTTGGCGTGAACGAGGTGATGGTTGGCGGAGTGTCAACCACGAACTCGAGTGCGCTTGGCAAGAAGCCAACGGTGTTCACCGTCACAAGTCCCTGCACCGCAGTGAGGGGGATCACAACGCTGAGCGATGTTGCCGAGCGTCCTGCCAAGACCGCAGCGGCAACGGTGGTGCCGGTTGCTGTGGTGAAGGTGACCGTGCTGGCTGCGGTGAAACCGGTGCCAACCAGGCTGATCGTTGAGCCGCTGGTGGCCCGGCCTGGAACGGTGAAGCTGCGCAGGATTGGCGTGCTGCCAACCGTGTAGCGGCTGGTTGCGACACCGTTGGCCGTGCTCACGGTGAGCGGTGCGTTGGCGATTGCTGCGCCAGTCGTGTTTGCTGCCAGCGGCACGATAACGGTGATGCTGGTGGCGGTTGCGGCCGGTGTGGCTGCGATAGCGGCGACTGCGCCGTTGATCGCCACCGTGGTGCCGCCAACAACGAAGCCCGAGCCCGTGATCGTGACCGAGTTGCCAGCCACGCCGCTAGCAGGTGCCACCAAGGTGATGATCGGTGGGTTGCCGTTCACGGTGAGGCCGCCGACGCCACCAGCAAGGTTCGCCGTGCCGCCGCGTGTGGTCACTGCCACAGCGGTTGCAATAGGCGCAGCCTTCGTGCCGGCTAGGCCGACCGGAATCACTGCGGTGATGGTGGTGTCGTTGATTACCGTGAACGAAGTTGCTGCCTGAGCAACCTGTCCGAGGGCCTGGAAGGTGACGCCGGTGGTCGAGGTCAACAGGGTGCCGGTGATGGTCACTGTTGCGCCACGGCCTGCGAGGGTCGGGGCGACTGCGGTGATAGTTGGTGTCGAAACACCAAGGCCGGTGACAACGAGGTGTGACAATCCGTTGGTGCCGCTGTGGGTGATCGGAATCGATGCCAAGCGGATGCCATCGGCTGTTGCCTTGAACGAGACGCTCACGGTGCAGCTACGGCCGGCGGCGAGTGTCGCTCCGCAGGTAGTGGTGCGGGTGAAGTCGCCGTTGTTCAAGCCTTCGACAGCGCCAATGCTGATGCCGGTGAGGGCGACGTTGCCGGTGTTGGTAAAGGTTGCCACGTTGTTGGTGCTGGCGAAGCCGGTAAGCGTCGAACCCGAGTAACCGGTGTCGAGTGTTGCTGGTGCAACAGTTGGCTCTGGGATCGCAGCCAGCGCCGGCTGGTTGCCAGCGACTGGGCAGCCAGCCACTCCGCCAGGAATCTCGCCCCACTCGCCGTTGGTTGCTTCGTTGAGGTTCGCTGGAATGCGACCGTTCCAGATGACGGCATTACGGCTGGTGAGCACGTTGTCCATGTCGGCAGGGGTGAGCCCAGTGAATGTGGCGACCCACAACTTGCCGGTCATTGAGACCGTACCCTCGCCGCCAGCGGCGGCACGAAGGCTTGGCGCCGCGCTGGTGCTGAAGTCGGTACGGGTTGCGCTGATGATGCGAGGCTCGAACGAACCCAGCGGCATCGGCAAGCCGGTGAAGGTGTCAACGGCGGTACCGGTCATCACGACCGTGTTTGCGTTGATTGCCGTTGCTGGCATGTCGACGATGTTGCCCTGAATATGGATTTGGTCCATTGCGGTGATCACGTCGGGCGCGGTCTGCGTTGCGGCAATGGTGCGAACCACGTCGCCTGGGCGCAGGTCGGGGGTGGCTGTTGCCCAGCATCCGGTGGCGAGAACGTGGTTGATCTCGATCAGCCCGGTTGTTGGGTCGGTCGACATTGGATCCGACCGGCCAATTTCCACGCCGTTGCGGTACACAACCACGGTGACCACTTCGTCTGGCGCGAACCCGGCGGCGGCTACGTAGTCGCGTGCAGGGAAGGCGGTGATTGCGTGTGGTAAGCGTGGTGGGTCGAAGGCGCCGTCGGCGCTGATCGACGAGGTGCCGGTGAGCGTTGCCACAGGGTTGGTGGCTGCGGCGTCGTTGCTGCGGATGGTGAGCGTGGCGGTGCGGGTGTTCACTTCGCTTGGTGTGTATGCCACGTCGATGACGCAGGTGCCGTCAGCTGGCACTGACAGTGATGGACGGCAGTGGCCGGCGTTGGCGCTGTTGACAATGCTGAAGTCAAGAGCGGTGGTGCCGGGTGTGGTGTTGGCCAAGGTGTAACCGACGGCGGTGAACACGAGGTTCGCTGCGCCTTCGTTGAGCACGGTGATGCGCTGGGTTGCGGCGGTGTGGCCGACCTGGGTGTCACCAAAGGTGAGTGCTGCGGGTGTCATCAACGCGCTGGCTGCGGCGGTGCGCACTGCGAGGCCGGTTGCTGTTGAGGTGTGAGGTGAACCCACGGCGTTGTCGTTGATCTGGATGATCGCCGAACGGGTGCCCTTGACGGTCACGTTCAGTGGCGAGAAACGAACCGTGAACGTACCGGTTGTGTTTGGTGCAATCGGTGCAGGAACGGCGCCGACCAAGCTGAAGTCGGCGGGGTTGGTGCCGGCGAACGTGATTGAGCTGATCACCAGTGGAGCGGTGCCGATGTTGCGAACCTTGTAGGTGCGGTCAGCGAAGTCGCCAGCGGCCTGTGCGGGGAACGTGTTCGATGCGGTCATCACTGCGATGCCGGCCGAAGGAGCCTCGGCTGGTGCGGTACATGGTGCGGCTGGGCCGGGGCCAACGCCAGGGGCATCTTCGGAGAAGGTGAGTTCGGCGAGGGCCAATGGGTCACGTCCGAGCCACATGACTCGGTTCTGCTCTGAGCCTGCGAGGGCAACGTCGCCAGCGATGTCAGGCGAAGCGTTGAAGTCCCACGTTGCGGTCCAGTTCACGCCATCAGGGTTGGTGATTGCGTCGATGGCATCGAAGGTCAATGTGGCGTGGGTGAGCACGTCGGCACTGGTGAGCGCACGACGACCGCTGATGGCGAATGGGTTCGCAGTTGAAGCGATGAGGCGAGCCTCGATCGAACCCAGGGCAAGTGGGCCGCCAGTGGCGAGGTCACGTGCGTAGCCATGCATTGCGACGATGCCGCTGCCAGGCGTTGTCTCCACCGCTTTGGCGGTGACCTGAACGTCGGCGTTGGTCATTTCGTAGGCCCGGCCATCGGCACGGGTTACACGCAGCACGTCTCCGGCGCGAATGTCGGGGGTGGTGCCTTCCCAACACTGACCACCTGGGTGGTTCACTTCGGCGATGCCGTCGGCGCCAGCGATGCTGGTGGCAGTACCGACGACCACGCCGTGGCGGATGATCTGAGCGGTCACGGCTTCACCAGGAATGAAACCGAGCAGCGAGACGAAATCACGGTTGATGAACGAGTTCAAAGCGATTGGTGCATGTGGGAATGGAACGATGTTGGTGGTGACCAAACCGGCTCCGGCCAGGCCGACGCTGAGGGCTGCGCCGTTGCTGGCAATGTTCAGCGTGGCTGCACGGGCAGTTTCTGAAACCGGTGTGAAGGTGATGCCGACGGTGCATGAGGCCAATGGGGCCAACGGGGCTGTCGAGCAGTTCTGCGATGCAATCTTGAAGTCAGCCGCACCGACGATTGATGGTGCGGTCACGGTGGCGGCAAGGTTGCCGATGTTCTGGATGACCACTGATTGTGCGGGTGAGGTATTCGCAACTGCGCGGATACCCATGTCGAGGTTGGCTGGCTTGGCGACAAGCACGGCCACCGATTGGCCGGCGGTGAGTGCGTAACCGGTTGCGCTGATCGACACGGTTGAGTTGCCAGCGTTGCTGAGAATCTCGATCTTGGCGCTCTTCAGTTGGCTCGGGGTGGTGCTGGTCGGGGCGAAGGCCACCGACACGTCGCACGAACCGCCAACAACCACTGGGGCCGCCGAGCAAGTGTTCGACACCACGAACTGGTCGGCGTCGGGGCCGATGGCGGCAACCGAGGACACGACGAGCTGGGTGGATGGGTCGGTGCCGAAGCCGCTGTTGGTCACGTGAACCAAGCTGGCTGCCGACGTGGTGCCAACTTCGCCAGCTGGGAAGCCGAGCGCGGTCGCATCGGTCGACACGAGAGGGCCGGCCAACGGTGCGTTACAAGCAGCCGTGTAGGGGCCAGGAATAATGGCTGGTCCCACCTCGAAGGTGGTGCTGCCGTTGGCTCCGCCGACGGCACCGAGCCAGGTGATTCCGCTTTCGGAATCAAGCGCCAACTGGAAGTCGACTGCGTTGAGCTCGGTCCACAGGGCTGTCCAGTTGCCGCCGCCATTGTCGACGAGCGAGCGGCCGTTGGTGGCCACCGAGTCGGTGGAGACGACCTTCATGATGCGCAGGCCGGCGAAGTCGCCGCCGGTGAAGCGGGCCTGGGATCCGCTCAGCGCAGTGGCTTCCAATTCGGCGATGTCCATTGGTGTGCCGTCTTGGTTGAACGCCGTGCCGCTCATTGAAACCTGACCAGCAACGTCAGTGGCGTGCAGCGTGGCGGTGATGTTGACGTGTGCGGTGGTGGTCTGGTCAATCACCACAGGAACCTTGTTGGCGTCTTTACCAGTGAGGCGAATGACGTCGCCTGCCACGATGTTTGGAGTGAGGGTGTCCCAGCATGGCGAGCCAGGGTGGTTCACCTCGACGAGACCGGTTGGGCTCAGTGGCGCTACGTCGTGGCGGAAACCAACCACGGCGCCATTGCGCAACACATCGACGTCGACGAATGGGTACACCGACCAGTCGGTGGCCGAGATGAAGTCACGAGCCGGGAACGATGCGATCGTTCCGGTGACCGGCGGCTCGTTGATCACGGGCGCCGCACTGGCGCTGCCGCTGAAGCTGGGGAGGTAGAACCCTCCACCAAGCATCATGGCCGCAAGGCCGATCGCGGCCGCACGCCGGCGACGGTAGGTCGCTGCGCTTTTGCGTCGTGAGCCTGGGCTCTTCGTGCTGGGGTTGAAGGACGTTGCGTCCGTCTCTCGCTTGTTCATCGGTATCCCTGTCTCTACACAGACCTCTCGCGAGATCTCTTGTTCCTGTGAACAAGAGTGACCTTTGGGGCCAGGGATCTCAATGGAGCATTAGTCCGGTAGGGAAGGGTTGTCTGGGTAACCGATGATCGGTTCAGAGGGCTTACGCCCACACCCCAAAATGGTGTACTTCCACCGTCAATCTTGACGCTGCGTGATGTAGGCGACACGCATTGCGTCAGTGCGAAGAATCCCCGAGACCCCGCTCGGGGATTCTCCGCAGTGAGCTTGTGGTGTTCAGTGAGTGTTACAGGGTGACGTTTAGGTTGCCGAGGGTGGTTGCGGCACCGGCTGGGTTGGTCACTCTGATGTTGTAGAGCCCCACCGGTGTTCCCGCTGCCGGCGTGAACGTGATCGACGTTGCGCTGACAATTGTTGTTGTCTGAGCCAACACAGCACCGCTGACCTGAACCAGCGAGACGGTTGATCCAGCGACAAAGTTGGTTCCGGTAACGGTCACTCGTGTCAGGCCGCGACGAGCGGTTGTTGGTGTGAACGTGGTGATCGTTGGAGGCAAGACCACGGTGAACGTGGCAGCGCTCGTGCCTCTGCCGAAGGCGAGGATCGAGATGGTGCCATTTGCTGTACGTGCTCCTAGCGACGACACGGTGATCTGCGTGGGGCTGTTGACCACGAAGCCGGTAACGCTTGTGCCGCCGATGCTCACGTCGGTGGTGCCTCGGAAGTTGTTGCCGGTGATCACGATCGCCGTGTTCACGCCGCCGGATGTTGGTGTGAACGAGGTGATGGTTGGCGCCCGGTCGACCACGAACTCAAGTGAGGTCGTGAGGAACCCGGTTGTGACCACTCGTACGGGGCCCTGCACCGCAGTTGCTGGCACCGCAACACTCAGCGAGGTCGCTGATCGTCCTGCCAACACTGCTGCGGCAACGGTGCCGCCGGTTGCTGTGGTGAAGGTGACCGTGCTGGCTGCGGTGAAACCGCTGCCAACCAGGCTGATCGTGATGCCGGGCCTAGCGGTTGCAACACTGAAACCAGTCAGGCGTGGGCTGGCGCTCACGTTGAAGGTGGTGGTTGCGCCGCCGTTCACTGTGCTCACTCGCAGCACAGCGTTGTTAATTGTTGCGCCGGTGGTGTTGGCCGCCAGTGGCACCGTGACGGTGATCGACGTGGCAGTCGCCCCAGCGGAGATCGGTGCTTCAACGTTGTTGATGGTCACGGTGGTGCCGCCCACGACGAAGCCGGTACCGGTGATGGTGACCGCGGTGCCGGCCGCACCCGAGGTGGGGGTGCGCAATGTGATGGTTGGAGGTGTGCCGTTCACGGTGAGGCCACCGGTGCCGCCGGCGCGGGTGGCCGTGCCGCCGCGTGTGGTCACTGCCACAGCGGTAGCGAGCGGCGCATTGGTGGTGCCGGCCAGGTTGGCAGGGATCACTGCGGTGATGGTCGTGTCGTTGACCACCGTGAACGAGGTCGCTGCCTGAGCGGCCTGCCCGCTGGCCTGGAACGTGACACCGGACGCTGATGTGAACTGCGTTCCAGTGATGGTCACGATTGCGCCACGACCTGCGATCGCCGGGGCCACCGCGGTGACGGTTGGTGCGCTCACGCCGAGCCCGGTAACAACCAGGTAGTTGACACCGTTTTGGCCGCTGTGGTTGATCGGGATCGATGCCAAGCGGAGGCCGTCGGCTGTTGCCTTGAACGTGACTGTCACGGTGCAGCTACGGCCGGCGGCCAGTGTTGTTCCGCAGTTCGTGGTGCGGGTGAAGTCGCCAGCGTTCAAGCCTTCGACTGCGCCAACGCTGATGCCGGTGAGGGTCACGTTGCCGGTGTTGGTGAAGGTTGCCACGTTGTTGGTGCTGGCGGTGCCGGTAAGAGGCGAACCGGAGTATCCGGTGTTGAGCGTTGCTGGTGCAATCGTTGGCTCTGGGATCGCAGCCCGCGCTGGCTGGTTGCCGGCAACTGGGCAGCCGCCTGCAGGACCTGCAATTTCGATCCATTCGGCGTGGGTGAGCTCGTTGAGCGCCGCAGGGACACGACCCAGCCAGTTTGCACCGAAGAGCCCATTTACGGCGAGGTTCACATCGAACGCTGAGAGACCAGCGAACGTTGCGACCCAGTTGGCGCCGTTCATGGTGACGGTTCCTTGTCCGCCGGCGCCGGCACGAAGCGTGCGAGCTCCGCCAGCGCCAGCTTCGAAGAGGTCTGTCTTGCTCGTGATGCGAGGCTCAAACGAGCCCAGTGCGAGTGGCAGACCAGTGAAGGTATCTACCGCCGTGCCGGTGAACACCACGGTGTCAGGGGCGGTCTGCGTGGCACCCATGTTGACTGCGACGCCTTGCACGTGAACCTGGTCGATGCTGTTCACAATCAGACCCGTTGGGTCGGCCTGTGGGCGGGCGATTGCTCGAACCACGTCGCCGGGGCGCAGGTCGGGGGTGGCTGTTGCCCAGCATCCGGTTGCGAGAAGGTGGTTGACCTCGATGAGGCCGCCAACTCCTGGCGACAGAACATCTGAGGTGCCGATCAACACGCCGTTGCGGTACGCCTCAACGGTGACCACTTCGTCTGGCGCGAACCCGGCGGCGGCTACGTAGTCGCGTGCAGGGAAGACGTCGATTGCGTGTGGCAAGCGTGGCGGGTCAAAGGCGCCATCGGCGGTGATCGACGAGGTGCCGGTGAGCGTTGCCACCTTGGCGCCGAACGGGTCGTTGCTGTTGATGGTGAGCGTGGCGGTGCGGGTGTTCACAGCGCTTGGTGTGTACGCAACCTCAATCACGCAAGAGGCATCAGCAGGAACCGATTGTGTTGTCTTGCAGTGACCGGCGCTGGTGCCGTTAACAATTCGGAAGTCAACAGCGGCGGTGCCGGGAGTGGTGTTCCCAACGGCGAAGCTGCTGAACGTGAGGTTCGCAGCGCCTTCGTTGAGCACGGTGATGCTCTGGGTTGCAGCGGTGTGGCCGACCTGAGTGTCACCAAAGGTGAGCGCCGCTGGTGTCACCAACGCGCTCGGCGAAGAGGTGAGCGTGGCGAGGCCAGTTGCTGTTGAGGTGTGGGGTGAGCCCACGGCGTTGTCGTTGATCTGAACGATCGCCGAGCGGGTGCCCTTGACCGTCACTGCCTGTGGCGAGAACCGAACCGTGAACGTGCCGGTTGTGTTTGGTGCAATCGGTGCAGGAACGGCGCCGACCAAGCTGAAGTCGGCGGGGTTGGTGCCGGCGAAGGTGATCGAGCTGATTTCCAGTGGGGCGGTGCCGATGTTACGAACCTTGTAGGTGCGGTCACCGGAGTCGCCAGCGGCCAGCGCTGGGAAGGTGTTTGATGCGGTCATCACTGCGATGCCGGCCGAAGCGGCCTCGGCTGCACCACACTCAGGTGCCCATGGGCCAGGGAAGACGCCGGGGGCATCCTCGGCGAAGCTGAGTTCGGCGAGTGCCAGCGGGTCACGGCCGAGCCACAACAGACGGTTCTGCTCTGAGCCTGCGAGGGCAACGTCGGCAGCTGGGTCTGGTGAATCGGTGAAGTCCCACGTTGCGGTCCAGTTCACGCCATCGGGGTTGGTGATTGCGTCGATTGGATCGAAGGTCAATGTGGCATGGGTGAGGGTGTCGGCACTGGTGAGCGCACGACGACCGTTGATCGCAAATGGATTGTTTGATGAAGCGATGAGGCGGGCCTCAATCTGGTTCAGCGGCAATGGTCCGCCCGTGGCAAGGTCACGGGCGTAGCCCTTCTCGGCGACAATAAAGCTTCCAGGAGTGATGGCAGTGGCCTTCTGGGTCACCTTCACATCGGCGTTGAGCATTTCGTACACCAACCCACTGGGGCGGGTGACTCGCAACACGTCTCCGGCACGGATGTCGGGAGTGACACCTTCCCAACAGCTTCCGCCGGGATGGTTCACTTCGGCAATGCCATCGGCGCCAGCGAGAACGTTAAACGCTGAGCCGACAACAACGCCGTGACGAATGATCTGCATCGTGACCAATTCGCCAGGATTAAACCCGGTGACCGACACGAAGTCGCGATCCATAAAGGTGCCCAACGCGATTGGCGCATGTGGGAACGGCACGATGTTGGCGGTGGTCAAACCGGCGCCGGTAAGGCCAACGCTGAGGGCTGCGCCGTTGCTGGCGATGTTCAGTGCGGCTGCACGGGCAGTTTGTGAAACCGGAGCGAAGGTCACGCCGATGGCACAGGTGGCCAACGGAGCAACGGCGCCGGTGGTGCAGTTCTGCGATGCAATCTTGAAGTCTGCGGCACCGGTGATCGTGGCGGCGGAGATGGTGGCGGCAAGGTTGCCGATGTTCTTGATCGCAACGGATTGGGCAGGTGAGGTGTTGTTCACTGCGCGCGTTCCGAAGTCGAGGTTGGCTGGCTTGGCGACAAGCACGGCCACCGATTGGCCAGCGGTGAGTGCGTAGCCGGTTGCGTGGACTGACACGGTTGAGTTGCCAGCGTTGCTGAGAATCTCGACGGTGGCTGTCTTCAACTGGTGTGGCGTGGTGCTGGTCGGGGCGAAGGCCACCGACACGTCGCATGTGCCGCCGACGGCCACTGGGGCGGCCGAGCAGGTGTTCGACACCACGAACTGGCTGGCGTCGGGGCCGGTGGCGGCACATGCGA
>Ga0194048_10000439_pt1 | contig 20264 bp, 32 predicted proteins | sample JunL225m_MetaG_FD_161685 | JGI IMG/M metagenome (GOLD analysis project Ga0194048, IMG submission 161685) | Anoxic zone freshwater microbial communities from boreal shield lake in IISD Experimental Lakes Area, Ontario, Canada - Jun2016-L222-5m | ecosystem: Environmental > Aquatic > Freshwater >...
ACTATAGCCAGACTCCCCACTATAGCCACTATAGCCAGAGATACCAGAGCTACCAGTAAATCCAGAGATACCACTAAATCCGCTATAACCAGAGTAACCAGAGGTGCCGATTGTTCCTGCCCCTCCACTGTAGCCAGATACACCACTAAACCCGCTGTAACCAGAAATTCCAGAGCCACTATAGCCAGAGATGCCAGAACCACTATATCCAGATTCACCACTATATCCAGAGATACCAGAACCACTGTAGCCAGACACGCCACTGTAGCCAGATTCTCCACTATATCCAGAAATACCGCTGTAGCCAGATAAGCCTAATCCACTGTAACCAGAGTAACCAGAAAATCCGCTTACCCCGTTAGTAACCGCAAGGATAACATTTAAATTATTAGCAAAGCCCGTTGTTCCTGTGCCATTCGAATTAACCAAAGTTACTGGGTAATTCCAATAACTATTAGCTGCTCCTGGATTTGTGTTAGTAGGTGTCCCGTTTACTTCCCATGTTTGGAAGTTAGCGCTACTAGTGCTGTCTTGAATTGTAAAATTTTCGGTTTGTGTAATTAAAGCTAAGAAAATATCAATGTCAATATTTGCGGTTGTTAAATGAGAAACTGAAATTTGCGTTGCACTAATTTGTGTAGCGTTATTCCATAAAATTAAACCATCGCCTGGGTAACCAGAAAATGCTGTTGTATTAGTTTGATATGGAAATGATGTTGAAGAAGTTCCTGGTGTTCCGCTAAATCCACTGTAACCAGACTCGCCACTGTAACCAGACTCTCCACTGTATCCACTATAACCAGACTCACCACTGTAACCAGAAATGCCTAGTCCACTATAACCAGACTCTCCACTGTAACCAGAATAGCCACTGTCACCACTGAACCCAGAAATTCCAGAGCCACTGTAGCCAGAATAGCCACTGTCACCACTGAACCCAGAAATTCCAGAGCCACTGTAGCCAGAATAGCCACTGTCACCACTGAACCCACTGTAGCCAGAATATCCAGAAATTCCAGAACCACTGTACCCAGAAATTCCGCTGAATCCACTGTAGCCAGAATTACCCGAACCACTGTAGCCAGAAATACCAGAGTCACCACTGTATCCAGATTCGCCACTGTAACCAGATTCGCCAGAAAAACCACTGTAGCCAGAATATCCAGATACGCCAGAACCACTGTAGCCAGATTCACCAGAAAAACCACTGTAACCAGAGACACCTAATCCACTGTAACCAGACGTACCAGAGCCACTGTAGCCAGATACACCACTATGACCACTGTAGCCAGATTCACCAGAAAAACCACTGTAACCGCTGTAACCAGAGATGCCAGAGCCACTGTATCCAGATATACCAGAAAAACCACTATACCCAGATGCACCAGAGCCACTGTAGCCAGACACGCCACTGTAGCCAGAATAACCAGAGTTACCTAATCCACTATAACCAGAATCGCCGCTAAACCCGCTGTAGCCAGAATAACCAGACACACCAGAACCACTGTAACCAGATTCACCAGAAAAACCAGAAAGACCAGACACACCGCTGTAACCAGACGCGCCAGAAGTGCCACTGTAGCCAGAGATACCGGAGCCACTATAACCAGATGCCCCTGAGAAGCCACTATAGCCACTGTAGCCACTTATCCCTGATCCAGAATACCCAGATATGCCAGAGAAGCCTGAAAGCCCAGAAGCCCCGCTAAACCCCGATATACCACTAGCGCCTGTTGCACCACTAAATCCGCTGGTGCCTGTTGCCCCACTAAATCCACTGTAACCAGATTCTCCACTATAGCCAGACGCGCCCGTGTTACCACTGTAGCCAGATGCACCTGTTGCACCACTGTAACCAGACGCACCCGTGCTACCACTGTAGCCAGAGAACCCAGACATTCCGGAGTACCCAGACCAACCAGAGATTGGACCAACCGTAGACGTTGTTCCGTCGCTGTAATAGAATGTTAAATCGCCGTTTGCTGGGTTGTAAGTGACATTCGTAATAAACTTGCCAGGTGCAACAGCATTAGCAATCAGCGCGATTGCCACTTGTTTTGTTACGCCTTGTTGCACTAATACAGTTACCTCATTACCCGTAACGGTATTGGCAACTGGTAATTGGGTTATCGACTGATCGGCCATGTTCTATGTATATGTGTAGCCACCATGCTTGGTGGCAGTTCCAAACGGAGATAATGCACTAACGTCAACAATACCAGTTACTATATACGCCGGAGTTGTTGCAATTATCTGAGTGGAGTTAACTAACGAAAATGTTGCTGATACACCACCAAATGTAATTGAGGTCACACCAGTAAAGTTTGCTCCCATAAGTGTAACCAAAGTTCCACCCGCTTGTGGACCAGACGCTGGAGTTACTGTATAAATATACGGGAATAAAACTTGGGTGTTTGGTGGTGTGTTGCTTAATGTATTAAGGTCACCTTGTGTATTGCCACTAAATGGTGATACACCTTGAATAAAAATAGAGTTTTGATTTGTAAAACCATTCTCTGTCATAATTTGATTGCCACCAATGGGTCCAGTGGCAACAGAAACGTCTGGGCGTGGAAATCTTAGTGCAATGTTTTCTGTTTGAATTGCTGGCAAACGCCATGGGTCAAAGACATCTAGGTCGTCCTTACACACCCGCATCCCAGGAAAATTTGGGTCGGGCATAAGGTCAACGTAGGCAAACTTTCTGTTGCAACGGTCACAGACCGCCACGGACAAGACAGAATTACCTCGAGTATCAAGGTAAACTGACATTGTTTATCCCCAGAATATTGTTATTGCGGCAGAAGCTGGTAATGAAACGTAACATCCCGTAGAAAAACGAATACCAGTTCCTGGAATTAATGTTGCAATAATTGCAGTGTTGGTTGTTATATCTAATTCAATTAACGGTGTACCAGTTGCAGATGTATTGTCGTAAAACAATATTGAACCCGCAGTACCGCCAGGTTTTACTTGGTATCCTCCAATACGACCAGATCCAGTAAAGGCTTGCCCGGTTGCATTTAAATGCGACGCGGCTACATCATTTAATGTTGTCATTATTTCTCCTAAAGGTTAAAAGTGGCGGGACTAGCCCGCCGTCTTAATTAGTTATTTGTATAACCAGAACCAATTGGAGTAATAGAACCGTCGTAGTTACGTGCTGTGTAATCAACAGAGAATGTGCCGGCTAATGTGCCAGTGATAACTGTGATTGCAGTTGCGGTAAATGTGATAGTTGCATCAAGAGTACCGATGTTATTCCAAATTGCTGCGTTAGCTGCAGTAGCAGGAGCAGTCAATGTAAATACACCACCAGTTGTATCTGGAGTAAAAGTTCCAAGGGTAGTAGTTGTTATAACACCTGTTGTAGGATCAGTAATAGCAATAGCTACAGTAATCACACCACCAGTTAAAGTGGCAGGAGCTGAAGTTTCATAAAATCTGATTCCTTCAATGATAGCACCGGCTGGTAATACAAATGGAACTGCTGTTGTTGATCCAACATCAAATGTAGGAATTGCGCCAGCTAAGCGAGTTGCTGTAATTGGAGCAAAATATTGTTGTTGTGAGATACGTGATGCGCCTGTGTTGTCCGGAGCAATTGTACCGTCGTTAGTTGGGTTGTTACGCTTAAATACGCGAATTGGGCCTGTAAAGGTTGATGACATGTTTAATTCCTTATCTTAGTGGGTATCCCAAGCTGTCTCTAAGTCGTCCATCCGGGAAGTTCGGCGGTCAGAATGGGATGATTCTTCCTATATTTACTAATACGCTAAACAGGGCAAAGCCGCCCCCGAAATGCAAAAAAGCCACCTTGTGGGTGGCTTTTCTGTTATTACGAAGGTTTGGATTACAAACCTGCTGTTCCGTAAATGTTACGTGCGTCATGCCAACCAGTCGCATAGCGCTCAGTTGCTTTATAACGCATAGAATCAGTCTCGAAGTCACCTTCCATGGATTTCTCCATTGGACGACGCATAACGAGCATGAGACCATTTTCTGCATCAGTCTGTACCCACCAAGCCTTGGAAGAGCTCAAACGGGTTACAACGTGTGTACCCTTTGGAAGCATACCAGTAGACTTAATTGGGTTCAGATCGTTGTCAGCAGTACCAGAACGGAGAACTGACTTCAGAATTACTTCTGATTGGAACTCAAGTGCTGGTGGAACTACTAACTGCTCAGCGCGCAAACGAATACGCTTACCATTGTTGTCAATAGCTGAACGGATCTGGATGAGCATTTGCTCTACAGAAGTTTGTGATAAAGAAGCAGCAGTGCTCAATTGGTTGCTGTATGTTTGACCATTAGCAATTGGGTGAGCAGTGTTGACCAATGTAACGCCGTCGCCGCCAACATAGCCAGCCGTGAACGCGAAGTTCAACAAGTTAGCGCAGAGGGTTTCCTTAGTTTCAATCATAGACTGAGCTAAGTGTTTAGCGAAAGTGCTACCGATACGGATGTGATCACCGTCTTCCATCAATACTTTGGTCAAAGCATACGCTAAGCCATAGATTTGATAGATAAAACGTGTGATGTACAATGTACCACCTTGGTCATAGCTGACAGGAGTTCCGTCAGGCATCGCAGGTGCAGCATTCATACCGAAGAGCATTACTTCTTCGTGATAGTTACGTGGAATACCTTGGATCTGTTCTACGAATCCCTTCCACTCATCGGCGCGTTGTTCATATACACCGTCAAAGACTTCGTTGATAATCGGTTCGACTACCGCACGAAAGTCGGTACTACGCATTGGAGTTGCCATTGCTATTTCCTTTCGTTATTAGACCGAAGTCTTTGGAGCTGCAAACGTGTTATTTGCAATCTGTACTTGAACAATCGTGTAAGCATCGCCCCAGGCATTTAACTGACCTGCTGGGTAAGATACTGCACGGCCTAAACCAACTACACGAACTTGTCCTTGTACGCCTGTGCCAACTGGAGTGGCAGCTAATGCTGTTGTAGAGAAACCAGCACCACCAACACCGATAGTATAACCATCAGCAGTTGTGTAGCCAGTTGCACCAGAGAAGTTGTATTGTTGTCCAATAGAAGCCGATGTTGCGGAACCATTGACTTGAGCTTCGTATACTAATTGTGGGTCTTGGAAAATCCAGAACACGATATCTGTAGCTGCATCTAAAGAAACTTTAGAAATTGATTTACCTAATGTACGACGACCTTCAGCGGTTGTATATTCTACACCGTCAAATACGCCATATACAGGGCTAGTTGCTGCTGAAGTAGCAGCGATTGCTAATTGACCTGAAGCATTAACGCCAACTGGTTGATACTGGAAAAAAGACTGTCCAGAACTCAACACATAAGGCGCACTATAACCCGAAGTACCTGTGACAAAGCTGTTTGTTCCTACAAACGGAACAGCGCGGTCAAGACCATTAGGGTGATATGCTGGCTTCATGCCAAAGGGTTTAAATGTTGTTGACATTTGTGTATTTCCTTTGTTTTTTGAAGAATGTTAAGAGAAACGAATGTTTTTATTATTCGCCTTAGCGGTTTCCTTTTCCATTTCCAATAGACCACCTTCCAAGACTGAACGTCCGCCCTTATTGCCCTGAGCCGTATCACGCACGTTAGCGGTGATATTTTTCTGGTGCTCGAGAGGATCCTCGAGATGGAGCATGCGCATCACTTCTTGGTAGACATCTTCTGGTAACTTGAAGAGAACCATTTCGTTACAACTAACACAGCCTTCAAACTTGCCTGAATTCATTTTGCCCAGTCCTTCAAAGCCTATACCTAATTCTGAGGCTTTAACTGGCTCATAACCCAATGCCATACGTTTGTCGATACTGTCGTAAGTATTGGTTGTTGATAACCAACACAAGTGGAATCCAGGAATAACCCCGTTTTCCAATTCGGGCAACGCACTGTTTGCCCACTTGTCTCTAAACGCATCAAGGCGTTCACGACGTGCTAAATTTGATTCACCGACCACTGCTCTTTCGGCTACTACTTCTTGCGCTTTATCCGCTAAGCGGTCTTCTAAGTCGCGTTTAATTCTGTTATTTGCCATTTTGATTAACCTTTATTTTGACGATCATACAGCGCGTACGCGCGGATCATTTTATTTCGTTTAGAAACATCATCCCAAGAGCCGGCGTCTTTAATTGCCTGTACGCGATCGCGTGATAGCGTAATTGTTCCTGGTTTATTACCACTGGAATTTTCGGTTCTGCTAGAGGCTGATGGGCCCGCTGAACGCTTATTACTTCCACCTTTACTTGAGTACCGGTGTGGTAAGCGGTTTGATAAACGACTGTCTAACTCATCCCAATACTCAGGATCGCTAGGATCCCAACCATCGGCTGCGAGTTCTTGGTCAACTACTTTGGCGATTCTACTATCTGTGTCTCGAGCTTGCGGGTCGTACCAAGAGTTCTTTTTTAACCATTTTGTAGCGTTTTCTTGTACTTCTGTAGACGCTGGGTTAGGAACGTTTTGCTTGGGGGCCCTAGCTGTTTCGAGTTGTTGTTTCTTGTACTGTTGAACTTGTTGCAAACGCCCTTTAGCGTCTGTTAGCTCTTCCAAGTACTCCATTTGAGCTGCAATGTTGCCTTCTTGCGCGGCTTGCATCATTTTCATTTTTGCGTACTCAACACGGGTGGCTTCATCTTCCACTGCCTTGTCAATTTGTGCAAACTGAAACGATGCCGCCGTATTTTCTACAGCCGCTAAACGCCTAGCAAGTTCTTCATTTCTGCGCTCAAGTGCGCTAATCTTGTTTTTAGATGTAATTTCGCGTTGCTTACTTAATTCTTTTTTAAGTCTACGCTCTTCACGTCTGGCTTCACGAATGGCTTCACGATCGTCTTCTGTTTCACCTTCTTCCGCTGCTTCATTATCTGCATCGGCGTGAACATCATCTTCATCGCGGTCTTCGTCGGAACTTTCTACTTTTCCGCCTTCTTTTTTATCTTCTTCGTCGTCAAAACCTTCTGGTTCTTCGATCCTGGCTAAGACTGAGCCATCTTCACGTTCCTTAATTGGAACATCTTTTTCATTTTCTGCCATTTTTTTTCTTTTCTACAAAAGTTAATCTACAAACGCTTTCATTTTCTGCGCGTACTCAAAATTCTTGATGCGAGAAATGATTTCACGAGCTTGCAACGTGATAAACACCACTGGGGCGCCATCGTCACCTGCGTTTACTACAAATCGGTCACCGCCGTACTTAATTGTACGTACCAAATCACCTTCTTTACACCAGGGGCCTTCTGGCCACGGCGTTAAATCATCCGGTGACTTGTATGCTAGTGGGCCAACTTGGCGTACCTTAGCTACAGTCTCGTTAAACTTTAACGTCTGGGTGGTTTCATCAACAAAAATGATTCCGCCTTTACTTGCTGTCTTAGGGCGTCTTAGTTGAACTAAAACTCTATCGCCAGCTACCTCGACTCCATGGTCAATCTCGGGAAAACACTCTAGTTCCGATCTTGTGTCTGGTTCGTCTTTACTATTTAAATCAAATGCTGCCATACGGCTGCTCTCCTTGACCTCTACAGGTCTTCTTCATCACTTTCCGTTAAAATTTCATCAATAATGTCAAGAGTTAGTTGCAAACCCTCAATCTTACCAACGTATTGCTTGTAATCATCAAAAGATATGATGTTGGTTCCCGCAGTAACGGTGTCTGCTTGAACCTTTAACTCAGCGCGTACGCGACCGATAATTTCGCTAATAAAGTCTTTCATATTTTCACTAATACGTAGACAGAATTAAATCCGCCCTAAATATTAATAAAAATTGCCGCCGTCAATGTCTTTAAGGTTTTTACCTGGACCAATTTTTCCAGCATTACGCGTTTTAGCTTGAGATGCGCTAATTTTCCAGTTGTTGTCGCGGTGCGATCCAGCAGGACCAGCGTCAATATTTTTCTCACCAGGTCCGCCGCCGTTTCCTAGGTGACCGGTTTGTTTGTAAGTTTGGCGTAATCCTAATTCGCCTTCTTGTTTTTTAGTTGCCATTATTGTCCTTCAGTAGGTGGTTGTGGTTGTGCTTGTTGGTCTAACCCAGCTTGTTGCTGTTGTTGTTCCAGGGTTTGTTGGTGTTCTATGCCGCTGTTCATTGCTTGATTTTGAGCCTGCATAGCTTGTTGCTGTGCTTGCTGCTCATGTTGCTGTTGTGCTAATGCTGCTTGTTTTTGTGCGTCTGCTTGTTGACTTACTTGGTCTGCTTCGGCTTGGAACGCTTTTTGCTGAACCGCTAAACCATGCTGACGGATGTCTGCGTCTGATGCCTTGATGGCTTCTATTGCTGACATGTTCTGTTCGTGGTCTAACTGTATCTGCTGCTGATCCATCTGCGCGCCGGCTGTAATCATCGCCACACGCTCTCTTGCCGCGTTGTTGATGTTTGCCATAGCAATATCGGTAGCGTTGCGTTGGTTGTCGATATTGGTCTGTGTAGAGTACTTTGCTTGCAATTCCGTAACTTTTGCTTGCAGTTCTGCAAGTTTGATTTGGTAGTTTTGCTGAGACGCCTGTAAATCTGCTTGCATTTTTGCTTGACCTTCTTGGGTCTTGCGCTGTGTTTCTGCCATTTGAGTCTGAACAATTGCCGCTGCTGTTGGGTCGTTTGCTGCTGCGGCTTGTGCTTGTTGTTGACGAGCCTGCGCAACTTTTTGAGCCAGTGCTTGAATCTGTTGCACGTACTGTGTAAGGTTTTGTTTTGAGTCTTCGTCCACCATGTGCGACGCAATTGCCAAAGCCTTCTGAGCATTTTGATCCAATGGCTTTTCTTGGTGCAAGTCTAGTACGTCTTTGCCACCAGAAGCCTCGGCTACGTACCCGCGCATTGCTTGCAGGTAATGTAGTGTTAAGTGCTGCTTAATATGTTCAAGCGCGTGCGGTGCAAATATTGGTCCAATAACTGGGTTACCACCGTACGCCGGATTGTTAGCGTACTCCAAGTGAATTTGTATGTGCGCAATATGATCTTGGTCGGGGTAGGCTGCAGCGGGTCGGCCCATCGTCATAGAGACGTTCTCTAATGCAGGATTGGATTCGCTGGCGCCTAAAGGGTTTGGCAGTACTTCTTCCATCTCTGGAACCTTTAGCTGCTTTAAGATACGCTTGTATACTGACCGCATGTCAAACATTCCGGGGGGCGCGGTAGACGCCATCTGTAGCAGCGCTTGGTTTTGGGCCAGACGTTGTGTCTCAGAGAATATGTTAGGGTCAGATACTGGGCGTACGTCGTTGTTGTATGCGAAGTCACGTACTTCAATTTCTGTACCAGACTGGTTGTCCATTTCCTGGAGATACCAATGATTAATACGAGAAATAATTTTAAGTGACATTGCCTGTGAGCGATGCAGGCGTGCGTGAATGCTAGAGAATACTTTAGCACCTTGCTCAATTAATGCTTGTGTTGTACCAACGGGCATGTTGCTGTTGGCGTCGGCAATTTTTTCTTCGGACGTAGTTACCACGCCCTTAGCTGCGGCAGTTAACCAACCAAGCAAGTCATACAATACGCTTGACGGCGGGTTAAACGGCATAGGCATGGCAATCTGACGAATGTCAGTCACGCCAGGGCCAGACTCTACTTCAATTACTTGCGTAGGCTCAATTCGGTCACTTTGTCCAGATACGCGTCCAGTTTTGAGCTTAAGCATCGTCTGAGAGTTGTTGATATGAGCAGCATCAAGCAAAGCACGTAAAGCACCGGTAAGAGCAGCAGAGAGGCCACCAATAAGATGGGGGAGGCCAATAGCGTAAGCACCACGCCAGGGAATGAATTTAAACTCCACATACCAGTCGAGTTTTTCAAGTTTGTCATCATTTGCTTCCCAGTTACGACGCAACGCCAAGACTTTAGTACTTGACTCATCAATTGTTAAAATATATGGTGCGCGGCGCCCTTCTGTTTCTGGGTCTTCTTCTAAACGCATGAAGCAAGTTATCTCGTAGACACGACGCAATCCATCAATGTTGGTAGATGGCTCAGACTTGCCTTCAATCTTGTTGTTTGCTTTTTCAGATTGTGTTTGATCGTTTAACGGCGCGTCGGATGTGTAGCTTGAGTCAATGTCGCGGTACAGACCTTCGTCTATACGTTTAATAAAGATGTCTTCTGTAATGTCTTGCTGTTCTGCTACACGCTGTGATGTGTAGAAGTTTGTTGACGCGTACGGAAGAATAATGTTGTCAATTGGAACCCATTCACACATTGGACGACTTTGCTCGTCGTCGTAGCGCCACTTTAAATACTGTGACCCGCCCAAAGGTAATTGAGTAAGGAGCTGTTCCATCTCGTCGCGGTACTCAGGAATTTGTTCCGTGAGCTGCCAGTTCATAAACTGTACCTTGCGGTCGGCTACCTCAACCTTACCGCGGTCGTCGGTGCCTTTAATGTTTGCCTTAACAATGCCATCAGATGGTAAAAGTTCTTTAGTTGACGAGGCCGCAAAATCTACGCAGGCCTCTGCCATTACCGGATGAACAACTTTGCTAGCACCATCAAAAGTAGCGCCACCAGGAGCGTCTTTACCCAAGCCAGTGCGTTTAAGGCCCTCTTCGTATTGTTTGTCGCGTTGTGAGCGAGCTTCTTTGTCGACGTCAATGTAATCCAAATATTCAACTGCAAGTTGATCTAAAAACCCTTCGTCAAATTCTTCGGCTAAGTTTGCATAAAACTCAGGATCTTTGAGTGGGCTTGATTTGTCTACAAAGTTAACAACTACTGAGCCGTCGTCCAGCTCTACCACTTCTTCTTCAACCTCTTGATCTTCCAATCCAAGAGATTCTGCGTACATTTCCATATCCGCGTCTTTTTGCGCGTCTTCTTGTTCAGTATCTATTCGATCTAAACCTGGAAGATTTGAACCTGATTGTATAGGAATTTGTGGTTGTGCCATAGATTTTTTTATTTGGGTTGCCGGTTTTTATTAACCGACAATTATAGAATGTGGAGGGTAATTTGCACCCTTATTTTAACTAATACGTTATTTACACGTAATCCGCCCTATTGTGCGTACGGATTAATGTATTTACGTCTTGCGATGTCGTCTGAGTAGTCGTAGTCTCGCGCGGGCAATGGATCTAACTGCAACCAGCCGGCGTCTCTAAGGATTCTTAACGATTGTGAAAGCGAGTCCACGTAGTCGTCATGCCCGCCGGCTTCTGGAAACGAGCAAACCTGGCGTAAAAAACGTTTTGCCCAGTCCGCGAACTGTGTCGACTCTTTTTGGTCTTCCGGAATAAACACCTTACCCTTAGCAACCAAGGGCGCCACGATATTTAGGCGCTGTACCTTGTCGGCGCGGCCCGGATTGTAGCCTTGGACGGGCACGCCCGCGCCCTGGAGCTCTTGAATTAATGAAATACCAGCCGATTTGTCTTCCATGAGGATTAAGTCTGCTTTTCTGCCCTTAGCAAACGTATTATCCGCGCCGTATACCACCTCTTTGAAGTCTTCGATGACTTTCCGACGTAATTCTGGGTAAGAAAGGTGCGCGTCCCACGCGTCCAAAAGAATTACTGCCGTTCCTGCGTCGCGCTGTTCAAAAACTCCCCACACTGTGCACGCCGTTGGGTCGTTTTTTGTTTTTTCTGAGGTGGCTGGGTCGTAAGACGCAATTACGTACTCAAGGTCCGGTGTTGGTGTGTTAGCCGGCCACATGCGGAAGTGTTTACGCTTAATAATACCGGTGGCTTCTGGGTCCAGGATCTCTCCGTAGATTTCCTGCCTACCAATGTCGGTGCCGTCGTACGTTTCTAGCTGCTTAAAAAATGTTTCTGATAAATTTGCCCGGTTGTCGTACGAGCTAGCGTTAGCTACGTACACGTCGCCACCAACTTTTCCCTCGTTTAGGTCAACAATAAGTTCTTTTGGCTTTGGCGTGGTTGTAATAATTTGTTGGACACGTTTAATTCTAGGGTCTTTAAGACGTAAAGTGAACTGCACACCATCATATGCTTCGTCAATATAGTCAAAAGCACACAGTTCGTCAAACCAGGCACCGTGATATTGTTTTCCACGGTAACGTTCCGGTTCTGAGGCGGGTATCCCTTGTATAATGGATCCGTTAATGAGAGTAATTTCAAACAGTGACTTGTTGTAGCTTTCAATAAGGGACTTTGGTATAATGTTGAGCAGTCCAGAGTCGCCTTCAAAACAGGTGGCACGTATATCGTTTGATGTTGGGGCGGTGACAAGCCAGCGAGTATTATCAAAAGTGGCAGCACGAATCCCAATCCAATTGCTAGCTGTGTGCGTCTTGCCCGATCCGCGGCCAGCGAGCATAAGAAACGTGTCGTACTCTCCATCTTCCGGCTCCTTTTGGTGTTCAAGTGCCTGCAGCTTCCATTTGACCTGCCAAGTAAGCAGGTCGAGCTGTGGTTTTGGCCAATGCTGGCGCGCCTCAATAAACTTTGTTAAAAGTTTTTCATTTTCTACTGTTAAAGACATGCAATAAATCCTTCTTCTACAAGAAAGCTCTTGTCTGGCCCGTCGGTCTCGATAAAAACGCAGGCCTGTGGTTTAATTTTTTCAATTTCAGAAATGTAACGGCGATTTTGATGGACCCTTATCTTGTCAGGCTCCTGATCTTCCATTAATTTCAGTTTAGTTCTAATAATTAATGAATAAGTTTTATTTATTCTGTTTGTTTCTATGTTTGTTTTACACCCAAGTGACTCCGCCAGGTTTTGTACCTGCCTAACTTGGTGGTAGTTCTGTGATGTAAAACGAAATTGTTTTTTGTTTTTGTTGTACAGCCTAGATTTTGAGTGCAAAATGCCGCTGAGTAGTTCTTGGCGCTGTTCCGCGGAGGCAAATAAGTAATTATCCGGAATTTTATTTGGGATATTAGGGACTAAGTGCGACACGATGCTAGGATACGCAAAGTAAACGCGGTGGTGTCTCGCAGAATCATGCCGCCACGTTAGCTTGTAGCCGTTGTCCTTAAACTTTTGCTCAAGAAATTCTATATAATCGGCCGGCGGTTTCATTGTGTGGTCCGCCCGCTTGTTAAACAGCCAGAATCCAAACAAAAAAGGCGGCACTGGCAGCGGTTGGGTTGGAAAATTAACCGCCGTAGTTGTCGGGACAGAGAACTTTTTTCTATTTCGTTTGGTGACCAGCGGTTCTTGTGACAGGTCTTGCGCTGATTTGTTAACCAAGGGGCGCCTAAACTTGTGCACCCCTTTGTACGTGTAAGTTCTTGTCCGGTATTTTGGTGTCTCAATTAACAACTTTAAGTTAACGTCGCCTTCAACTGCGGTGCCGTCGTTAAAGTGCACACGGTAGCAATGAGAACTAAGGAACTGCTGAACCAATTTTACCTTGACTGGATTGCCCAACCGATCAAACACAATGTCGCCTGGGTTAATGTCTCTTGCCAGCTTCCAGTAGTCAAGGGTTAGCACCCTTTGGGTTGATAATATCGCCATATCATTACTAATACGCAAATTGTTGCGTTTCAGCCTGTATAACTAAAAGTTATATAAAATTAATTCTATATAACTAAAAGTTTGAATTGACAGGGTTGACAGGGTTGCCACGCGTTTTCCAGGTCGGTACCCTACTCCTTTTATTCTTTTTTTTAAAAAAATAAAAAAAAATAAAAAGAAGTGTGCCTACTGTGGCACGACCACGCTAAGTCTTTGATTTGTATAGAAGGGACCCAAAAGAAGTGTGGCAATTTGCTGGCAATTTTGACAGGGTTGACAGGGTTGCTAGGGGTAAACCCTAATAAAAAATTGTAGGATCTTGCAAAAATAAAAAACTTAACGTTTCAGTTGGGGCCTCCGCCCCCGCCCCCCGGGTCCGCGCAAGGGGTGTCGGACTGCGCAAAAAGGGACCCTTGCACCAAAATGGTGCACAGTAAGTGAGCGCTCACTAGCACACAGGCTATGTAAGTGAGTACTCACTGGGGCGGTGGCACTAAGTAAGTGAGTACTCACTGGGGCGGTGGCACTAAGTAAGTGAGTACTCACTGGGGCGCACCAACTTGGTGCACGTTGTTAGCACTCACCTAGCCTGAGTGCTAACGAGGGCACCGAGCCTAGATGATAATGATTCTCATTCGCATCAAGGCAGAGTAACCACGCTAGCAGTGTGGGTATTCAGGGCGCGCTTGACAGGCACGGTGCTAGTGTGCTAAGCCGGACGCGCGCGCGAGTGCCTGACAGGTGGGGTGGACGCCAACAGGCGAGAAAGTATTGCAGTCGCGGTACCAAGTAGAGCCCCCCAATCAACGATGCCATTTAAACCGCAATAGAGGCACCTAGGAGACGAGCAAGCAAGAGTTGATACCCTAGCACCACCCACTCAGAGATAACGCCGTGTGGCGATGCCCCACCCTGAGAGCCTTATGTTTATTAGAGGCAGTTGGGGCGGATTATCTAAAAGCGATTACACATTTCACAATGTGATAAAGATTAATTATTTTGCGTAACCTAGGGTTTACCCTATTGTATTACCTGTTCGTATCACTACAATAGTATTTATTGGAAGGGCGGGGCTAATCCCCGCAGGCGCAAGCGGTCAGGCGGTTCATGCAGTAACGAAACCAACAGTCCCACCGAGCGGTGCCCGCCTCACAGGCGTAACCTGTGCGTGCCGACTTAAAGTACCTAGCACGCTAATCATGAGGCAAGCCTAGTGGATAGAAACGCACTAGAGGTGGGATGAGGAAGTGCTCAAGACCACAACAGTAGCGCAGTAGGCTACGGTATTACCAAGTAGGAATGAGGAAACCACCGCCGTATAGCAGTTCCGAGTATACATTGGGGTATAAAGGGGTCACGGTAACAAGCGAGTCAGCCCCCTAACAAACAGACCGAATAGTCTTGGCTAAGAGTGTGGACTCGCATATCCACTTAATACCGTAGCCCACTGCGCTACAGATAGTAGTGCTCAAAGCGCATTGATACAGTGCGCTTGAGGCAGTACTAACCAACCAACATAAAGGAATACATACCATGGCAAACTTTACATTCTTAAAATTAATTGACTTACAAAAAACAGTTCCACTTGCATTACTGCCTGAGAAACTAGGCAATGATGTATATACGTGGCAAGTAGGTGACACAGACGTGCTAGAGTACAACACAAAGACAAAGCAGTTTAAGTATGAAATATATGATTTCATCGACGACGATTACCAATTGGTTAAAACACTTGACCATAAAGACGCACAGTTAATCGCGTACGCTGAGAACATTATTTACCAATAAACAAGTCGAAACAGTCTCCGGACTGTCTGCACGTGAGGCGTGCACTGATGATGACTAACCAATGGAGATTTTAATATGCCAATTTTTGTGCACGACTTTGAAACAAAAACCAACACGCCAACATATGTTGGACTTGTAGTATCCATGTTTGAAGAAAACGGCTATCACGACAGCGACTTTTTCGCGATGGTTTGGGACGCCGAAACTAAATCCCTCAAGCGCGTTTTGTATGACACCACACGCGGTGCAATGTACGGCGGTGCCTGTGTTGACGCGACGCCTGAAGTACTCGCTGAAGTTGAGGCAATGCGTGAGCGCAATCGCGCAGACTATAATGCTAGGCGCGCTGAGATTCAAAGCAGACGCGCTGAAAAAGGCGTCCTAGCATCTGTGAGAGGATTAAAAGGCAAACACTCCGGACTCAACGGCGCTTGGGGTAAGGTGTTTTGGACGGGTGGTGACAAGTTCGGTTCTAAATACTCTATTCGTGTGGGTATTGAAATCAACGGCACCAAGCACTTTGTTAGTGGTCTCAATGTATTTGTCGACGGTTCAGATAAATCCGCACAGGACGTTGAGCAAGAGTGGAATATAGTTCAAAAAGTCGCCTGTGCAGTCGCAACGCACTCACGCGGTTATTATAATTAACAAGTCGAAACAGTCTCCGGACTGTCTGAGCGTGATGCGCTCACTGATGATGACTAACAACCTGAAAGGACTACCATGTTACCAAAGCAATTACTTAGAGATAAAACCGTCATGGACATGATGTTAAAGATAACCACAGACGACTTAAAAGAATACGCCAACACAACAGACAAGCAAGTGTTCGTCACGGACTTGTTTGACTGCTCAATTAGTGACAGGTTCATTAACGTATACGAGCAGATAGTCATTGACTTGTGCGACGCCAACAACATAACCATCAATTGGAAGGACTAATATGAAAGTTAAAGACCTAATCGAACAGTTAAAAGACTGCGACCAAGAGCAGTACGTTTTCCTTTATATCGACGGTAACCGGTACAGTGCCGATATGGTCGACGAGATGGACGACTGTGTGGACATCAACACCAACGCTGAAAGGTAATAATATGAAAACCGAATTTCAATACATATGTAACAACCCCCGCTCGATTGACGTTGAGCGTAATGACTGTGTAGTTCGCGCCCTAAGCCTAGCATTCAATCGGGACTACATGGACGTGCACCGAGTGTGCGCCACCGCCGGACGCAAGCCTCAGAAAGGCATGACGCGCGATAAGACAGAAAAAGCGCTTAAGCAGTTGTCTAATAAGACCGACGCGTCCTTGATTAGATTGGCGCGCGGTAAGCGCCAAACGCTCGCTACGTTCGCGCGTGACAACAACAAGGGCAATTGGCTAGTAATCAAGCGCGGTCACGCCGTGGCGCTCATAGACGGCGTCTACCACGACTCTAGCAGTCAAGTATTTATTGAGTCCGGCATATCGGACTTACCGCGTTCAATTGTGCAGTGCTACTACAAGGTGAAATAACATGAACATTATTGAAATATACAAACAAGAGCCAAGATACAATCCGCGCATTCGCGCCACTGTTGGTGGTGCTTGGATTGCGGTCTTGGACAACGGGGAAGAGTTTCCAATTTGTGCTGACTATCAGGCTCAAAATGAGGCTGAGGCAAGACTGATGCTAGAGGGGGTGGTATGAACATTAAACGACTACAACAGGCAGTGGACATCATAAAAGATCGATGCAAGCATGACCTGTACGCGGACGGGGACATTTGGTACTTTCTCAATAATTACTCTGTCAACATCCACGACAACGAGGGTAAGGACGTGTTTGTCGTCAACGTGTACCCGTACGACAGGGACACGGGCATCACGGACTATAGCGTGCAGATAGACCTCGAGCCGTTCAATAAACAGTTTGAATTAATTTTTGAGAACTAAGGGTTTCCCCTAGTTCACAAACCCAAAATAACCCACGATAATAGATACATCAACACAACAAAGGAAATACATTATGACATTTGCACAATACGACCCAAAAGCTCAAGCAAGACGCGAAGAGCAAGAGCGTGCCGAGGCTTGCTACGAGCGCGTAATGAGCGCTGAGGCTCACGAGGCGGTAAGCCTGCCCTACCACTACGAGGCTATCACGTTTGACGCCCCTGCGCCTGTAGACAAGGCAGAAGAAGAGCGCAAGCGCTTGGCAGTAAAGAAGGCAAATGGTGACCGTTTCTTAGCCATCTGCGCCGGTTTAGGAATTGAAACAGTACAAGGAGATGAATAATGTTTTACATCATGCTAGGCAGTTCAATAGTCGCACGGTTTTATAACGAGTCACAGGCACAGGCTTACCTTGCCGGCATCAGCGCCGACGAGTTAGCAGTGTGGGACTACCGCATCGCAACAGAACCATATTAATAGAAAGGAATACCACCATGAAAAACGTCACAAGACACGAAGGACTTTTAGAAGTGCTAGTAAAACTACCTAACAGTATTAATGGCAATCCACGGTACATCATATCTATTGATGGGTTTGTCTGCAAGACGCCCGTAGACAGCTCGTACGGTTACTCAGTGACCAATTACGACGGCAAAATGGTAGGCGCCACCATTGGTACCCACTACAGGACTGCCACACTTAACACATTATGGGAGATAGTGTAAAATGAAAACATACACAATTACAGAAGCGCAATTTAACGCATTGACTCGCATGATTGACTTTGCCGAGTATTGGTTGGAAGACAGGGAGAATGATAGCGACGGGCAGTGGGAACTAGACAACCAAGATATTAACCAAGCCATTTTAGTAATGGATGAAATTAAACAGGAGATTAAATAATGGCACTACTAGACATACAACCGGAAGTAAACCCAATCGAGTACACACACTTTGACAGTTGGTTTGAGTACGAGGAGGGTGATGACGAGGACGGACACTACATGGACGCAGAAGACGCGACGCCTCAGCAATTGTCAGACCAAGCCAATGACGTCTTGGACTCGTGGGAGGATACACTCAGCATTAAAATCGACAGGGAGGGCTTGGACTTCAGCACATGGGACGCAGTCTACGAGTCATTTGACACGGTCGCAGAACAAATTGCAGAGGCTGGGTACGACGTGTACGTGTCCGACGACCAACTTTTTATTGAAATTTATAACCCAATCAAGGAGTAATTAAATGACTGACAAACAACCAATAGGCGCTTACGCCGACATTACTTGGAACGATGGCGACATGACGGACGGCTACTACTTTAGTTTTGGTGACGCCAATGTAGACGAGGAAGAGGGTATGGGAGGGGACTGGCTACCTGATTCCTTCGGCGTGCCTGATGACGATATATTCTTTTATTGCAACGGCGGAGAGGCTGAACTCAAGAAATACATGACAGACAACTGTCAGGGGTTTACAGTGCGAAGTTATGAATTAGTTTACCAAGAACCAACATTTATCATTCATAAGGGAGAGGCATATGGCATCTAAGTACATCGTAGAGACAGAGTTTTTATACGGGTGGGAAAACGTTTGGACGGACGGCGATACAGGCGAGCCAACGGTTTATGACACCTACGAAGAGGCTCAGGCTGAGTTGGAGGACTTCATTGCTAGTACGATGGTTGACTCTGAGGGTGGCAACTTGGAAGAGCCGTACGACATAGAGCAGTATAGAATCGTTGAGGTGGCGCAATGACAAACACGTACATTGACGAAGAGGTAGCCATCGAGGTAGGGTGGCAGTTGGACCACTTGCTGCAAGGTATGCCAAGGGCAAGCGCAAGGCACCTGATATGTCAAATTGCCGAGGGCATTGTTGCACAGGGTGTAGTGAACTCAGAGACAGAGTACATTGACGTAGTTGTCAACGAATACTTAATTAAAAATAAGTGGCTCACTTTATGAGCCAAATGATCGATACAATAGAATCTTAATAACAAAGAAAGGAATGCAACCATGAAAAAGTATAGAATTTATATTGAAGTAAAATCAATTATCACTAAAGATATAGAGGCGGTAAACGACCAACACGCTGAAACATTGCTTAATGATTTAGATATACAAGCCATGTACGGCAACGGTGGTCAAGCAGACGCATCTGTTTATAAAATGGAGGAAATTTAATTATGAAACGAGCACATAGACTAGCATTCAACGCACTTAAGAAAATTGGTGCGCCGGTGTACGAGCGCAGTGACTTAGAGAACTTTCAGATTAGTGCTGAAGGTTTGGGTAGTAGGTCAGCCTACGAGGGGTACAAGGATTACATTATGTGGGCTAGTTTTTATGAGGGGCCTGACATTGCCCACTGGGAGTTTGGTATTAATCCGTTGATTACGGACACATTAAAGCGGTATGGACTTCATGCCGAATGGATTAATCCAGCAGAGATAGGAGTTTACAATGATTAAAGAGGAAGTAATGGACGACTTGAGAGAGTCGGAGCTTGGAAGGGTTATGGGGCGTGTAAGATACACGTACACGTCACCGACCCACTGGTGCAAGGACGGCATCTGCCAAGTGACACTGAACTACGGTTGGATGGAAAGACCCGACATCAGCATGAACTGGGGCAGTGGTGGCGTCAACAAGGGCTACACTGAGCGTGAGATAGCCGTCGCAATGTCAGAGGCATTTAAGATGGCATCCAAGCGCCTTGAGAAGTTAGAGCGCATTATTGATATGGCAAACAAAAAAGGACAGTACGCATGATTAACCATAGCGTAGTTAAAAGGGTAATGAATGAAAATTTTCCGTGCGAGGGGTGCTTTCACGAGGACAGGTGTAAGACGCAAGAAGAGGCGTGCTACGCCTTTGTAATGTACGTGCATAATGGTAGGGCGCACCCCGCCACACCAAAAAAACCAACACGAGATACTTTTGTTCGTGTAATGCTGTATAATTATAAAAGTTTAGTAATGCAAATTAACCATGAAATGAAACTAAAAGGACTAATATGAACATCATCGATAACCTAGGCATCATCAACCAACAGATTAAAGAGTTGGAGGCAACCGCCCGTAAACTTAAGGCGCAGCTCATCGCGCGTGGC
>Ga0194048_10000442_pt1 | contig 20218 bp, 18 predicted proteins | sample JunL225m_MetaG_FD_161685 | JGI IMG/M metagenome (GOLD analysis project Ga0194048, IMG submission 161685) | Anoxic zone freshwater microbial communities from boreal shield lake in IISD Experimental Lakes Area, Ontario, Canada - Jun2016-L222-5m | ecosystem: Environmental > Aquatic > Freshwater >...
CCGGTCTCAATCGAAGCCGATTGGGCATGGGTTGGAGAGCAGGTGTGGTGCGATGTGCGCGCGCGTGACCCGATGCAAGAAGTGGCGCCGTGACGGGACGCCTGGTTTGGCACACGCGCAACTGCGGCGCCCACCCATTTGTCTGCAGAACGTTCAAAAACGTACATTTGCAACGCATGTAACGCACTGCCGAAAAAAAAGAATTTTCCAAATTCGGAACCGAATCTTACCCCCTCTTCCGAATCTTTAGTCTACGTATTCGTCTTACGTCCACCATTATTGGATGGACAACTGGTCCTGCGCGTTTCGGCATGAGCGTCAATGTGGAGGCGATCAGAGCCTGTGGGCGTTCAAACATGCCAACCTGCTCATGCAGAAAATGGACATTACGGCGACGCCGTTTTCGGCGCTGGACCCGCTGCGTCCGATCATGCTGTGCAACCAACACCACCTGGAGTACGCCAAGTGGGCGCGTGCGGTGAACGGCGTGCAGGACATCACGGAGGAGGAACTGCTCGCGTTTGTGCTGTCCAAGAACTCCAAGCCGACCCGCCGCATCAAACCCACGCCGGTCATCACGCCGGGTGTGGCCGCGTTTCTTGCGAAGGAGGGGGTGCGTCCGCCCACGGAGGAGCAACTGTTTGCGGACCTTTCCAACCTGGTAGGACCCGGCGTGCTGCCGGGGTTGGTGGACTTGCTGCCCGCGGGATCGACGGTGAAGCTGCCGACTCTGCCGTCCTCGCGTGGTGGTGAGGACAAGTAAGGGGGTACGGTTTGAACTCAATGACTGCATGAAGTAGGCACTTTTTGTGCAAACCACACGCACGATAGCTCCCATTTACCCACCGCTACACTTGCACTCGTGGCATCCACAGCTTTTGAACCGTGGTGCTTTCGGGCAATATAATTAACGTTTCTGTTTTGGTGTGCCAACGTACATCAGAATCGCGGTCCAACATCAGAATGCAGAAGAATTTGAATTTTTTGCCGGCCAGTGCAGCCATGTTGTTGGTGCACATGCAAAACACGCTGGGATACCATCTGTCGCTGCGTATGGCCGCGTCTCGAGTGGCGTTTCATCTGTTTGACAGTGACCCGACGCTGTCTATGGACGGTTCGAGCACGTCGGACGTGGGTCGTTCCGAGCAAATGCCGCAGTTTTCAAATCGGCTGTACGCTTGGCCGAAGGTGTGCGCTGTGCCCATGTCGTTTGTGGTCCTGCTTCAAGAGCTGCAAACAGACCCTGCCATCAACCATGAAACGCAACAAGCATGCATTGCACTGTCCATTGCCATGGACAAGCATTGTGTAGTGGAAACGGTGCCCTCCGCGTTTGTGCAGACGGGTCCAGCATCGGTGACCGCCTCACCTATTGCACGTGTGTTGTTTCCGGCGACGTCGAACTACGACGATGATACAAACGAGGAAGAACCGCCCGTTGTGCCGGTCGTGCCACCATCGTCTTTTAAACGGGCCCGCGCAACGACGCACGCCGATGCCGCCAGTTTTAGTCGGTCCGTGACGTTTGCAGTGGAGGCGCTGGCGCCGCGGAGCGGTCCAAAATGTGATCAACATCTTGTATGGCAGCATGGTGATTTGAAGTCTCCGTGCCGGGCGTGCAACCGAGTGTCATAAAGTGGTGTATTGAAACCATGAAACGCGCCAAACCCCCTCGTGTGTTACCTTCCTCGGACAGCGAAGCTTCGCTGGGCGACGACGTTCGTCGAAGAAGCGTGTACGCCCAAAAAGCGGTGCGAACCGTGAAGCATGCAAGGACGCCGACACAGTCCGCTTCCATTGCAGATGCTCTAGGAATTGAAGTGTCAGCCGAGGTGGGCGCACCGATTTTTGCTTTGCGAGAAGATGTTCCAGAATGGACGCCAGCCGCTTTGATCGTCGCAACCACCGCGTACTACCGTGCAACAGGGAAGCAACCACCACCCAATTGGTGGTCAAAAGGGCTGAGTAACATGGCAGAAAAGTGGTTGGGCCGGTTGCCCCACCTGCGCACCTACGACGGCGTGGATTTACGGACACCCTTTTTTCCACCCCGTCACGCACCGCCACAATTCGCAGCTGCAGTACGCACAGAAGTTGAAGATGCCCTCGCGTAAACGGACGACGCGGTGTGGTGTACATCGTCGTACGGTGCGTCGTCGAACCACTCGTCGTGGACCCAAAAAGCAGCAAATTATCATAACCCCTAATGGGCAACGGTTGTTAGTCACACCCGTGTCACCTGCAGAGCGTAGGCGCGTGTTGGCACAAATGAAGGCAAGCGCAGAAATGACAAACTTTGCGCGGGGCACAGGTCCGCCTCCCAAGAAGATTTTGGAGGGTGCACTGGAAACCATGTTTGCAAATGTGAAGTATCCTCGCATGTTTGCGTAAGAAACCGTTGAATTCAAACCTTCACACCACTCGCCCCACCCTCCGAACTAGGCATTGAACTCATCTTGTACAGAAACGCATACTCCTTGCTGGGGCGCGCAAAAATCTTCACATTGCGCAAGTCACCCGGTGCCCGCGTCATGACAAACCCAAGATGGGCAAATGCCCATGCCTCCTCAGTCGTGATGTCAGACACCTCCACCCATAGCACAACGTCCGTAGCAGCCTCGCCCTTTGACGCCGCATACAAAAACCCCTCCTTCATTGCCTTACGTAGGGAGTCAATCGTCTCGTCCACGCGCGGGAACCGCGACTTGATGTCATCCAGCACGCACTCCACCACCCCACCAAACACGCCCTCTGCAATCGACATTTGTTACGTTGTAAGGAGTATTGGACGCAAATTAAAGCGCAACTGCAGTTGTACGAGGAGGAAGCACGCCCCAGTTTGAAACAGTGTGCCCGGAGACGTCCACGCTCGATTGAAACGCCACCGCAGAATAAATGGTGGGATTCAGTCCGGACATGCGTGGGTCGCCTGCCACGTACGGTGTGGCCGCCTTGAACTGGCCGGGATTGGAAGGTACACTCATGCCGAACGCAACCGCCGCCTTTCTCTGAATCTCCGAATTGGAGTGCGTAATGCCACCGAGCTCCCGCTGTAACTTATCTGTGGAGTAGCTTACCATGCGCGACACAATCTCCTGCAAAAACATGGCCTCCAATCGGACGCTCTTCTTGGCAAACACAAGGTAAATCTGGTTCCATTCCACCGGTGACAGCAGCATCGTCACCTCGACGTTTGGCATGGAGCCAATATCTTTCAACAGCCGCACAAAAATCCGAGCTTTGCTCGGATTGGGTGCATCCGCCACAAACTCGGCTTCAATCACGCTGGATGCCGCTTCATCAGGCAAGCCCGCATCCCCAACCTTCCAGTAGGCGGAGGGGGGTTCAAATTCAGGGGGCGTGCTGAAATGCGAAGACGCAAGACCCTTTGGCTCATGGTGGTGTTTCCACATCAGTTCATTGAGAGGAATGCCGACAAGCCCATTGGCTAAAGGGCCAATGACGGGATACAGCGACAGAAGAGACTCTGTAACGAGCCCACCCGGTTCACGCAGCTCCTCATTCTGAGGAATCTTGTTGCGGTCATACGGCAGCGACGCAAGTTCTGCGAACGCAGCTTCAGCCCGCCAAATTCGAGCTGCACCAGACATTACCGCAGTCGAGTAAGAACGCGACTGGCGCGCAACGACCTGTTTTGCCCGTTTTACCCATAGACTTTGTAGATCAGCCGATGCAACGGAGGTGGGAAAGGGGTACAATGTGGAAGAGCCTGCGTCATTTCCACCCGCATTAAACATTCGAACCGTTGGGGCGAACTTTCAACCAGGAGAGCACGCGACTCTACCCACGTAACACTCACCCACTACGTAAACTTTTCAGTGAGGGTTGGCTTTGAACATGCGGCACCGGGGCATTCTTGCTGGCCACACTCGGATGGGAGGCCGCCGTCACCACCGCGCTGCCACTTTGATGGTCGTGCGTAAGGTGGCCCATCGCGTTCGGCGCCGTCGCTGAGGGGTTATCTCACATGCATTTGAAAGCGCGGAAAGGTCGTTGTGAAGTTTTGAATTAACGCTTTGACTTTTCCTCCATTTTTCCTGCCGCAATGTTATGTGTCAACAGGTCGATATCCACGCCATCATCGATCCCGTCTTCGCCAGCTTCCGCAAGCAGCGCAGCGTATTCCTCGGAAAGCTTTTTGAGATTTGCAACGTGACCGACGCTCCAATCATCAAGGGCCGCTTTCAGATCTCGCGACAAATCTGCGCACTCTGCCTCTGTCTTGCCATCCTCCGCCCACTTTTTCTTGTTCGCTGCGGTTACAATGTTGACGTGTTTGGATCCAAACGCGCGTGCAACACAAAGGTCAAAACGCTTACGAATCATGCGCATGTATACCGAATCATCGGCAGTCAGCTGCTCAAGCCGAGCATTGGCTGCGCCACCAGGTGCGTACGTCGCATACACCTCTTTCATGGATTGTCCGACCTCTTCGCGTGTCGCATTGTCAGGCGGCGCAAACACAGCAGGACCGCTCGTCGGCACTGAACTTGACACACCACGGGGAATGGTTGGAACCGGCACCTTGGAAACGCCGGACATGAACGGAAACCTTTCCCATTCCGATGTGCCTCGCTTTGTCGCGGCAAATGCCTCCCATTCATCCACGGCAGCGTTGAATTCCGCCTCCTTGCCCGGTACGGCGTGTAAGAAAGACATGTTTGGATGGATTAAGTGCGTTGTTTGTTGCGCATACGCTCATCCAGCGGAATACTTGTGGGCTGCAAGGATGCTGCCACGGCTGCCAGACGTGCTTGATCGGACCGAGCAGCTTCCTGAGCCGTTTTCGTCAGACGTCTTGCGTAACACATGCGTTTGTATGTGACGGTTGCAGAGGGCGTGCGTGCTGAAGGCTTTACACTACCACCCGACAACTTCGGACGTGGCGATTGGATACGCCTGCGTTCACCAAAAAACGCGTACTTTTTAGACTGCATTGGGTAGGTCCATGTAGGTGGAGAAGCCTTTTCGAAACACCTTTGATCGTTCGCCTGTTTTCCCGTCCACAAGCAGAAATTGAAATGGGTTGCCCACCTCATCGCGCACTGCGTGATACAGCGCTCGCAACGCGTGTTTGTCCGCGTGCCTTCGAAACGCGTCAATAAAGTCTTCCAACTGCTCCGCATTCATTCGAAACGCAACACAGAACATACCTTGTTCTCTTGATGCGCGCGACACCAATTTCAAATACTGCGTGGCCAAAATCACAGACGCGTTGTAGTGCCGGCAGTGCAACATGAAGTTGTCCAGTGACGTGCGCGCCCCCGCACTCACACTAATCTGCTGGCCCATCATGTCATCAAACATGACCATGATGCGCAGCGGGGGTTCTTTGTTGTCACGCCGCTCCATTTGATGCGTTTCTAAAGCGTCCGCCCAGTCTGCAAATTCTGCGTTCACAAACCTGTTGTAAATTTGAACAGACCCGCCCTTTGCAGGTACCAGTTCGTCTTGCCACACTTGGTTTGAATCTTTCGTCCCCGTAAAAATCAACAGCTGATCAAAGTATCCACGATAGTATTTTGCCAGCAAAGAATAAATAAACGAGGTTTTCCCAGCACCGATCGTCCCTAGCACTAGCAAAGTGAACGGCGGTTTAAAGAGCAGGTCGTTGTGCGGTAGTCGAGAAAAAGCGTCATCCACCCCTTCCGGTTCGCTTGGCATCTTGTAAATTTTTAACTCGCTCATTTTGCAGCAACCGCGTCACGTATTCGACGTGTTCAAGTCTGCGTAATTGGAAGCAAGTACGCCGTGAAATGTCAGACACGGCCGCTCCGACCCCTCGGGTTCCGCGTCCCCTTACCGACGTGCAGCGAGCCAACCTTCAGAAGGGGCGGGAGGCGTTGGTTGCCCGACGCGCTTCTGACAAGGCGGCACGTGAACGGGGGGAGGAGGTGCCTGCGCGTCCGCGCAAGAAGAAGGCGGTAGTTGCTCTGCCTACGCTCGCTTCTGCTACGAAGGGGGATAAGGATGGTTTGTTCTCGTTCATGTCAAAGCTGGAGCGTATGACGGAGGAGCAGCGTAGCGCGCTGTACAAGCTTCCCTTTGTGCTTTAAACATTCAAAGCATCTCCCCTTTTCGTTTGGTTACATGCCCAGCATGGCCTTCAGTGACTCTGCATCGCGCGCGTCGTCAGGAATGGACCCACGATTGAACGCCCGTTTCTGAGCAGGCGCGCGCTCCTCAGCAATGTAAATCGGCTTGGTGGTCTTTGAACAACCCTTCATCACGCTGTCAATGTACGCGTTGTACGTGCCCGTCTTTGCGCTTTTCACAATTCGAACCGACTTCAGCGCGAACGCGACCTTCAAATAGGGTTTGCCGCCGTCCTCAGACGCCCCCAGCGTTTCAGTCACCTCGTCGAGCAGGGAAGCCGGCAGCTTCACACGTGTCGCCTTGCCATCCGCTCCCATGATCATAGGGGGCGCTTGAATGGCCAGCTCCATGACGGAAGACCACAGCGCCGCGCCGAACTTAACGCCATACGTCTTTGCGACGGCGGCCTGCAGAATGGACCACACAAAATCCACACGGGTGCAAACACGACCCTCGGCCGATGTTCCGTCCGCGCCACCCAGAGCGGCAGCCGCCGCATCAATGGAAGACCAAAAAGGTCCCGACTGCGACACGGCACCCTCCGCGAGATTTCGCAGGAAATCAAGCAAGGAAGTAAAATCAGGTGCGACGTAATGCACGAAACTCACTTCGCCGCGCGTGGCAGTGCTCCAATCCGTGCCATATCCGGCGCGCACAAATCCAAGGCGAACCCCCTCCAAACGAAAGTTCGGAGAATCCGACGAATTCCCGGAAAAGGACCAAGTGGTTGAAGTCGGCGTGGTCGTCGAGGGAAGACGATTGGCGGCCATTTTGATACGTCGCTACGTGCAATTGGTGCAATCTTGTGTCGGCGATGCGGGGACGCCCACTGTGTGCCCCAAGAAACGCCCAATGCGTTCAAATGAATTTTCAAATGTGGTAGCTTATTGGAACGTGCGCGTGCGTGACAGCAGGGGGGTGCTCGCGCGAGCAGTCGTAGAAGTTGTGAGTCGGCGTTGCGACGTATCAAATACCGCGCAAACAAACGTTGATGCGTGTTTGCACGGTTCAAAAGAAGCCACCGAATGTCGGAAATTACATTGGTGGTCCGTATTTGGAGAAACATCGGAAACGAAGTAAATGCGGTGTACAATGGCGATGGATGGGAGAACGCCTTCATGACCAACACGCAAACCTTCCGAATTGTAAATGTACCGGAGGAGCTGTACGTAAATGCGGTCGTGACGACAGCGCTGGCAGAAGATATTCGGTATTTTGCGGACACCGTTCAAGGCGCTGCGCTGATTAATCTGGTGGATTTGTCGGAACAACAGTTGATCAACATGAGTTCCGTGGGTGACATTGCTTTGTCGTACACCGTTGGTGGTATGGTGCATCCCTCCGATTGGGTGATTCCATTTTCCCAGTGGGAGTTCGGCGCGTTTACGACGTACGTGTCGCACGCGTTTACTCGCGTTTGGCCTCTTGAACTGGAGGGTCAGTTTTCGTTGTTGGGGGATGCACCCGCTGACAATGATGATTGTTTGCCGTTTGCACTTGTGAACTGCCTCGGTTCCCTCACTCTGCGTACAAACTACGTGAATCGGAAGGCACCGAAACTTCCATTTACGGTAGATTCCATTCGCGAGCACATTCAGAAACCTTCAGGATGCTGCTCGTTTGATGATTTGCGTCCTTTTCTGGAAGCGCACCGTCTTGGCGTGGTCGTGTACGACATCGGCGCACGATGCAGGCTCAACTGGAAGCATTTATCGACGGGGCGCAATGGAGCAGCCACCGCGTACTTGCTTTACCACAATCGGCACGTGTGGCCACTGTTTGGCAACAAACGTGCGCTTGTTCAAGCGCATTTACAAGCTGCCGTCGGTTACATGGAAAACTCCGAGTATCCTCCACGTTTGCCGACCGTTGTGCAGGAAGGGGAATTGTCTTCCATGATTCCACCTCTTGTGAAAGCGGTGTCCTCCGATTCTCTGGCACCAGCGCCCATGAATTTTGTATACATTCACGATCTGCCCGAACTTGAGCGCGCGGTCATTACCGCTGCAAATGAGGGTACCAAAAAGCTGAACGTTCGGAGTGCACTCACGCTGCCAGCGCTGTTTCAAAACATCCGTCAACAATGGTCGTTTGAACCGTCCGTGGACATGTCGCGAGGAAAACTGACGGGGCTACGCCTGCACTTTCAGTCCAGCGAAGCAAAAGATCTGAACGTGTACATTGACTGCTGCAGTGCTGATTCGCTTGCTGGGCTTGGTGGACAAATGTCGGAATCTGATTTCCAATTGGTGCGTGGTTCAATCATCGGTATGCTGTCGCCGAGTTTATGCTCTACGTTCAACGCGCAAACCATTTTGCCATTCACGAGCCAGTACGCTAATGGGCAAATTCGGCGCTGTGTTTTGACGGAGGCAGAAATGCTAACGCTGAGCGCTGATGGGGGCGCTTTTGAGATCGACCGTCGGCGCGCGTTTACTGCTGACTTGGCAAAAACGTGTACGGGGGATGCTGCATTTCCGGTGTTTCGTGAAGACGCGTCGTGGGAGGAGGTTTCACAATTACCTGTATCCTCGGTTCGACCAAAGTCGCTGTATCTGCTGGACGCATCCAAACTCGAACCGTTTCTGGGGCATGCAAATGACACGCGTGCGTTGGCCACTGTGGCGTTTTTGTTTGCGTCAAAACCTTACGTTGCGGTTTGGGGATTTGCGCTGCTGGAGGCCCACAAACTGGGCTTGCTTTTTGAACCCGCCGTGTTTGGGGTGTTGCATCCCAGTAGCGTGGAACCGTGCAATGCACGAAAAGTTCTGCACCAGCTGTACAGTAACGACGCGCTCGACGACGCTGCCCGAAAACTCGGTGTCAACATTGTCATCGGCATGAGCGGCAGTATTTCTGCGTCATCAAACACTTCGTACTTTACGACGGACCCAGTGGAAGCAGAAGATCTTTGCAATGCGGTTCGTTTAGGTGGGGGTTCTGCAAGCACGATCTTTTCCCTGCAAGCAGACCTTGGCGGTTACTTGGTGAGCACCCAACGTCCAGAACTACCTTTTTCTGAGGGTTACAATGTTCTTCAATCCATGGTGCACGGCGCGGCTCGAATGGGTATGATTGCGGGCATCTTGCAGCTGCCTGTTGGAGAACGTGACGACTGGCTGGCGGGTGTAAACGCAGATGCACTTTTGCTTCGCCGTGACCCCGCCCCTCTACAATGGGCAACTACGGACCGCACGGGGTGGCACAATTTGGGTGGATGGGCGTACAAGCTAGGGAAGCGTACCCTACGATTTCCAGGACTTTCGTTGCCGAACCTGGATGACCAGCCTGTCCAAGACTTGGGTGACATGGGCGGGTTGCAGTTGCCGCCAGGATTACCCTACATCGCGTCTGCCAACGAGCAACCTCAACACCTTCCTGTGTTTCACAACGGCGTTCCAATTTCCATGCCCGCAGATGCTGACCCGTGGCTGCTCAGCGGCAATGTGCTCGTCACGGGCGTTTCCGGCTCCGGCAAAACTTTCAAGTGTTTAGGTGGAGCTTTTACCCCCTTTTCCAACGGGCTCGTAGTGGCTTGCCCAACGCACGACCGACGCCTGGGTATTGAAACGGAGTTCCAGTGGAAAGATGGTCAGGGGCAACTGCATCCCGTCGAAACCACAACCATTTCCTGCATGTTGGGTAAAGCCAACAAATCTACTGGCAGCCTGTACACTCGTGCACCCTATCACTTGCTGCCGCATCAATCGGTCGTAATTGAGGAAGCTGCTTGGCTCCAAGATGAAGATCTTACGTCTTTGTTTGGTGTCATGGACCGTAACCCAACCGTCAAATGGGTCTGGAATCTGGACTGGCTCCAAAACACCCTTGCTTCTGCTGCTACACCAGATCGCGAAGCGAACTTTGCGTCACGCTTGGCATCGCGATTCCGCTACGTGCTCCGCTTAACGGTCCCTTTGCGGTTGCAATTGCTGGGTGACCAGTTGTTGCATGATTCGTTGCGGGAACGCTTTTCCGTCTGCATGTCAAACCTTGCAGACGACGTTCCAATTGACTGGCCTTCCTTGCTGTCTGCTTTTGCAAATGTTGTGCACGTTCGGAACACACTGGATGGCGTCGGCGCGCAGACCATGATCACTCACCAAAACTTGGCTGCGTTTGTCTGGAATGAAACGCGGCGAGGCGGGTACGGTGCGCCGATTAGCGGCGAACGCATGGTGTTCCGGTCCAAGTCTCAACTTTCCAAGGGTCTCGTAAATCATCGTGCCTACGAGGTGCTCGCTTCATTCGGCCACATGGGCGTTAAAGTACGAACCGAAAAAGGCGATTTTGTGGTGCCACGAAGCTCCCTGCGACACTGCGGTGCGATTACGGGTCATTTGTCGCAGGGCAGCACGTACACGTTTCCGTACGTCGTTTACGCTGCAGATTTGATTCCCGTTTGGACTGCGCCTAGGGAGATTGGTCGCGAGACTGCGCTGCTCTCCTTTCTCTACACCGCACTTACGCGAACCGTTGCGTTTGACCGGGTAACGCTGTACGTGGGTCCTTCAATCTGCACGGCGCTGGCGCAGGCGCTACCCTCTGCTCAGTTCAAAGACGCATTCAAGGCTGGTAACGGAGTGTGCGCGGTTTGTGCGGAAGCGTTGCCGTGTGTGCACCCACATCCAATGCAATTCCATGCAAAGGGTATTGCACACGCGAGTTGTTTGTAACTTTTGAAAATTCTTATTTGCCACCGAAATTGAATGCACCACCTATGTTCCTAGCGACTTTTTTTGCAGCTGCGTTGGCACGACCTGCTCGCGTACGGTTTGCAACTGGCCCAGGCGGTGAAACTTCCCCACGAATGCGTCTTGCTCGTTCCAAGGCACGAACAGCTGCTCCTTCTACCGTGTCCATTTGCAGTTCACGAAGCGCAGCAGCGGTAGTTAATGGATAAGAATCCTGAAATCGTCGACTCAATTCGTTTCCACGAATAAGTACTTGTGCTGCTTCTGCTTCCGCAGCTGCCCTTGCCAATGGACCCAAACCGTGCAGCTCTCGTTCCTTGGGCGTTGTCGCAGGTTGTGTGCGCGGGGCAGGTGCAGGTGCGGGCGTGTTTCCCCATAGCTCGCGAACAACGGCCGCATTTTCGGTCGTAAGCGCAGGTGCGTCTGGAATGCTGCCGCGAGCATCCGGGCGAATGAGGTCATCCAACTGTTGAAACGGGGTGCCAGCGCCAGACCGAGCAGAGGGGGCAACCGTCCCTCCCGCCGAAGCTGCCGGCGCGGGCGTACGATCTGCGGCATCCATACCAAACGGCGTACCCGCGCCAGTGCGAGCGGAAGGAGGCACGGTTCCTCCAGCAGATGCCGGCGTACGCGTTGACGGCGTACTCGGTCCACCAGGTCCACCCGGCATCACAGAACCCGTTCGGACCTCTGGTGGCTCTGCCCACTGAGCGTCCATGTAATCAAGATTCGTCTCGGCTGTGGGCCGTACTTCGCGAGTACGTGTCTGCATTTCGGTGCCGAACTCGGATTGTGTACCCACGCCTGCACCCGTTGTGCCAGCCGCTGATCCAGCCGCACCCGAAATTGCGCCCCCAATGGAAGAGGCTGCATTTGCAGCCTGCTGCGCTCGGCTCGGCGGAGCGCCCGCAGGAGGCGGCCGCCCTCCAGCAGGTGCGGGTCCAGTGGGCAGGTTCGGCCGTGGAAACTTCATGGCGGCCTGCTCCGCAGCGCGCTTCGTGAGGTTGGCAGAAATACCCGGTGCTGCATTCCCAATGGTGGTCGCCGCCTCGCCAAAAAACGTGGCAGTGGCACCAATGTCGCTTGCCCCATGCTGTTTTGCCGCCACCGTTTTGGAGATGGCAGCGCCCGCACCCGCCGCAAGCGAGATGGCTCCAGCGCCCAGTCCGATAACAGAACCAATACCAGGTACCATGGCGGCAACGCCCGCCACCGTGCCGAAGAACTTTGAAATACCAGACAAAATGCCGCCCGCTTTGTCTGCATCGTTCACTTCCGGCTGAGGTGGGTTCGCAATGGCATTGCCAATGAACACAAGCTGTTTTTCGAGCGCAGCCGTACCTTCCAACTGGGTGCCCGTGTTTTGCACAATAAGTTCCGAGTTTTGCGCGATGACGCCGGCCTCATTTGCAAGCCCACGAAGAAGGTCGTTGGTCTCAGCATTTCCGGCCGCGGCCAGCGAAGCGTTTGCGTCGGCCCGGGCAGCATTTGCTTGCAACACCTGATCAATCGCGCTCAGCTGTGCGTTTGTCTCCTCTTGCGCAGTGATGGACTGGTTCAGCGTGCCAAATGAGGCGATCACGTCATCCGCCACAATCTTTGTTTGCGCGTCGTACCCAATGGTGCGCACGTGCTCCTCCAATCGATCACCGTACGCAGCAACGGCGCGTGGGGTTTGAAACTGAACCATGCCTTTCACCGAAGCGACGGGGAGCTGGGCAGCAAAGCGTTTGTTGGGAATGTTGGGATAGAAGTGGTGTGGCAACAACTGGACGCTGCCATTTGAAAACTTGCGCTTTGGCGGGCGGGGCGCCGTATACAACCGGTTTGCATCATCCCCCAACGAAAAGTTCGGCTGAAACGCGGCTGGTACGCTGTTGGTGCCAAACGTCGGCGTAAACCATGTGGTGGCTGCCGGACCAGCATTATTCCCATGCAGTGTTGTGGCAGCCATTTCCAATGGCAGACTTCAAAGATTTTGCGTTGAAGTTGCTGTTGGAGTCGATGCGCATGCGCACGCTTAATGCACACACAGAGCTTGCCACCGTAACTTTCGAATGTGATGACGTTCGGGTGGGTTGTAAACGTCGTCAAAAAGGGTCCTCCACGCTCGACTCCCCATCCTCCTCGTCCCCACCATCAACCTCCGGTTCATCGTCTACCACGGTTTCGTCCTCCTCTGCCAACGTGGTCCCATCCATTTCATCCTCGTCACCAGCGGCACCTTCCGGCGTTTCGGCATCCTCTTGCTCATAATCTTCGATAGATCCTGGGGCGCTCATAACGCTGGGTGCGAAGCTCGCAGCAGGCTGAAACGCTGCAGTTTTCAGCACTCGCCGGGGTGCTGCCCTACCACCACCGCCATGAGTTGCAATGCCCCTGTTCGAAAGCAGACGTGTTGTCTGCGTCGGGCCGCCCGGTTTCAGCAGACGCATAACGTCCGCGGACGGCGTTGGAAAGTGACGCAGACCGTGGATGGGCATGGTGGCTGCTGCATTGGCTTTTGCAATCTTGGACACGGTGTCCATGACGGTTTGCAGACGCGCCTCCATTTTGGATTCCATCCTACGCAGCACTGCTGGCAGCTCTGCCATATCTTGGGTACGCCGACGTCCTTGCGCCGCCAGCGACACGGGCAACTTGTCGATGGCTGCAGCTGACTTTGCAGCAACCGCAGCCGCTTTGGCTACTGCAGCTTGTGATTTTGCAGCTGCTGCTGCCAGCCCTGACGCTGCTTTTTGCGCTTCTTTTGCTGCCTTTTTGGCGGCTGCTTCCGCAGACCGACGTGCGCGGATAACCTCCAACGCTTCAAGCTGTTTTGCAGTGGGCGGACGGCTGACGCGAGCAGGTTTGGTCGGCACTGCACCTGGAAGAATTGGAATGGTCAACGGCTTTGACCTCAGAACGTTGCCTTGCTGCGCTAGTTCTGATGTTTGCGCGTTTGCCACCCACGCGTTGGGAGTTCCTGTCGTTGCGGCAGACTCATGCTCGACGATTGAGGATTGACTGGCTGGCGCAGTGGGTGCGGCTGAAGCCTCTGTTGACTGCATGTTAGTGGGTACCCAGTGCACCGACTTTTGCATGTTTGAATGCACACAACACTTTTTTGTACAAGGCGCCCGATAAAATCGCCTGATTTGCAGTGGCGTCGTTGTGGTGCGCCTGAGCGACCACGACCGGTGCGCGTGGCAACCGAGATTTGCGTGTGCCACCTCATTCTTTGAAAATGCAGGTGTCATCAAAAGAAGCGGCATGGGCTGCGTATTCCAAGCAGAAGGAAAAGAAGGCAGCTGCGGCAGCACGTGGAGTTCCGAAAACGAGCAAGCGTCGTAAGACGGCGATTGACCACACGAACGAAAAATCACACCTGTACTACATCGGTAAGTTAAATGAACTTCGTGCGCTCACGAATTATTACAAGGGGTTGTGGGAGGGCGGGTCGGGTGCGTACTGGCAAGGTCGTTACGAGCAGCTGGTGGAAACCATGAAGGAACATGCGGACGCGTGCAAGGGAGAGGATCCAACGAAACGGTCGTACAATCTGAACCGTCCGAACTTGCCAAGCAGTTTGAAGCCGGATGGTGCGTCCGAGTGGGCAAAATCGAAGGGCGCAATGGGTCCTTTGACGGACCCCGTGCCGTCGTACGCTGCATTTTGTGCGGAGCAACGCATTGCCGAGGATGCGCTGGTTGGCGGTGGCGGCGAAGATTGGGACGAGGAGGATGAGGAAGAGGAGGGGTAACATTTTTGAACAGACAGCATGACCTCCCTGGACCGAGTGGCTGCGTCTGTTTCTGCACAGGCGTACGCAGCGCCCCCCGCGCGCTCTGAACATTTAATTGGAGACTGGCGGATTGACAGAACTGTTTCGACTGGAGATGTTGCCGTGTACGTCAATGATGCGCGGAAACAAGTACTGGTTGGGTTCCGTGGAACCACCCTGTCTCGAGATGATTTGTTGTTGGTAGGGTCTTTAATTTCTGGCGTTGGGAAAACGGACGCACACGTTGCACGTGGAGCAGAGACCGTAGCGCAAGTACGTGCGGCACACACAAACAAGTCCGTTCTGCTGACGGGTCATTCGAAGGGCGCTTGGCTTGCGTCCAAAGTTGCGCAACCCAATGAACGGGTCATTGGGTTTGCACCCGCAACTTCTGTGGCCGACATTTTGCAAAGTTATAAGGCAGCAAGCGTACGTCGCCCCACCGTCGTGTACCATTCGGTGGCAGGGGACGTGCTGTCCATTCCTTCCTATTTTTTGCACGGGGCCAAACACAAAATCCAAACGCGTTCTTTGCTGTCCTTGTTTGCACAAGGGTCTTTGGGGGTGAGGAATGCGCACAGTATTTCAAACTTCCTTTGAACTACTTACTGATTCCCACCACACCACCACGAATCGTCAGGTACATGTCGTACCACACAATCAAGATGTACTCCAACACCTTGCTTGCCCAAAGCGTCGCCTGCGTTGTGGACCCAGGGTCCCCACCGAGGGTAATCGATAGTTGAGTATTGGGCGCGGTAGACCGTAAATCTGCGCCAAGCATGGCATCGTTCAGCACCTGCATGTTCAGTCCAATGCAGAAACGGGGGGGCAAGTACTGGAAAAACTGAAGTCCGAACGTACCAACGTTACAAATCGTTCCTGATGCCACCGGTGAACCCCCGCTATTCGTCGACGTGACCTGATACGCCCACGGTGAGCAATCTTGAGGCTGGTTCATCACGTTCTGGAAAGGGACAGACCTCCAGTAGTTCCCAATGTTGACCACGCCGCCTGCGCTTTCGGAATTCGACTGGTTGAGTGCATCCTGTAGGTACGCATACGTTTCCGTGAGTCCAGACCGCCAAGCCATGCTGGGATTTCCGAAAATGGTGTCCATCGAAGTGCCGGTGTTCCCTGTAGCCACAGGCCAACCCGTTGAATCGCCGGTCTGGTAATCCGGGAAGCGACGCGAGCCCACCTGCCACTGGTAGTTGATAAGCCCGGGAAAGATGAACGTGTTCGTTTTGAATGGCTGCGCGGGAATGGCAGTCACTGCTGCATCACGGAAAATGGCAAACAGACTCTTTACTTTCGTGTAGGAAACGGAATTCGTGAACGTGATCGTAGAATTCTGAATGAGGCCAGTGCGCTGCGTCGTTTGCGTACTCCATGCATCATACTTGAACGCCATACCCGTGCCCTCCGACAGCGCCAGTTTTTCAAGCTGTGCAGCAAAGTCTGCAGAAGGCGCAACCAAATCGTACAGCAAGTACACGTTTGAAATCTGGTACGACGGGTTGCATGTAACGCCACTGCTTGCCAGCATATTGCTATTGGCAGACGCAACGGTGTAACCGGGAGACGCCACAATGTACACTGGGGACGTGTAGTCCGAACACGGCACACCAGGCTGCAGGGTGTTCCAGCAAGGGTAACCAACCAGACCCTGTCCCGGAGTGGAATTGTTTGGCACCGCATCGCAAATCGTGTGGCACCGTTCCCAATCTTCCAGATCAATGGTGAGCTGCAGACCGCGCCAGTACTTAAACGCCTGCAGCTTCCGAGTGCGCGTAATTGCCAGCAAAAACAGTGGGCAAACGAGCGTCATGCCTCCCGCACAATTTCGGGCAGGCCCCGGAATGTCGGCATACATGGCAACGCGACCATACGAGTACACAATGCCCGTTTCAGGAAGAATCTTGTTTGCCAAATTACCACCCGAAAGGGCTGTGGCAATGAGCTGCTGCGAACCATCGGACGACACGTTACAGAACGGGCCCCCCGTACCGGTCTGAGAAGGTGTCGTCGCCATGTAATCAAGCCAATACCCAGCAGACACGCCTTGCGAAAACAGCCAATCACGCTTTGACGTGTTGTACACGAGCCAGTTGCAAAGGATGTTGTACTTGTCGATGGTTTCCACAACCTGGTTCCCAATGGACACCGTGATTGTACGCACCCAAGAAAGGCCCCCATCATCCAAAATGTTGTAGAACGGAAGCGTGCCACTGTGCCACTGGAACACGCCAGGGTCACCACTGGAAACAGAAACATTAGGAGACGTCATATTGCACCCACCATATCCATTGATCGGCCCAATGTATGAGTAGCCGACCACCACATGGATATACGTCACCGGCCCACCCTGCGTGCTGTCGTAAGGATATCCGTAATACGGATACAGCGTGTGACCAGGCTCAAGCACGAGTCCACTCGGATTTGCCGACCAAACGTTTCCAGTGTAGGCAATGTCCGAACACCACCAATTCTGGAACAGACCCGTAGTGCCAAATTTGAGGTCGTCCGGATGTGCAGAGTTTTCCGTGTTTGGAAATGCACCGGTCGTGTTGTAGGTCGCGCGGTAATCAAACTTCAGGCGCAAAGTGCTCGTGTCCATCAACTCATCAGACAGACTCTGCGTGGTAATCACGATCTGGCGCTGGCCATTGGGTGCAAAAGGGCCAGGAATGTTGGAAGGCACGCGCACGCAACGCCGACCCGTCACCAGGAAACCCTGCTCCATGTCCGTACGCCAGTTAATCGGCGCCGGAATGACGCCATCCACGCTCGGCAGCAGCGACGAGGTGTGCTGCGCCATGGCAGTTGATACGTGCGGTTGTGCAGTTAGTACCCGTCAATGATTGCACAGTAAGAGCTTCGCGCAACCTCGTTATTTACGGGGAGCAGGGTTCAAGCAGCCCTCGAGCAGCCAAACGAGCTGACCTCCTTGGGGATACCGCCCGCCCCACAGACGACGCGCCTTGCAGTTCGGGAGTGTCCTGCTCCAGCAACAGAAGCGCCTGCAGAGCTCGCGTTGCGGCGGAGATTCCTTCAGGTCTGCAGGCTCGTGCGCACAGTTGCAGCGTGCACGCCAGTGCCGACAACAACAAAGGCGTGCCTACAAGCGCAAGCGTGCTTAACAAATCGTAGTCGCTACTGTTGGAGCTACAGTTGTGCATGTTCACCACTTACTAGAATGTACGCGAGTTCACTCGCGCTGGGTGCGGTTCCAAATGCCTCCGTATCTCAGCCGAGTGTCATTTTTCTGTGTGCCAGCACGGCCAACGACTTTGTTCCGAGTGGGGGGGCCATGAACAATGGTGCATGGTCGTACACGGTCACATTGAATCAGGCACTCGTGCGGCCGCTTCGGTTAAAAATCAAAAAGGTGCTTGTGCAATGGTGCAATTACATCCCGGGTATTGATACAGACTACGATCGGCCGACATCCGCAATTGTCTCCCTTTCCTGCTTGACCAATAGCGAGTCTGGACTTGCCTTTTCTCCGCTTGGAGGAACGTTGGCCCTGTTCACAAATCTGGTTGATTTCGATGGCGATCCTGGCGACACAAAAGTGTATGGAAGGTCAAATGGCATTGCGTGGGAGAGTCAAGTCCCTACAATTCTCAATTTGACTGCGTCTGGAAACTTGTCGCAGATCCGTGTGCAGTTGCTTGATCCCGCCACTGGACAGCCGGTTCCCAAGTCTTACGCACAGGACATCATTGTCGAGGTGGAGGTCATGTACACGTAGTTTCTCCACAAAAAGAGGGCGTGATGTGTGTTTTGTAAGTCCGGATGTTATTACCGCGACCAGCCGTCCGCGCTCTTGAATCACTTGACACTTGCTCCACACTATTTCACAGACAAGCAACGTTCCACCATGTTGCACTCCGACTATGTGCGCGCGCCCCACAAGGGCCTGCGCCTCTCAGAGGACCGCATTGTCGGCTCCATGATCAAGTCGCGCCGAACCATGCGGGTGTACTCTCGGGAGCAGGGCCCATTTGTGCCGCAGGGATCTGGTCTCTCTGGCCCTAGTACCATGACGTTCAGCGTGCAAGCAAATCCCGATGAACTCCTTGATTTTTCGACGCTCCGCTTGCGGTTTGATTACATCTCTCTGTACAACGGGAAACTTGCCAGTTTTTTTAACTGCGGAATTGACAATGGAGGCCAATGGGGAGATGGGGGCGGCAACGACCCAACGTATCTATTCGGCGTGAACAACAACACTTCATACACAACGGGGGGAAATCCGATAAACGCTAAGGCGTACGAACACCTACCGTACCAAAATTGGCTTGACGACGGCGCGTCTTCCCTCCTTGCAAACGCACGCGTCAAGCTGAATGGCCAAACTATTGAAGACATTACTCGGTTTAACATTCTGGATCATTTCCTGGTGTATTTTACGGCTTCGCGCGACTGGCTGTTTACCAATGGCATGATGGCTGGTTACTACCTTGATTACATGGTGGAGGGTGGTGGCGGTACTCAAACTGTTTCTGGTACCCTGTTTAACAACACCCTCCAAATTCAAGATGATAGTGTCGAGAGTATCTCTCATGCGCAGCCAAAGGATTTTCCTTTCCCGTTGAAACAGGCGGCTCTTGGAGCAACGTTTACAATTCCCCTGTGCGGTCTTGGAATTGGTCGTTCTCGGCGTTACTGGCCTGTGCTTGGCACCGTCCTCACGCTTGAGTTCGACCTGGAAACTTGGGAACGTTGCCATGCAATGACCCAGTATTTCACGTACGTGAATCAGTGGAATACGGGATCTCTTGCTCCTATTTACGTGCCTGGGAACATTTTCACCACGATACAGACGGACGATGCAGGAAGTACGGACCCGCCTTTTACTGGGTTTAAGTATTCTTGGAATCTTGTTCCTTCCTTGCTGCCAACTTTGATGCCACCAAACGCACGCATTAGCATGCTGCGCGCACGGCCCGTGTTTCAAACGGGCGGTTATCAGCTTTCAAATGCACAGGTTTGGGTAGATGCTCTGCGTGCCGACGATTCCCTACTCAGTTCCATGCGAAAGCTGCTGCGGCATGATGCGGTTGGCTACAGCGTGCCGTTTGAGACGTTTGAGACCGTCCGTTATGACATGAGTCAAGTGGGTGTGTTGCCTGGGAACACATTGGACCTTCGGGGTCAGATTTCGTGTCAGGATCTGGTGTCCATTGCCGCCGTGTTTAAAAATCAGTCGCTGAACAACGACTACACCGTGCCGTACAAGACAAACACGTTCGAGTTTCCATACCTCCGTTGGTCAAGTTGGGTCGTTGGTGGCCAGCAGTACCCCGCGTTTCAAACGGGCGTAACTACGGTGTCAGGTGCGTCAAATCCTTACAACAACGATGCGCTTACAGTGAACGGTAATCTTTGGACAGATAATCTTCCTGTGTATCTGGCACCTATTGAACCTGCGCTGCTCTTGAACTCCGGTGCAACTGAATGGTTTGCGCTCACGCGCGAGTCGCTTGGTCTCGGTTCCATCAACGACATCTGTTCCTGTGGGTTTGGCGTCGTAAATCCGTACACATTTGTAGGACGTACGGGTGTCAGTTTCACCTCCAATGTAGCATGGATCCGAAATAACACTGCCGATGCCGAAGCTTCGCAAGTAATGTGT
>Ga0194048_10000445_pt1 | contig 20195 bp, 23 predicted proteins | sample JunL225m_MetaG_FD_161685 | JGI IMG/M metagenome (GOLD analysis project Ga0194048, IMG submission 161685) | Anoxic zone freshwater microbial communities from boreal shield lake in IISD Experimental Lakes Area, Ontario, Canada - Jun2016-L222-5m | ecosystem: Environmental > Aquatic > Freshwater >...
CATGCGTCTGTCTCCTTGGAGTCGGTGTTCTAGGACAAACTATACAAACCTGATCGCGATTATGTTATTTAGATGTTCTGCGCGGGCCCGCGAGCAGTCCAGCGATTGCCTGCTGGGCCTCCGCGAGCCAGGCTTCCCGGGCGCCAAGAGGGTCGCTATTGAGCAGCGCGAAGGGGATCGCATTCTTCTCGCGCGCCAGCTCCATCTCCGCGACGCCGCTCGCGACCAGCGGTTCGCCGATCGGCCCGGCCGCCTCGTAGACGACGCCGCGCACCGTTGTGTCGGTCGTCTTCTCGAGCATCATCCGCAGCCTCGAGCCGTGCAGCGCCGCGACCTTCTCCGGCTCGCCGCTGGCGGTGCCGAGCAGCCAAAAGAGCAATGTCACGTTCTCTAGCGCGTAGCGCAGCGTCCCGATCACGTCAGGTGTGCCGATCCAACACTCTCCCCCAGCCGCTTCGATCGCCGCGCGGCCGTCCTCAGTCCGCGTGACGCAGCGCGCCGCGTGGCCTTCGGCCGCAAGCGCGCGCGCCAGGTCAAGCCCGCGGCAGCCTCCGCCGACAATCAAGGCCCTCACTTATGCGCCGCCGTCCGCGCCGGCCAGCAGTGAGCGCTCAAACTCTTCCAACGTCTGCTCCGCCTCGCCGCGCTTACGGCGCCTCGCGTTACGCGCCTCAAGCAGCTGCTCGAGCTCTTCTCGCTCGAGTGCGGCGTCCTGCTCTCCAGCTAGATCGCGATCGATCTCTGCTTTTAGCTCAACGTGGCTGATCTCCGCTGCCCCGCGCGCGCGGCGCTTGGCGTTGACGGCCGCCTCCATCTGCTCAAGATCATCGATTTCATTCGTGAACTCCAGTTCGGCCGAGCGCGTCTGACGCCAATCGAGCTGGTCGGCGCCGGAGCCCGGGAATAGAATCCCGATTAGCACTACCGCGGTGACGAGCAGCACGATTACGACAATCACGATTAGTGCGAACGAGTCCACGGCGAACAAGTCTATGGCGTGGCGAAGCACCTTTACCTGCGCGTGACATCACCGAAACCGTGTAGATTTCACCAATGCTCATCTCTCGCAGCTCAAAGCTTCTGCTGACGACGGTCTGCCTCGCAGCCTTCGCTCTCTCGGCAACGGCGGCCACCGCCAAATCGCCGATCAGCGTCGGCAACAACCCGAAGATGTACAACGAGCGTTACTGCGAGTACCTCTTCGTCCACTCCGCCGCCGATGGCGCCGGCGTCAAGGTGGTCGGAGATGTTTGGAACACTTTCGGCCTCAACAAGTGTCCTGCCGCGCAGTGGGAAGCTTCCAATAAGACCTCGTTGGCGGCAATCTTTCCTGGCACGTTGGCGGTCAAGATGAACGGCCCTCGCTACTGGATCATCAGCAGCGCGAAGATCACTTGGGACTCTCGCATTGACGCGCGCGGCGGCACGGTTCGCCAGTTCCCTGGCCTCAAGATGCGCTTCCTAACGAGCGTCGACGTACCCGCAGCCGCGCTCAAAACTGGTGGCATGCCCCCTTACGGCGAAACGATCGTCAGCCGCACGACCGACTTCACTTTCTCGCGCAAGCACCCAATCCATGAGCTCATGTCGCCTGACGGAAAGGTCTACGCGATGCAGGCCTATTCGCAGATCAAGGATAAGACGCTGACGCTGTCCAAGCTCGGCGGGCTCGGCTCGAAGCTGGCGCTGCCGGTTGGCTGGAAGTACCGCACACGTGCGCTGAAGCTAGACCGCACGTTTAGGACGAAGGGCAAGACGGTCGTCATCCAGGACGAGCTCGAGAACACCTACCAGCTCGAGAAGTAGAGCCTCGCTGCGGCAGCGTCGCAGCGGCCCCTTAGCCGATAAGGTCGAACGATGGATTTCGACCTTTCAGATGAACAGAAGCTGATCGAGCAGACTGCGCGCGAGTTCACCGACGGCGAGATCATGCCGGTCGCGGGCGAGAACTCGGAGAATCACTTCTTCGACCGCGAGCTGGTGGGCAAGATCGCCGCCCAGGGCTTCCTCGGTGCGATCGTGCCGCGTGAATACGGCGGCGCCGGCCTCGATTACACGACCTACGCGATTATCTGCGAAGAGATCGGCCGCGGCTGCTCAGCGATGCGGACAGTCGTCTCGGTCCAGACTTCGCTCGTCTGCTCAACGATCCTCAAGTGGGGAACCGAGGAGCAGAAGCAGCGCTACCTGCCACTGCTTTGTTCCGGCGAATGGCTCGGCTGCTTTGGCCTCACTGAGCCCGGCAGCGGCTCAGCGGCCGGCGATCAGAAGACGCGCGCTGTGCAGCAGGATGACGGGACTTGGCTGATCAACGGCGCGAAGATGTGGATCTCGCTAGGCAACAACGCCAGCCTTGCCCTGATCTTCGCCCAGACCAATCCTGCGCTGGCTCATCGCGGCCTGGCCTGCTTCCTCGTCGAAACCGACCAGCCGGGCTTCATGCCCTCAGAGATCACGGCCAAAATGGGGCTATGGGCCTCAGACACGGCCGAGATCGCGCTAGACGACGTAACCGCCCCGGCCGACTCGATGCTGGGCGAAGTCGGTGACGGCTTCAAGGTCGCGATGAGCGCGCTCGACTCCGGGCGCTACTCGGTCGCCGCCGGCTGCGTCGGCCTTGCCCGTGCCTCGCTCGAAGAGTCGATCGCCTATGCCAACGAGCGGACCCAGTTCGACCGTCCGATCGCCGGCTTCCAGCTGGTCCAAGCGATGATCGCTGACATGGTCGTCAAGACCGAAGCTGCGCGGCTGCTGGTCTACAAGGCAGGGTCGGTAAAGGATGCTGGCAAGCCGAGCACACTCGAAACTTCGATCGCCAAGTACTACGCAACCGAAGCCGCAGTCTGGTGCTCGGACAAGGCAATTCAGGTCCATGGCGGCGCTGGTTACAGCCGCGAGCATCCAGTCGAGCGCTACTACCGCGATGCCCGAGTTACGACGATCTACGAGGGGACCTCGCAGATCCAGCAGCTAATCATCGGTCGAGCCGTAACAGGCCAGGACGCGCTCAAGCCGATGACGGTAGAGGGCCCTTAGCCTTCGCGATGGCGGCTAGTGCTGAGCTCCGCTGGGCACGGCACGACACGCCGCTCGGGCCGCTGCTGCTGCTCGGCGGCGAGACTGGGCTGGTCGCCGTCAGCTTTTTGGACGGCGCCGACGCAGCCGCGCAGGCCACCGTCATAGCGAACAGCCGCGGCGTCACCGCGATCGAGCAGCCAACTGCGCTGAGCGAACTGGGGCGCCAGCTCGATCGCTACTTCGCGGGCTCGGCCGAGCGATTCTCGCTTGCGATCGATTGGTCGCAATTCGAGCCGTTCCAGCGCAGCGTGCTGCAGCGCTGCGCGACGATCGAGTTTGGCGACCGGATCAGCTACGGCGAACTAGCCGAGGAGATCGGCGCGCCCCGGGCGGCGCGCGCCGTCGGCAATGCGCTGCGCGGTAATCCGATCACGATCGTGATTCCGTGCCACCGCGTGGTCCGTTCCGACGGCAGCCTCGGTGGCTACGGCGGAGAGGATCGGGAGCAGCGCAAGGCAACCCTGCTGGAGCTTGAACTGAGTAGCGCAGCGGCCGCGGCCTAAGACTGCGTGCTGCCGTACTGCTCGGCGGCGAGATCGTCGCCGGCAATCCCAGCCGGAGTTTCGATCTGTGGCGTATCGCGCAAGTACCACTCGGCGTCGAGCGCGGCTTGGCAGCCGAGCGCAGCGGCCGTGACTGCCTGACGGTAGGTGTGATCGACGAGATCGCCGGCGGCAAAGACGCCCGGCAGCTTGGTGCGAGTGGAGCGCCCCTCCGTGATCACGTAGCCCTCGTCGTCAATCTCAACCATGCCGGCGGCGATCTGCGACTGGGGCTCGTGGCCGATTGCGATGAATGCGCCCTGCGTAGGCAGCACTTGCTCTCCGCCGCTTTCAGCGTTGACCAGCGTGACGCTCTCCAGTGCTCCATTCTCACCTGGGTTGAAACTGGCAACCGTAAACGGCGTAGCCCACTCAATGTTCTCGGTTTCACGCGCGCGGTCGAGCATGATCTTCGAGGCGCGAAACTCGCCGCGGCGGTTGACGATCGTGACCTTCGAAGCGAATTTGGCGAGGAAGATCGCCTCCTCCATCGCCGAGTCGCCGCCGCCGACGATGATCGTCTCCTTGTCAACGAAAAAGGCTGCGTCGCAAGTTGCGCAGTAGGAGACTCCGCGGCCCGAGAGCTCGTCCTCGCCTAGCGCGCCGATCTTCTTATGCTCAGCTCCCATCGAGAGAATCACCGTGCGGGCCTGATACTCCTGCTCACCAACCCAGACGCGGTGCACGCCACCGGGCTCGTCGGAAAGCTCGAGCTTGGTCGCCAGGTCGGTAATAAAGCGCGTACCGAAGCGCTCAGCCTGATCGCGCATCGTCTGCATCAACTCCGGTCCCTGAATGCCGTCGCGGAAGCCCGGATAGTTCTCGACCTCGGTCGTCTGTTGCAGTAGACCACCCCACTGCCAGCCTTCAATCACGAGCGGCGAGAGGTTGGCGCGGGACGTGTAAAGCGCCGCCGTGTAGCCAGCCGGACCACTGCCCACAATGATTACGTTTTCGATCTCGGCCATGCTCTTCTCCACTCAGGTTGCGGGTGACTTTACTTTGTATAGCGTAGCTGGTTTGCCCCGACCTTCAGCGCGCCAAGCCCCAACCGTGCGGCGCAGCTGGAAGTAAGCGATAGCGCCGGGAATCGTAGGCAGCCAAAAGGAGAAGGCGCGGTAGCTGAGGACAGCGACGATTGCAAGGCTGCCGGGAACACCAAAAGCGATCAGCACTCCGATCATCCCCCCCTCGACGCCGCCGATTCCTCCCGGCAGCGGCAGCAGGTTGGCGAACATCCCGACGTAATACGACATCACCAATACGGCGAACGGTGGTGGGTCGCCGAAGGCATGGAAGGCAGCCCAGAGCGTAAAGATGTCGAAGTACCACCAGATCACGGCGCCGAAGACCGCCCCGTCGCGCTCACGGATAATGATCAGCGCCTCGCGAACACCGACGGCGAGCGCGGCGGGCACCGGCGCCAGCTTCGTTACGAGCCGCCCGAACCAGCCCGAGTCCTTGCCCCATTGCTCGATCCGATGGTCGATCTGCTCTGGGATCAGCGTGCAGGCGAGCGCAAGGATGATCGCGAGGCCGCCGATGATCGCCGGCACCATCGTCAGCGCAAAGACGCCACTCCCGTTGAACGCTCCGAGGTAGAGCCCGACCCCGGCGATTAGCAGCGTGAACATGTAAACCGCGTAGAGAATTATGTACTGGGCGATCATCCTCGTAGCAACGGTGCGGCCCGGCATCCCTGAACGGCGCAGCGCCCAGGCCGTAAGAATTGCCCCGCCCGCCCCGGCGGCAGCGAAGAGCCGCGCGGCAACGAGACCGGCCATCGTGATCTGGTAGCTGACCGCCCAGTTGATCCGCTTGCTGCCGCGCACGAAGACCCCACGGAAGAGCCAGATGTAGCCGCCGAACGAGATCAGCTCGAAGATCGCGCAGACGATCAGCCACTTCGGATCGCCATCCTGAATGCGGTCCCAAGTCTTGTTGATGCCGGCGATCTGAGGTAGGCCGAAGTAGAGAAATACGACTACTGCCAGCGCGAAGAAACCGGCAAAGAATGCATGGCGGCGCGAGAGCCGCCGCGTTGGTATCTGCTCGTCGTCAGCGACCTCAGGAGCTAGCGCGTCTACCTCGCTCTGAGGCAGTTCCATCAGGCTCCCTGGGCGCGGTGTTCAAGGCTTTGGATCAGGCGCGAGACGCCCTCTGCAAGCGGGCTTAGCCGCGGCGCCGCGGTTCGAAGCCCTTCAACAAGCGCGAGCCCTGCCAACAGGTCGATCACGTAATGCTCGCCCAGATAAACGAGCGCAAAGCCGAGCGTGCCCGCGTAGACCCAAGCGACCGTTCCCTCGGTGCGACCCACGTCGGAGAGGACGTGCGCGGACATCACCGATGTTGCGAAGTGAAGCGAGGGCATAGCGGCTAGCGGATTGCCTGCAAGGCCATCGTAAAGTGTCGGCCAGCGGCCGCGCCAGAACTGCTCGCCGTAATCGATCATCATCCGTCGCAGGCCAAGTTTGGTCCGCGCGACGTCGCCGCCGAGGCGCCCCTTCTGCGCCGCGTACCAAGGCGGTGCGGTTGGCACGAGCCAGTAGCCAATCAAGCCAAGGTCGAAGGTTCCGTAGATCATCGCCGCAGCTTTCGGGAATTGCTCGCGGCGCCTGATGAAAACGTAGGCAACGGTCGCATGTGGGACCAGAAACCAGATCCAGTGCGCCCATACGAGCAGCTTCTCCGGCGCTCGAATGTTGCCTGGATCGGCAAGCGCGCGCTGCAAGCGCACTCCCGGTAGCTCGCCGAGACCAATCACGCGGTCAACCTTCACCGGGTAGTCAACAAAGGCGCGCCGCTCCAACTCGTCAGGATCGTCAGCTGGCATCTCATAGGTCGCAAAGTAAGCCCACATCTGCAAGATCGAAACGGCGATGTCGCGCTTCGGCGAGCGCGGCGTGGCGACGCAAAGCGCAACCGGCGCGCTCCATGCCGATGCCAGCACGGCGGCTTTGGGAAGCTTCACGCGGCGGCGCAAAAGCGGCGCAGCGACGCCAGCGACAACCGTTGCCATTGCAGCTATTCGCAGGGCTTTAGAGGGACGCAAGGTTGGCGCAGTATACGGTTGAGAGGTGCAACTCGGCGGGCAAACAGTCGCAGTCACCGGCGCCGGTGGCTTCATCGGAGAGGCCCTATGCCTCAGGCTCGCTGCCGAAGGCGCGCAGGTCGTTGGCATCGACGTCCGCGCCGAGAGGCAGGCTGATGTCGAGGCAACCGGCGCCCGCTTCGTCGCCGCCGACGTGCTCGACGGGGGCGCCATCGCCGCCGCACTCGGCGGCTGCGATGGACTGATCCACACCGCCGCGATCGTCGGCGACTGGGGCTCGATGGAACAGTTCATCGACGTCAATGTGCGCGGAAGCTGCACCGTTTTTGACGCCGCCCAGGCGGCCGGGATTGAGCAAATAGCGCACCTCTCATCGGTCGCCAGTTGGGGCTATGAGTTCAGCAGCGACCTCGAAGAAGAGGCCGCGCCGCGTGCCAGCGGCGCACCCTACGCCGATACAAAGGCAGCGTCCGATTACCTTGCGCTGCGGCGCGGCGCGGCCGTTGTCCGGCCAGGCGACGTCTACGGCCCCGGCTCAGTGCCGTGGGCGATCCGCCCAGTCGAGGCGCTCCGCGCTGGAAGTTTCGCGCTGCCCGGAAAAGGTGATGCGCTGATGACGCTGGTCTATATCGACGACCTCGTCGACTGCATCCTGCGCGCTCTTGCCTCCCCTGAGGCCGCAGGCCAAGCCGTAACCGCTTGGGATGGCGTGCCGATCACAACCGCGGAGTTCTTCGGTCGCTATGCACAGATGCTCGGCCAGACGAAGGTGCGCACGGCGCCAGCACCACTGATCGAAGCATTCGCCTTTGGCTCGGAACTCTTCGCGAAGCTGCGCGGAACCCAGCCAACGGTTAGCCGCGAAGCGATTCGATACGTCTCACGGCAGGCTGTCTACCCAAATGCGCGCGCTCGTGAGCTGCTCGGCTGGGAGCCTCAGGTTGACTTCGACGAAGGGATGCGCCGGACCGAAGCTTGGCTACGGGCAGAGGGATTACTGAGCTAAAGGTCTGCGGCACAAAAGCGAACGAATGAGCCGATCACCGGGCTCGTCGGGTCGGCTTCGGGGTGCCACTGCACACCGAGCACAAAACGACGGTCGTTCATCTCGATCGCCTCAGGGAAGTCGTCGTCTACCGCCCAGCCCGTGACCGTCAGCCCGTCACCGACGCGCTCAACGCCTTGGTGGTGGTGCTGCATCGCTGAGTGGACCAGCTCGCCGGCGACCGCTGCGGCCAGAGAGTCCTCGGCTAAGCGGACATCGTGTTCGCTCCCTTCGAACGAACCGGGGTTCGGCCGGTGATACTTGGGCAGGTCTTGGACCAACGTGCCGCCGCGGGCCACGTTCAGCAGCTGCATCCCACGGCAGACCGCGAGCAGTGGCAGGTCGGCCTCGATCGCGGCGTTGATCAGAGCCAGTTCGCTGCGGTCGCGTTCAATTCTCGAGCCCTCGTGCTCGGGCGCGGGTTCTGCGCCGTAGAGAGAGGCATCGACGTCCGGGCCACCGGTCAAGAGCAGGCCATCGACGGCGGCGAGAACCTCTTGCGCGACGCCGTCATCGAATGCTGCGTCGGGCGGCAGCAGCATCGCCACACCGCCTGCCAGCTGTACCGCGTCGACGAAGATCTGTGGCACCAGCGCAGCCTCCGCGTCCCAAAGGCTCCAGCGGGCTGGCTCGACATATGCACTGATCGCGATGCGCGGTCGCCGGGCTCTCATCGGCCCAAGGCTAGAGCCACAGCCCGATCCCCGCGCTGAACTCCATAGGATGCGCCGATGGCCAAGTTTGAGATCGAGACCGAGTACGAGACCGTGAACCTGCTGCGCGCTGGACCGGCAGCGAAGATCGAGCTGAACCGCCCTGAATCGCTCAACGCTTGGAACGGGCAGATGAGCGTCGACCTATTCGCCGCCTACGAGACGGTCCGCGATGACGACGAGATTCGCGCCGTCGTGATCGCGGCAGCGGGCCGCGCCTTCTGTTCAGGAGCCGATCTAAAAGATGGCGCCGCCGGTGGACTCACAAAAGACGACGGGATGCCCGACCTCGAGCGCGCACTTCACGAGCGCTACCACCCGATCATCACCGGACTGAGGCGCCTACCGAAGCCTGTGTTAAGCGCCGTGCAGGGGCCCTGCGTAGGAGTTGGCCTCTCGCTTGCGCTCTGCGCCGATCTCGTCTACGCAACCGAGAATGCTTACTTCCTGCTTGCCTTCGTAAACATCGGCCTCGTGCCCGACGGCGGCTCGTCGGCGTTCATACCTGCGCGGATCGGGCTAGCGCGCGCGACAGAGATGGCGATGCTCGGCGAGCGCGTCGACGCCGCCAAGGCGGCAGACTGGGGCTTGATCAACGGAGTCTTCGGCGCTGACACGTTCGACGGCGAGATTGACGAGCTCGCAGGGCGCCTGGCTGGCGGGCCAACGCGCTCGTACGCCGGTTCTAAACGGCAGCTGAACAGCTGGATCTTCGGCCCGCTCGATGATCAACTGGCGCTCGAAGCAACGGTTCAGCAGGAGATGGCCAGCAGCTCAGACTTCGCCGAAGGAGTGCTCGCTTTCGTCGAAAAGCGAGCAACATCCTTTACTGGGCGCTGAGGCGCGCTTCCTCCCGTCCGATTCCTTTATAGGATTGCCGCTCCCGTGCGTTACCCGATGACCTCTCGCCCAGCCAAGAACAGCATCCTCTTCGGGATCGTCCTCGTCGCATCGCTGCTGGTCCCCGTCGCCGCAGCATCGGCAGGCATCATCGCCCCTGAGTCGGGAGGTGGAACGCCTAATGCAGAAGGCATCCGTTCGCTCTATCTACTTATCTTCGCGCTCGGCTGCGTCGTCTTCTTTGGCGTCGGCGGCTTGATTATCTGGACACTCGTCCGCTACCGCGCACGCAAGGGCGCCGTGGCAGTTCAAGTCCACGGCAACAACAGGCTTGAGGTCGGCTGGACTGTTGGTGCAGCGATGCTGCTTGTCCTCATCGCGGTCGTCACCTTCCTCAAGCTTGACCAGATCAAGAATCCACCCAACTCGAGTGCCAGTGGGCTCGCAACGCCAAAGAACGTCGGTTTCAACAGCGGCCCTGCAAAGCCAGCGCTGCCGCCAAACGGCCACTCACTCAACATCGATGTCAACGGCCAGCAGTACGTCTGGCGCTACAGCTACGCCGACACCGATACCAACAACCTCAACAACGTCTTCTCCTATGAGCAGATGGTCGTGCCGACGAACACGACCGTCAGCCTCAGCATCCGTGCACAGGATGTTCAGCACTCATGGTGGATCCCTGAGCTGGGCGGCAAGTTCGACGCCGTCCCTGGCTACACGAACTACACGTGGTTCAAAATCTCGAAGCCCGGCGTCTACAGCGGCCAGTGCGCCGAGCTCTGTGGCCGCGGCCACGCAACGATGATCGCTTCGGTCAAGGCCGTCTCACCGGCCGAATTTAAGCTCTGGTACGCGAGCCAGAAGGCGGCTATCACTGCGGCCGAGAAGCAGGCCGCAATTGCGCGCAACGCGCTCGTCGCGAAAGATGCAGCCACGCTCAAGACCGCCCCTCAGGATGCAGCCGCACCCGCGGCCCCAGCACCTGTCGCTGCAATAGACGGCAAGAAGATCTTCGTCGCCGGCGTGCCGGCTACGGGCGCGCTCGCGTGCGGTTCGTGCCACGCGCTCAAGGACGCGGGCACCGTCGCGGCAGTCGGGCCGGCGCTGGACGTCGTTCTCAAAGGCCAGAACGCAGCGATGATCACAGCCTCGATCCTCTACCCGAACAAGATCATCTCTAAGGGCTACCCCGCAAACATCATGCCGGCCAACTACGGCACCTCGCTAACGAAGCCCCAGCTCGCTGCACTTGTCAAATACCTCAATGACGCCGTAAACGGGAAGTGATCAGCAGATGACGACGACCACCGCCGCCCGATCGAAGCAAGGAGTCCCTGAGATCGTCACCAACTCAGCGGCTCCACGACCAACCGGATGGCTCTCGTGGATAACCAGCACCGATCACAAACGGATCGGGATCATGTACATCGTCGCCTCTTGGATGTTCCTCGTGCTCGGCGGCGTTGAGGCGCTGCTGATCCGCCTCCAGCTGGCGGTCCCCGACAACACGTTGCTCTCGCCGCAGACCTATAACGCGCTCTTCACGATGCATGGCACGACGATGGTCTTCCTCTTCCTGATGCCGATGATTGCCGGCATCGCCAACTACACCGTGCCGCTGATGATCGGCGCGCGAGACATGGCCTTCCCAAAGCTAAACGCGCTCTCGCTCTGGCTTTTCATCGCCGGCGGCATCGTCTTCTACGGCTCGTTGCTCTTCAGCCCGGCTGAGTGCGGTTGGACCTGTTACGCGCCGCTCTCCGAGACAGCCTTCTCACCATCAAACGGCGTCGATTCTTGGATCTTCCTCGTTCATCTAACTGGTGTCGCCTCATTCATTGGCGCGCTCAACATCTTCGTCACGATTACAAACATGCGCGCGCCAGGAATGAGCTGGGGACGGATGCCGCTCTTCGTCTGGACGATGTTGACGCAGGCAATCCTGCTGATCATCTCGATCCCAGTGATCGCCGGCGCCGTAACGCTACTGCTCACCGACCGTCACTTCGGAACCCATTTCTATGATCCGACGAACGGTGGCTCGCCGCTGCTCTGGCAGCATCTCTTCTGGTTCTTCGGCCACCCCGAGGTCTACATCCTCGTGCTTCCAGGCTTCGGCGTTATCTCGGAGATACTGCCGGTGTTCTCGCGCAAGCCGATCTTCGGCTACAAGGCGATCGTCGCCGCGACACTCTCGATCGCCGTGATCGGCACGCTCGTTTGGGCACACCACATGTTCACCGTGCCGCTGCCGTTCTACCTGCTGATCTTCTTCATGCTCGGCACCTATCTGGTCGCGATCCCAACCGGAGTCAAAATCTTCAACTGGGTCTTCACGATGTGGCGCGGGGCGATCGAGTTCCCGGTCGCGATGCTCTACTCAATCGGTTTCCTCGCGACCTTCCTGCTCGGCGGCATCACGGGAATCTTCCTTGCCACCTTCCCGGTCGACTGGCAGCTCCACGACACCTACTTCGTCGTCGCCCACTTCCACTACACGATCGTTGGTGGCGCGGTGTTCGCGATGATGGCCGCGCTCTACTACTGGTTCCCCAAGATGACCGGCCGAATGATGAACGAGAAGCTCGGCAAGGTCAGCTTCGCGCTGACGCTCGGCGGCTTCTGGATTACCTTCCTGATCCAGCATTCTGCGGGCCTCAGCGGGATGCCACGGCGCGTCTACGAGTACGCCGACGTCAACAACCTTGGGCTTTACAACATGATCTCGACGATCGGTTCGTTCATCCTTGCGCTCGGCGTCCTGTTGACGATCGTCAACATTGTCCAGAGCCTGAAGAAAGGCGCGAAGGCCGGGCCCGATCCATGGCGCGGAAACACGCTCGAGTGGTTTACCCCCTCTCCTCCTCCGGTCAACAACTTCGACGTCGTTCCCCGCGTGCGTTCAGTTGAGCCGATGCAGGATATTCGTCGCCAGATTGAGCGCCAAGACCGGGTTGGCGAAGAGGCCGGCGTAGCGGCGGGAGATTAAGGCGAACCGATGCCACAGGTTTTTACGGACAACAGCGCTGCAGCAGCACTCGCTCCATCGGCGCCACGCCAGTGGATCAACGATTACGTTGCGCTGACTAAGCCAAAAGTTCAGAGTCTGCTGCTGTTCACGACGGTGGCCGCGATGTTGATCGCAGGTCGGCCATCGATCGCGCTGATCGTCGCGACGCTGATCGGCGGCGCGATGTCGGCCGGCGGGTCGGGCGCGATTAACCACTGGTACGACCGCGATATAGACCTCCTGATGGATCGAACCGCCGACCGCCCCGTAGCTTCGGGGCGCGTTTCGCCGCGAGCAGCACTCAGCTTCGGCCTAATCCTCGGTGCCGCCTCGGTCGTGTGGCTCGCACTGCTGGTCAACCCATTGGCCGCTGCTCTCTCGTTCGCCGGCTTCATCGGCTACGCCGTCGGTTACACGATGCTGCTGAAGCGCCACACCTGGCAGAACATCATCTGGGGCGGCGCAGCAGGCGCCGTGCCACCGCTGGTCGGTTGGGCCGCGGTTACCGGCTCACTAAGCGGACTAGCGATCTTTCTCTTCTTCATCGTCTTCTTTTGGACTCCACCGCACTTCTGGGCGCTCAGCCTGCTGATGAAGGATGACTACGCAGCCGCTGGCATTCCAATGCTGCCGGTAGTTCGCGGCGAGGACGAGACTCGGCGCCAGATACTGCTTTATTCGGTCCTTCTTTACGCCGTCTCACAGCTTCCGTTCTGCGCCGGCGGCTTAGGCGTTCCCTACCTGATCGTCTCACTCGGCCTTGGTCTAACGCTGATCGTGATGGCTTGGCAGCTGCGTCGCCGCGCCGACCGCGCTTCGGCCCTGCGGCTCTACCTATTCTCACTGCTCTACCTCGCTGTCCTCTTCGCAGCGATGGTCGCCGACGTCTGGCTGTAAGCTTCTAAAGGAACTCATGGATAAGAACCTCGCCCGTAAAAACAATCGCGCTGGACTACTGATCACGGCGATCGGCTTTGTCATGTTCGGCCTCTCTTTCGTCGCTGCGGCGCTCTACATCTCATGAGCGAGCAGGAGCAGAACGCTGAACCGGCGGGCGAAAAGATCCGCCTTCCTGGCGGCAGCCTTCAACCGGTTCTGATAGCGGTAGGACTCTCGTTGCTGCTAATCGGTGTGCTCGGGATGTGGTACCTGAGCGTGATCGGCCTACTGATCATGGTTGCCGCTATTTACGGCTGGATTCGCGGCTCAGTGCGCGAGCACGGCGAGTTGCCGAGCGGCCACTAGCTCTCGCTGGCAGCGGCAGCAGGACCCACGGCGGCCGCAGCCGATGCAATCTCGACGTAGCAGCGGACAAGGTCGCGCATTGACAGCATCCCCACCAGCTCTCCGCCACTAACGACGGCTAGGTGGCGGAAGCCGTGGCTAATCATCGCCTCAGCGGCATCGTCTAGCGACCAGTCAGGGGAGGCAAAAATAACGTCTCCCGCCATGTGCGTTTCAACTAGTTCCTCGTCGGGCGATTCGCCAGCCCCAAGCGAGAGCATGATGTCGCGCTCGGTGATGATGCCCGGCCCTTGGCGCTCAGGGTCGTGGACAACGGCCGATCCAATATGCCGCGCGGCCATCAAGGTCGCTGCCTCTCGCAGCGTGTGGCCTGGGCCAACGGTCAGAACTGACTCACTCATCGCTTCTCTGACCTTCATCGACATAAGTGCTCCTCCACTTTCGAGCCTACACCGACAGTAACCGCTGGCGCGCACGCTGTCTACAACGGCTCCGAAGGGCCGCGTCTTGCCGTGCGGTAATCCGTCGACAGATCCGCCCCGTACCTAATTCACAATGCAAAGAGAGACGACTATTTCGCTGCGCCTAAGCCTCTACCAAGAGGTCGTCGCGATAATTGGGGCCGAGTACGGCGAAGAGCTGGCGCTCGACGAGATCGCCTACCGCGTCGCCTCCTCAAGGCGCCAACTGCAGCGGGCTTTTGCCGAAGTAGGCCACACAACTTTCCGCCAGTATCTAACTGCAGTGCGGATGGATGGAGCAGCTGAGAAGCTCGCTGGCAGCGAAATGACAGTGCGGGACGTTGCTCACAGCGTTGGCTACCGCCAGCCAGCCCAGTTCGCGAAGGCGTTCCGCCGTCGCCACGGGCTTGCCCCCTCCGACTACCGCACGAAAAGTCGCCTCTTCGGGACGCGCCAGAGCGTCGACGCGCCAGTAGTTGCAGCCGCTTAGAGGCGATCCTCAGATTGCGCTGCAGCGGCGATGAGCGGCGACGCGTCGAACTGTTCTAGGAGCACGCCTGCGTCGCCTGCTACCGGTAATCTAAAGCGCTGATGACCGATCAATCTCATCGCGGCGCCGTTACCGCAAAGAATTGGATCGCGCTGCTCGCGATCATCGTCGTTGCCTCCGCGATCGGCATCGCTTTCATGCTCACGCTCAACTGGTTCCCAGCCCAAGCATCTGACGCCGCGCCGAAGATCGACACCTTCTGGGACGTGCTAATTGTTGTCTCAGTGCCCATCTTCGTCGCAGTGACGGCGATGATGCTTTTCAGCATCTGGCGCTGGCGTCAGCGCCCAGGTGAGGAAGATCTGGATGGGCCTCCGATCCACGGCAGCACGAAACTCGAAGTGATCTGGACAATTATCCCGACGATCATCATCGCGGCGCTAACGACCTATGCCGCGATCCTGCTCGTTGACATCCAGTCCGCGCCGGCAAAGGGAACTCGCGTTGTCAACGTCAACGGCGTGCAGTTCGCTTGGGGCTTTGAAACGCAGACACCTTCTGGCCCAGTGAAGACCTCGAAGCTCTACCTGCCGCTCAATGAACCGGTCAAGTTCAACGTCCGCTCTAAGGACGTAATCCACGACTTCTGGGTACCCGCCTTCCGGCTCAAGGTAGACGCCGTGCCCGGAATAACGACGACCTACAACTTGACGCCAACCAAGCTCGGGACCTTCGACGTTGTCTGCGCCGAGCTCTGCGGACTAGGCCATGCGTACATGCGTCAGACGGTCACCGTGCTGACGGCAGAGCGGTACGCGGCCGTGATGGCCGGTTTGGCCCACGCCTCAGGAGCAGCCATGCCAGCAGCCGGCGCCGCCACCGACGCCGTCGGCAAGCAGATGTTCGTCGCCGGGAATCCTGCGACAGGCGCTACGGCCTGCGGTGCCTGCCACGCGATGAAGGCCGCCGGCACGACTGCGGCGACCGGGCCAAACCTTGACGAGATGCTCAAGGCCGATGACGCGGCGGGGATCATGGAAATGATCGTCGACCCGAACAAAGAAATCGTCGAGGGCTACAGCAAGGGCATCATGCCAGCTAACTACTCAGCATCTATGACGAAGACTCAGCTAGCCGCTTTGGTCAAATACATTGACCAAAGCGTGCACGGAAAGGGATAACTGATGGCCGCGAAGATCCGACAGCCCGGCTGGTACAGGGCGCTTGCCTTCTCAATCCTCGGCGTCCTCGTCTGCCTTGGTCTCAGCACCGGCCTGCGCGCGGCATTTGCGCTAGATCCTGTCTACGACGGTGAGTCTGTGCTGCAGATCTCACTGCTGATGGTGCCGCTCTTCTTCCTCGGCGGGATCGGCTGCTTTGACTACTGGCTGCGCTGGGCGAGTGGTCGCACCGTCGTCGATGACCACAAAGACCACGGCGCTAAGAGCTGGCGTGACTACTTCAAGGTCAACACCGACCACAAAGTAATCGGCATCCAGTACATCTGCGTCTCGTTCTTCTTCATGTTCGTCGGCGGCCTGATGGCAATGCTGGTGCGCGCCGAACTGGCGGCGCCGGGGCGTCAATTTGTCGACCCCAACACCTACAACGGAATCTTTTCGATCCACGCAACGCTGCTGATCTTCCTCTTTGTGATTCCCGTCTTTGCAGGGATTGCTAACTATGTGCTGCCGCTGATGATCGGCGCGCCAGACATGGCGTTCCCTCGCCTCAACGCACTTTCGTTCTGGATGCTGCCGGTAGCCGGCGCGATGATGCTGCTTTCGTTCCTAGCCCCTGGTGGTTCATTCGCGGCTGGCTGGACGGCCTACGCGCCGCTCTCTGTCGACGCCCCAATAGGGCAATCTTTCTTCACAATCGCGGTTCAGTTCGCTGGCGCGTCCTCGATCGCGACGGCGCTCAACTTCCTCGTCACGATCATCACGATGCGTGCCCCGGGGATGACATTCTTCCGCATGCCCCTGCTGGTGTGGGCGAACTTTTCTACTTCGCTGCTGGTTGTGATCGCAACGCCGTTCATCGCTGCTTCGCAGTTCATGGTGATTCTCGACCGGGCGCTCGGCTTCAACTTCTTCAATCCCGCGGGTGGCGGCGACGTGCTGATGTATCAGCACGTCTTCTGGTTCTACTCGCACCCAGCGGTCTACATCATGATGCTTCCTGGCTTTGGAATTATTAGCGAGGTCTTAGCGACGAGGGCACGCAAGCCTGTGTTCGGCTACCGCATGATGGCCTTCTCTCTGCTGGCTATCGTGCTGCTCGGCTTCACTGTCTGGGCACACCACATGTTTGTCTCGGGGATGTCAGATTGGATCCGAATACCGATGATGATTACGACCGCGATCATCGCGATCCCAACCGGGATCAAGATCTTCTCCTGGGTCGCGACGCTCTGGCGTGGCGTGCTGAAGATGGACACGCCAATGCTCTGGGCAACAGGCTTCATCGCGATGTTCACGCTCGGCGGAATATCCGGCGTGATGCTTGCCATGGTTCCGCTCGACATCCACGTCAGCGACACCTACTTCATCGTCGCTCACATCCACTATGTGCTCTTCGGCGGCTCGCTATTTACGATCTTCGCCGGGATCTACTTCTGGTTCCCGAAGATGACCGGCCGAATGTTTAACGAGCGACTCGGAAAGATCCACTTCTGGCTGACGTTCGTCTTCTTCAACCTGACCTTCGCGCCGATGCACCTAATCGGCGTTCAAGGCATGCCTCGGCGCGTCTCTGATTATGCCGACCAGTTCGCGACTTGGAACCTGATCATCTCGATCTCATCGTTCATCCTCGGCATCTCTTCGCTGATCTTCCTCTACAACGTGATCGTCTCCTGGCGCTCCGGGCCGAAAGCCGGTGCAAACCCGTGGAACTCACTGACGATCGAGTGGCAGGTCTCATCACCGCCGCCGATCTTCAACTTCGACTCGATCCCGTCGGTTGTCGGTGGCCCTTACGAGTACGGCGTCCCGGGCGCCGTGCACGCCGTTTTCGACGAAGCCAAAGCTGAGCCCGTTGCGGTCGCTGCTGGCGCCTCCGCCGGGGCCGGCGCGGAAGAGGCGGACTGAGCCGATGCGGACGATTCTCGTAGTCGCGAGCGAAACGCTAACCGGCGGCCCGCTGCTTGAGCGGGCGCGTGCCGAAGCCGCAGATGGGGACTTGCGCGTGGTTCTTTGCGTCCCGCGCCGCAGCACTACGCACGGAAACTTCACTTACGCCGACAACGTTTACGAAGCGGCACAGGTCCGCGTCGACCTCGCGCGCGGTGTCCTGCGCGAGATCGGCATTGATTGCATCGGCGAGGTCGGCGACCCTGACCCCTACTCGGCGACAATCGACGCGATAGCCGAATACGACCCCGAACTAATTCTGATCTCAACGCTGCCAGAGGGCGAGTCTGGTTGGTTGGCAAATGGGGTCGTTGACCGCGTCGCCAACGCAACGCATATTCCCGTCGAACACATCGTCACTGAGCGCAGCGCCGGCTCACCGTTCGACGTAACACTTGTCGTAGCCAACAGGACGACAAACAGCGACGCACTGATCGACGAAATCCATCAACTAGCTAGCAGCGAGCCAGCGGGGCGTGAGCGGCTCTTCATCTTTCTCGTGCCAATCGAGGGCGGCGACGGCCTTGCCGCGAAGCGCGCCCGCGCTCGTTTGACGCAGGTAGTCGACCGTGCGAAGGCGCAAGGGATGCCAGCGGCTGGCCTGATCGGCGACCCCGACCCCTACACGGCGACGATGAACGCACTTTCCTTCTTCGACGTCGACGACATCGTCATCTCAACTTACCCCCAGACGCGATCAGGATGGCTCCGGGCAGACCTGATTGAGCGCGTCAAGAAGTCATCAGGACTAAGTGTTGACCACATCGTCGCCGAACCGACATCCGCGCGGTCCGAGGCATAAGGAGAAACGATGGAAGCCGCTTCGATCCCAATTCCTGTCAGCCACGACGACGATCACCACCACGGGCCGCCGATCGCCAATCAAAGCTCGCGCGTGAACTCCGAGGTGCTCGGAATTCTGCTTTTCATTATCTCCGAGATCATGCTCTTTGGAGCTTTTTTTGCCGCCTATTTCTTCATCCGCGTTGTATCCGCCGACGGCTGGCCTCCAGGTGAAGGGCTGCCGGTAGCTGTAGCTGCGATCAACGCCGCGGTCTTGCTGTCTTCGTCGGTGACGATGCACTGGACAGACGTTTCAGCAAAACGCGGCAACCAGACGGCGATGCGGGTTGGCATCGTCACGACCTTCCTTCTTGGCCTGACCTTCCTCTTCATCCAGATCAATGAATACCTCCACCTTGGCTTCACACCGAAGACGAGCGCCTCGGCCTCGGTCTTCTTCGGTCTAACCGGTCTTCACGGAGCCCATGTCGTAATTGGCCTGCTGCTGCTGTGGATGTCGGCGGTGCGAATTTTCAAAGGCAAGGTCGGGCCTGACAACCACCGTGGTTTAGAAGTTCCCGGCATCTACTGGCACTTCGTCGATGCGATGTGGATCGTCGTCTTCACGACGATCTACGTGCTCTAAGCGCCGCAGTGACCGGTACGCCCGACGAGGCACCGGAGCAGAGCTCGGATGAGCTCTCACCGGTAGAGCGGGGCGTGCCACGGATCCTGGAGCCTGTCCGCACTGAATCCGGCGCCTTTAAGGCCCTGGCATGGGTAGTAGGCGGCTGTCTGCTGGTGATCGCCGTCGCTGTGATCGCTCGCGCGTTCTAACGAACGGTGAGTTTGCCGACCATTCCGGCCTGACGGTGGCCGGGGACCGCGCAGTAATAGACGAAGGTGCCAGCTTTGAGCGTGCCTGAGGCCTTCGAGATCCCGTTCTTGAGGATTGGTGTTGCGATCCCGCCGTTTTCGATCACGATGTTGTGATCGATCCCTGACTTGTTCGGCATCTGCAGCGAGACCGGCCCGGGGGTGCCGGTCGCCGTCGGTTCGACGTAGAGAAGCTGACCGTTTGGATCGGCCGAGATCGAGAGGACGCCGTTCTTTTCGACCGCTGGTTTGCCCCCGCCGGCAGGCGCGACGGCGCTCGCTAGCAGCCCAACGTCCTTGCCTGGCTTGGCGACAACCGTCGAGACATAGGCAGCGACGTCTGAGGCATCGTTTCCGGTTACCAGCTTGGCGGGCATTGGAGCGTTCTTATTGGGGTAAAGAATCTGCCCATAGACGACACCGCGGATCCCGTCGTCGCCCCAATTCTCGTGCCGCGCTGCGGAGAAGGCCTCGTCGAGGTTAGGCCCCGTTACGCCCTTTGAGCCGGCGCGCGCCATCACGTGACAAGCGCCGCACTTCTGGACGAAGAGCTGCTTGCCGTTGACAAGGTTTGCACTGTCGGCCGAGCCCGAGTTGTTGGTGCAGCCGGTGGCAGCGAGCAGAGCGCTCGCGGCGAGACCCAAGCTGAGCGCGCTGCGCCAGCGAGCGTTTAGTCGTAGATCGTTCATTGGGCCACTAATGGTATCGAGAAGAGAGGACCACAGAGGGCTGCTTGGCGCCTAAACATCGGTCGCCGAGATGGCGCGGCATTCGGTCGCGGCGCCCGATAGGATATATCGATGGAACCAGATCAACGCTACCGGCTACGCGAGCCTTCATCGGGGCGCGAAGTTGTGATCGAAGCGAAGCCGGGCGTGGTCTACCGCGACCCGCAAACCGGCGAGGAACTGGAGGTTGTGGGC
>Ga0194048_10000447_pt1 | contig 20130 bp, 16 predicted proteins | sample JunL225m_MetaG_FD_161685 | JGI IMG/M metagenome (GOLD analysis project Ga0194048, IMG submission 161685) | Anoxic zone freshwater microbial communities from boreal shield lake in IISD Experimental Lakes Area, Ontario, Canada - Jun2016-L222-5m | ecosystem: Environmental > Aquatic > Freshwater >...
AGGGGCTAATGGGAACCGATCAAGTTCTTCGTGCTGAATTACATGAACCGCTAAGACCACATCCGGGTCAAGCTCTTTCAGCTAAGAACATGTTTGAGGCTCTTATCGGTTCTGAGATTGTTGCCTCACACAGACATGGTGATAACCGAGTTCAAGATGCATATTCTTTGCGCTGCGCTCCGCAGGTATCAGGTGCGGTTAGAGATACCGTAACCTACGCTAAGCAGGTTGCAACCAGAGAATTAGCAGCAACTATCGATAACCCTGTAGTGCTTGAATCAGGCGAAGTTACCTCTAACGGTAACTTCCATGGAGCACCGGTTGGTTATGTTCTTGATTTCCTAGCAATAGCTGCAACAGATCTTGGTTCTATTAGCGAACGAAGAACTGACCGTATGTTGGATAAGAACAGAAACCAAGATCTTCCACCGTTCCTAGCTGGAGATGCTGGAGTTGACTCTGGTTTGATGATTGCGCAATACACCGCTGCAGGGTTAGTCAGCGACTCTAAACGTCTAGCAGTTCCAGCAAGCGTTGACTCGATTCCTTCATCTGCCATGCAGGAAGACCATGTTTCTATGGGTTGGCATGCAGGAAGAAAGCTTAGGAAGGTAGTAGATAACCTAAGAAACATTCTGGCCATTGAACTAGTTGGTGCGGCCAGATGTATTGAACTTCGTGCTCCACTAAAGCCCGCTCCTGTTACTGGAAAGCTTTATGAAGAACTACGTAATGTGGTGCGAGGTTTTGGTCCAGATCGTTTCATGGCTCCTGAACTAGAAGCGGCAGCAAACTTACTTAGAAGCTAGTTCTTCTTCTTTGCCATAGTTCTTGCCGTGCTTTAGAACAGCGGGACCTAGAACTACAAGAATGATTGCTCCGATAACTCCTGCTCCTACGAAGGTCTGTCTAACCCCAAAAGCTCCAATAGCAATTCCGGCCAGCGCAGTGCTGGTAACTGTGCCAACCGTGATGACAGCACCAAAGGTTGCCATCACTCTGGCTCGAACTGATTCTTCAGCTCTGTTTTGGATGATTCCGATTCCGTATGAGTTCAGCAGTGCCATGCAAATACCACCGATATAACCAAAGGTCATTACCACCCACCAGTGATGAGCATTAGCAATAGTGATAACAACAACTATCACCATCAGGATGGCTACCGTTACTATCCTCATGTGATAGCGCAGTGGAACTTTCTTGAGCACTGTGAAAATTCCACCAGAAACTGCACCAAAGGCAAACACAGCACCAACCAAACCATAGATAAGTGTGGTGGCATGGAGCTCATCAATTAGTAGGAAGACTTCACCAACCTGGATAACTCCAAGAGAAACAATCAACACGGTAATCAAGATAACTATGGATCTAATCAGTTTGTCTTGAAAAACAAACTTGATGCCGGCTAAAGCCTTTAGCGATCCTTCTTCTTGGCTGGTTGAACCTAAACGATCAACTTTCAGTAACAGGATTGCAATTGTCAAAACAATGAAAGAAACACCGTCAATAATAAAAGGCCAGAAATAACCTGTTGTGCTTACCAGCACTCCACCGATAGCCGGGGCGAGAAGTGAACCGAGAGCCGTATAAGTAGTATTCATACCGTTAGCTCTGGTGACATCCTCTTTAGCGGCCAGGCTAGGGATCAAAGCATTGAAGGAAGCGTTTACTCCAGTGTTAGCGCTAGCTGAGATCAGTAGGGCTATGTATGACCACCATGACGGTAAACCAAGAGCAAGGCTGAAACTAGCAAGGCTCATCACCATCAGTAATGGCGGCATAAGTTTTCTAGTGCTGTATCGATCTGCTAATAGACCAGCCCAAGGGGATAGGAATACCGCAGGAACAAGCATGCAGAGAAAAAGTAGTGAGACCCCTGGAGCACCAGCTGCATTCTTATCTCTAAGCACGACAGCGAAGGTAGTCATCGCACTACCTAGAAATGAAATACCTGAGGCAGCAGAAAGAACTTGCAACTTGAACCATTGCGTTTGCACAGCCACATTGCCTCCCTACTTCTTATTTAGTTTTCCCTAGAACCTAGGCAAACAACTTCACATTTAGTTCCTTATATTTGGGTGTCTAAATAGCTCAGCAACTGTTCTGTGTAATACCCCGTTGGTTGCTAAAACACTTGAAGAATCAATGGTTAGGTCGCCATCTAGGTCTGTGATGGTGCCACCAGCTTGTTCAATGATCGGAACAAGAGCGGCAATATCATAGATGGCAAGGTTGTGCTCTGTTGTTATTTCAAGAGCACCTTCAGCAAGCAACATGTATGCCCAGAAATCTCCATAGGCTCTAGTTCGCCAAACTTTACGAGTCAAGCTCATGAGCTCATCTAAACGATTATTCTCATCCCAAAGCTTCAAGCTGTTATAGCTAAGTGAAGCATGTTCGAGATCAGAGATTTTAGATACTTGTATTGGAGCAACTCTTCCATCGATATGTCTGGTCTTTGCACCAGAACCTGGAGCTGCCCACCATCTTCTGCCCATGGCAGGAGCACTAACTACTCCAACAACAGGTTTGCCATCAACTGCAAGAGCGATGAGTGTTGCCCAAACTGGAACTCCACGCATGAAGTTAGCTGTTCCATCGATAGGGTCAATAATCCAAGTTCTACTTCCAGCACCATGCAGGTTCTCACCGGTAGTGCCATACTCTTCACCGATTAGTGAATCGTTAGGACGAGATTCTTTGAGCTTTGCCTTCAAAGCAGCTTCAACACTTCTGTCTGCATCGGTAACCGGAGTGGCATCGGGCTTAGTCTCAACTACTAAATCTTGAGAGTAAAAACGCTCTAGTGAGATTTGATCTGCGATCTCTGCTAATTCAATAGCTAAGGCAAGGTCTTGGGAGTAATCCATTAGATAACCTTATTCGCTAGGACTGTTAGCTAGCGAACTCATCAGTCTGCGCAATGAATCAACTCGGGCTGCTGGAAGAGTTCCACTACTAATTGCTTCATCCAAGAGACAATCAGGGGAGTCGGCTAGGTGGGAGCAGTCCCTAGGGCAGTTACTAGCAACAGACCAAAGATCTTCAAAGCTCTTGAGTAGGTTCTCAAGTTTGATGTGTCCTAAACCAAAAGATCTAACTCCAGGGGTATCAATAATCCAAGTGCCTGCATCCAGTGGAATTGCTCTAACCGAACTACTGGTGTGACGACCACGCCCTGTCACAGTGTTGACCCCTCCGGTGGAGCGAAGAGCATCGGGGGCAAGAGCATTTACCAAGGTTGATTTACCAACACCACTGTGACCTACCACAACGGTCATCTCATTGCCTAAGAAACTATTTAGTTCAGTAAGGCTTGGGCTATCTTGTCTATTTAGAATCACAGGAACTGAAAGACCAGCGAAGTTACTCAAGAACTCAGTTGGGTCAGCTAAATCAACTTTGGTAATACACAGAGCTGGCTTTAGACCTGCATCAAAAGCGGCTGCTAAGTATCTATCGATGAGCCTGGTTCTAGGTTCTGGATTACTAATGGCTACCACAATTAGCATCTGAGTTGCATTAGCAACCATTACTCGCTCAACCTGATCGGTGTCATCAGCGCTTCTTCTAAGCAAAGTTGTTCTTGGTTCAACCCGAACTATTCGAGAGAGTGCTCCAACTGTCTCTGAAGTATCTCCGGCAAGTGCTACTTGGTCGCCAACCGCAACACCTTCTTTACGAAGTTCTTTACCTAGAGTTCCAATGATTTCTTTACCATCCAAGATGATGGTGTATCGACCTTTATCAACTTGAATAACCATTCCAATGGGAGCATCGGTATAGCTTGGTCTGTTCTTAGTTCTAGGTTTATTGCCTTTAGGGTTTGGACGTATCCGAACATCACTCTCATCGAGGTCATGTTCACCAGGTTCTGGTTCGTATAACCAACTCAAGCTTTAGGCTCCAAGAGCGCACTCCATAGTTCAACAAAGTTAGGCATAGTCTTACCTACTACGTTAATGTCTTCAATCTCAATACCAGGTACACGCAACCCAATAATTGCACCTGCTGTTGCCATCCGGTGATCCTCATAGGTTTGCCATAAACCACCATGGAGGTTATCGCTAGGAAGGATTTCTATTCCATCTTCCAATTCTGTGGCGTTACCACCAATGCTATTTATTTCATTGGTTAGAGCAGCAAGTCGGTCAGTCTCATGACCTCTCAGGTGAGCAATACCAGTAATTCTTGAAGGGCCATCAGCTAAGACAGCTAAAGCAATAATCACTGGAGCTAATTCGCCACCAATAGAAAGGTCAACATCGATGCCTCTAATTGACCCAGTTCCAGAAATAGCAAGATCAGTTCCAACCAGCTTTACATCAGCTCCCATTTGAGTCAGTAACTCAACAAAGTGCTTACCAACCTGAGTGGTGTTCGAAGGCCAGTCTGAAATAGTCACCGTTCCACCGGTAACCAAAGCTGCAGCCAAGAAAGGACCTGCATTAGATAGATCTGGTTCAATAAGTTTCTCGCCACCAGAGATAGGGCCAGGCAGCACTTTCCAAAGCGTTGGCTCAGGCTGAGAAACAGAGACACCACGTTCTCTAAGGCATTCCAAGGTCATTTCAATGTGGGGAAGGCTAGGTAAGTGCTTGCCAACATGTCTAAGTTCTAATCCTTTAGTAAATCTTGGGGCAGCTAGCAATAGCCCAGATACGAACTGGGATGAGGCGGAAGCGTCTATTTCTAGGTAACCGCCCTCGATTTCCCCAGAACTTGAGATAGTGAAAGGAAGTCCCTCAGAATCACTGACATTGACCCCAAGGGCTCGAAGCGATTCAATTGTGGTGTTCATTGGTCTTCTGCGGGCTGCTTCATCGCCATCAAAGACGATTGTTCCCTCGAATAGGGCTGCCATAGGTGGAACGAACCGCATTACTGTCCCCGCTAAACCACAGTCAATGGTGGTGTTAAGTGAAATGTCAGTGGTTGGTGGGACTATTACTAGGTCGCCTCCTTCACCGTTGGTGATCTGGGTTCCTAGCCTTCTTAGGGACTCGATCATCAGCTGGGAATCCCTTGAATCTAGGGGTTTTCTCAGGTGAGTAGGGGACTGGGCTAAGGCAGATAGGACTAATTCTCGGTTAGTCAAAGACTTTGATCCAGGCAAAGAGACTGTGCCAGAGATGGCATGGGAGATTGTCGGGGCAAGCCAAAGTTTTTTGGCTTTTTGGGAATAAGTGTTGTCCGGCATCAGTACATAAGTCTAACGACATGCTTTTATAGGTGTCCAAACCTAAATCGGCTCAAAGGCGAGCCACCCGACCCGGAGGAAGATAACTATTACTAATCAACTAACCTTACAAAGCTCCACAAAGCGCCGTCATAACTATGGCCCAACTGCACGAGTTCGCAGCAGTCACATGTCAAAATTACTCATCACTACAGAAATGAGCGCAGCCATCGATAATTCACCTGAACAAGCCAACAAAGTCGCAGAGTTCGAATTAGCAGTTTCACCGTTCTATGAACAGATTAAGAACGCTTGTATTTCAAAAACCCGCAACTTCGCTAAAGGTGAAGAATTGGCGCAAGAAGTAATTTTCAAGGCTTTCAAGTCATGGGAGAGCTTCCAGGATCAAGGCAAAGGTGTTAAGCCTTGGATTAATGCAATTATCAGAAACACCAACATCAGTGTTGGAGTTAAAGAGTCCGCACACGACCAGAATCGTGTAAACGTCTATATCAATGATGAAGGCGATGTCGATTTCGGTTTAGACAAGGGTGCACATGCCAGCGCTGCAGAAGACGTTTACTTCGAGCAGTTGAGCAGCGAACTTGTTCGTAACGCTATCGAGCAGCTAAATGTTGAATACGCAGAAGCAACCATGCTTAGCTTGGTTGCCGATTGGACTTACCAGGAAATCGCTGATCACCTAAACATTCCAGTTAAGACTGTTGGAACCAAAATTTTCCGTGGCCGTGCACTCTTGCGTAAGCTCCTAACCGAGCAAGCGCAAGAGTACGGTATCGGTTTGAACCAAAAAAACAAGAAAAAGTAAAGGGTAAATGAAAAATGACGAACTTCAATTGTGAAGAGACTCAGGTGAGAGTTTTTGATTACTTATCAAATGAACTAGATGATAAGACCAAGCTTCAGGTCAAAAGCCACCTAGCCGAATGCTCATTGTGTGAACGTGAATTCGAAATCGAGCGAAAGATCTCTCGAATAGTTTCAAGCTCATCTTCAGATCCAATTGCATCAGCCAGGTTCTTCTCTCAGGTATCAGACAAGCTCCGATCCGAGGAATGACTAAAAAGAAACCCCGCTTATTTAGGCGGGGTTTTCTTTAAATCTCTTGTTCTGGAATATCGAGCCAGCGATACCAACCCTGGTTCAAAACCAGCCAAGCGATAAGGCCATGTCCTAGTTGACCAGGTAAACCTAGGACTGAGTTCTTTAGCTCTTCATTGAATCCAGCGTGATCGACCAAAGGTCTAAAGCAGTCAACAAAAGGAAGGCTTCTTCTCGAAGCAACATCTTCGAATCCTGCCGACAGGTGCTCAATGTCGTAGTTCAGCTGGGGGTTACGGCTAGGGATAGGGGAGATCACAAAGCATTGAACACCTTTGCTAGCTGCAGTGTCCAAGATATTAGCTAGGTTGAGTCTTGATCTAGACATCGTGATGCCAGCGTTAATGTCATTCGGGTTTAGACAAATGATTAGACGGTTATCAGTATCAGCTGCGAATCGCTTAGATGCTTCCTCAAGCCACTGTTCGCTCATACCTGCTGTTGAGATCTCAGGGGTAGCTAGCGGGTAGAAATCTACCCGAGGGTAGTCACTTTGAGTTTTAGCGATAACGCGTCCTACCCAACCAAGACCTTTAGGGTCGCCACCTGCGCCAACAAGATCGTCACCAATGATGACGATACGGATGTTGCGACGTGGCTCAACCATGGTTAGTTAAAAGCTCTTTCAACTAGGTCTGCTTGTTCAACAGCGTGACGCTTAGCAGAACCAGTAGCTGGAGATGCACTGGCTGGACGAGAGATCAACTTAGCAACTTGACCATTCATGTATTTAGGAAGGAAGAGACCAATGTATGTCCAAGGACCTTGGTTGGCTGGTTCATCCTGAACCCAGAACAGTTCAGCGTTTGGATACTGAGCGTAGGTTGCTTTGATTTCATCAACCGGTGTTGGGTAAAGCTGCTCAACACGAACAATTGCTGTTGTGGTGTCGTTACGCTTTTCAGCTTCAGCTAATAGATCCCAGTAAACCTTGCCTGAACAGAAGAGCACACGCTTCACGTTTTGCTTAGTCAGACCACGTTCATCATCGATAACTGGCTTGAAAGAACCGGTAGTGAAATCCTCAACCTTAGATGAAGCTGCTTTTAGTCGCAGCATTGATTTAGGAGTGAAGACAATCAATGGCCTTCTTGGACGAGCGTAAGCCTGGCGGCGTAGCAAGTGGAAGTGGTTAGCTGGTGTTGAAGGCTGAGCAACTGTCATGTTGTTTTCAGCACAGAGCTGCAAGTATCTTTCGATTCTTGCTGAAGAGTGGTCTGGTCCTTGGCCTTCATAACCGTGAGGAAGAAGGAGAACGAGTGAGGAGTGTTGTCCCCACTTCTGTTCAGCCGATGAAATGAATTCGTCAAGGATGGTTTGAGCACCGTTAGCAAAATCACCAAACTGAGCTTCCCACAGCACTAGAGCATCTTTACGCTCAACTGAGTAACCGTATTCGAATCCCATAGCTGCATATTCGCTTAGTAGTGAATCGTAGATATAGAACTTAGCCTGGTTGCTGGTTAGGTTTCTAAGTGGAATCCACTCTTGACCGTTCTCACGATCGTGGAAGACAGCGTGACGTTGCACGAATGTTCCACGTCTGGTGTCTTGTCCTGACATACGAACGTTAACACCTTCGGTTAGCAATGAGCCAAGAGCTAGTAGTTCACCGAAGCCCCAGTCAATGCCACCTTCTTTAGACATTTCAACGCGCTTAGCAAGTAATTGCTGAAGCTTAGGGTGCACGCTGAAAGCTGGTGGCAGGTTGCTGTGTGCATTTCCGATGAGTTCAACAACATCCAGAGAAACTTTGGTTTCGTGGTTGATCTCCGGGTGATCGCTAGCTGTTGTTCCAATACCTACTGGTCTTGAAACTAGTTCCACTGGCTTAGACATCGCTTCGTGAACTGCAGTGAAAGCGTTTTCTAGCTTGGCTTGGAAGTCAGCGTTGGATTGTTCGAATTCTTCGCGAGTGATATCTCCTCGACCGACAAGGGATTCAAGATACAAAGTTCTAACCGAACGCTTAGCTTCAATCAAGTTATACATCAAAGGCTGGGTCATCGAAGGGTCATCACCTTCGTTGTGTCCACGACGGCGGTAGCAAACTAGATCGATTACTGCATCTTTACTAAAGGTCTGACGATATTCGAATGCCAACTGCGCAACTCTGAATACTGCTTCTGGGTCATCACCGTTCACGTGGAAGATTGGAACTTGGATTCCCTTAGCAACATCTGTTGAGTAGACAGTTGAACGAGACATGCTTGGTGGGGTAGTGAAACCAACCTGGTTGTTAATAACAATGTGAATTGTTCCACCGGTACGGTAGCCGCGAAGACTCATCATGTTTAGAGTCTCAGGAACAACACCTTGACCCGCAAAGGCAGCATCACCGTGAATAAGAACTGGTAGCACCGGGTTCTCTTCAGGAGATTTGTCCATGCGATCTAGTTTTGCTCGAACAATACCTTCAAGCACTGGGTTCACTGCCTCTAGGTGAGAAGGGTTAGCGGCCAGGTAAACCTTGGTGGTATTACCCGACGCAGAAGTAAAGACACCTTCGGTTCCTAGGTGATACTTCACATCTCCAGAGCCTTGAACAGTCTTAGTGTCGGTGTTTCCTTCGAACTCTTTGAAGACCTGACCGTAGGTTTTACCTGCGATGTTGGTAAGGACGTTTAGTCGTCCACGGTGGGCCATACCAATAGCAACCTCATCAAGAGCTGCATCAGCTGATGCCTGCAGAATCGCATCAAGGGCAGCAATTGTTGATTCGCCACCTTCGAGGCTGAAACGCTTCTGTCCTACGAACTTGGTTTGCAAGAAAGTTTCAAAAGCTTCTGCTTCATTGAGCTTTTCAAGAATACGAAGCTGTTGTTCACGAGATGGCTTCTGGTAAGGCTGCTCGAGTTTTTCCTGCATCCACTTACGCTCGGCTGGGTTATGAATATGCATGTATTCAACACCAACGGTGCGGCAGTAGCTGTCACGTAAAATCTTTAGAACATCGCGAACCATCATCTTTGACTTACCGCCAAAGCCGCCAGTCTTGAAGGTTCTATCTAGATCCCAGAGGCTTAGCCCATGGGTTAGCACGTCTAGGTCCGGGTGTGAACGTTGCTGATACTCCAGCGGATCGATATCAGCCATAAGGTGACCACGAACACGGTAAGCGTTAATAAGTTCCTGAACTCTAGACTCTTTGCTTCTAGATTCACTTTCGCTTAGTTCGATATCTGTTGACCAACGAATTGGTTCGTAAGGAATTCGGAGATCTGCAAAAATCTCATCATAGAAACCACGCTCACCCAAAAGAAGTTCATGAATCTTTCTTAGGAATTCGCCAGAACCTGCACCTTGAATAACTCTGTGGTCATAGGTTGAAGTCAAAGTAATGACTTTGCTAACACCAAGCTTGGCTAGGTGTTCTTCGCTCATGCCTTGGAATTCAGCTGGGTAATCTAAAGCACCGGCACCAACAATGCAGCCCTGACCTTTAGTCAGCCTTGGCACTGAGTGCACTGTTCCAATACCACCTGGGTTGGTAAGGGATGCTGTTGTTCCAGCAAAGTCTTCTGCAGTTAGCTTGTTATCTCTAGCACGCTTTACTAGATCTTCATAAGCATTTAGATACTCAGCGAAGTTCAATCGCTGAGCTTTCTTGATGTTAGGAACTAGAAGAGCACGTGTGCCATCAGGTTTAGGGATATCGATTGCTAAACCAAAGTTGATATTCGCAGGAGATACTGATGCAGGCTTGCCATCAACTTCTTCGTAGTAAACATTTTGGCTCGGGAATTCTTTTAGAGCACGAATGATGGCATAACCAATCAGGTGTGTGAAAGAAACTTTGCCACCACGAGTTCTACCCAGGTGTGAGTTAATCACAATACGGTTATCGATCAAAAGTTTGGCTGGTATTGCTCTAACGCTGGTAGCGGTTGGAATAGTAAGAGAGGCATCCATGTTGGCAGCCAAGGTCTTAGACATTCCTTTAAGAATGTTGATCTGATCTTCGGTAGCCTCTTCAACTACTTCAGACACAGCTCCAAGTGCTGGAGCTTGAGCAGGAATAGGTTGAGCCTTAGCTTCAACTCTGGTGGTTTTAGCAACCAGTGGCATTGATCCGGTAGCAGTTGTTTCAACCGCAGCAGGAGCAGTAACAGGAGTTACTGGTGTATTTGATGGGCCAAGCTTTATTTGATGGTAGCGCTCAAGAATGGGTTGCCATTCTTTATCTACGGACTCTGGATTTACCAGCCATTGGCTATACATTTCGTCGACTAACCACTCGTTAGCGCCGAATTCTTGACTAGATTGTGAGTTGTCGTCGGACAACAGATCACCTCATACTTCCACGTGTTTAGTGCCAAATAAGCCTACCTTGCCAAGCCCTGACGGGTTTTCAACCCTGTTTATTACTGGTAAAGCCAGTTAGGGCTTAGGTATGCTTATACAGTTATGGACTCAGACCATCCCGACCCGTGCCCAGATAAGGGCCTAACCCTATGAACGAGCTGTATTTACTCGGCCTAGGGGTCTTACTCACCATAGGCACAGGCATCTTCGTTGCCAGTGAGTTTTCACTGATAAACCTTGAAAGAACCGAACTTGAGGCTCGTCAAGAACGTGGCGAAAGAGGTTTGGCGGCAACCATCAGAGCGCTAAAGCGAACCAGCACCCATCTATCTGGTGCTCAACTGGGTATTACCCTGACCACCATGCTGACCGGTTTCTTAGCTGAACCATCACTTGCCAAACTCTTAGAACCAGCTCTTGCCCCTTTGGGATTATCTACTAACAGCGTTCATGCAACTGCACTTACCTTGGCACTAATTATTGCAACCTTGTTCTCAACCGTCGTTGGAGAACTAATCCCTAAGAAGTTAGCGCTAACTGTTCCGCTGGGAGTTAATAAAGCTGTTGTTCGTTTTCAATTGATATTCACCTGGGTGTTCGGTTGGCTTATCTGGTTACTAAATACAACAGGTAACGCGATAGTCAGATCTTTAGGTATTGAACCTAAGGAAGAACTCAGTTCTTCAAGAACTGCAGATGAGTTATCTTCATTGGTTCAAAGATCAGCAAGCCTAGGTGCGCTTGAGCAGAGCACAGCAGATCTAATTACAAAAACACTTGCGCTATCACAGTTGGTGGCAGCCGATGTGATGACCCCTAGAACCAAACTGACATCTTTAGATGCATCCCTTACTGTCCAGGACGTTATCAATCTCTCTCACAACACCGGGTTCTCAAGATTCCCAGTATTCACCGGTTCGACAGATGATGTTGTCGGTATCGTGCACGTCAAAGCTGCTGCCTCTGTGCCAAGAGAGAAAAGAAATTCTGTTCCAGTAACAGCTTTGATGGTTGAACCTTTTAGAGTTCCAGAAACTATCTCACTTGAGAAGTTGATGGGAGTGCTTCGCTCTAAAGGCTTGCAGTTAGCGATCGTGGTTGATGAATATGGTGGAACAGCAGGAATCGTAACCTTGGAAGATCTTGTTGAAGAACTAGTTGGTGAACTAGGTGATGAGCACGACAGAGCAAAACTTGAAATCACTGGCGGTAAAGATAAGTCATTCTCTTTCCCTGGTATGTTCCGACCTGATGAACTTTTAGAGAAGCTAGCTATCAAAGTGCCCGAAGACGGAGCTTATGAAACTGTTGCTGGTTATCTGATGTCGGTTCTAGGCAGGGTTGCTGTTGTTGGCGATGAGGTAAGAATCAATGATGGCTTACTAAGAGTTGAGCGGATGGATGGTCGAAGAGTTGACCGCATTCGTTTTATTCCTGATGCAATTGGTACTGGGGGTGAAGCAAATGACTGATGCTTGGTCTGGAATACTTGCATTCCTGGGGCTGCTTCTTGCTAACGGTTTCTTTGTTGCTGCTGAATTTGCTGTCTTTGCAGCTCGCAGAGCTCAGATAGAACCTAGAGCAGAAGCAGGCTCAAAGCCTGCCAAGCTCACCATCAAAGGCATGGAAAACGCCAGTTTGATCTTGGCTACCTGCCAACTTGGAGTCACCATCAGCGGATTGCTAATCCTTTTGGTAGCTGAACCTGCCATCCATGAACTTCTAAAAGCACCACTGGGTTTGTTCTCTTTAGGCCATGAACTGGAAACTATCATTTCTTTTGGCATCACCCTGGTCCTGGTTTCGTTCTTACATGTGCTTATCGGTGAAATGGTCCCTAAGAACATTTCGTTCTCAATCCCAGAGCGATCTGCTTTAGTTCTAGTTCCTATCGTTTATGGCTTGGCAATAGTTATGAAGCCTGTGGTGGTTTCACTCAATGCCATATCTAATGGCGCTCTTCGCATATTTGGAGTAAAGCCAAAGAACGAGGCTAACTCCGCATACACAATCGAACAGGTTGAAGATATTGTTCAGCACTCAACTCGTGAAGGTGTGCTCAGTGATGAGACCGGTGCGATTACCAACACTTTTGAATTCACCGATAAGAAGGTGAAAGATGTTCTAGTTCCTGTGTCAAACCTAATCACTGTTGCACTAAGCGTTACCCCAAGAGAACTAGAACAAGCTGTTGCTAAGCATGGCTTTAGTAGATATGTGGTCTTAGATACCGAAGGTGAACTTGAAGGCTACCTGCATCTCAAAGATGTCATTGATGCTGATGAATTAGAAGCTGATTTACCAGTGCAACGTAAGTTACTAAGAACAGTGAAATCAATTGGTGGCAGTGTTGAATTGGAAGATGCTTTAGCTCAGATGCAAAGAGATAGGCAGCATCTGATGGCTAGCTACGATGACAACGGCAAACTTGTTGGATTGTTGTTCTTAGAAGACATCTTGGAAGAACTTGTTGGTGAAGTTCAAGATGCAACTAGAAGAGACTAATTAGGGTATTTACCTCTGGTGTATTGCTTAGGCCAGTAATCAACTTCGCAGCCAAGTTCATGGGCTGCACGTAGAGGCCAGTATGGATCTCTTAGAGAAACCCTGCCAATCATGATCACATCAATATTTGTTGTTTGCAGAATTTCTTCAGCCTGCTTGGCATCGGTTATTTGACCAACAGCTGAAACAGGGGAAGAAACTTCATCAGCCAGCTGTTTTGCCAATGGCACTTGATAACCAGGTCCAGTTGGAATCTGAACACCAAGAATTAGCCCACCGCTAGAAATATCAAAAAGATCTGCTCCAGCTACTTCACATAATTTAGCAACTTCAGCACACTGCTCAACTGTGAAACCATCTGCACGGTAATCAGTTGCTGAGAACCGAACCAAAAGTGGAACATCTTCACCAACAGCAGCTCTAATACCCGAAACGATGTCAACTAAATACTTGGCTCGATTAGCGACACTGCCACCAAACTCATCTGTTCTCTGGTTGGTAATAGGAGATAGGAACTGGTGAACAAGATAACCATGAGCAGCGTGGATTTCAATCACATCAAAGCCAGCATCCACTGATCGCTTAGCTGCTTGAACCCAGTCATCAATAGAGGCATAGACCTCTGCTGTTGTTAGTTCTTTAGGGGTGTTATAGCCAGGGAATGCTTCGTTAGTTGACGAAACTGGTTCCCAGCCACCATCAGCTTCATTCATCGCACCATCTCCCGACCAGGAACGATAGATGCTTGCTTTACGTCCAGCGTGAGCTAACTGAATGGCTGAAAGGGAACCAGCTGCTCTAATGAAATTAGTTATCTCTATCCAGGCGGCAGCCTGTTCTTCATTCCAAATACCGGTATCCCAAGGGCTAATCCGACCATCAGGGTGAACTGCTGTTGCTTCACACATCACCAGTCCTGCGCCACCTAGAGCTCTTGAACCTAGGTGGACTAAATGCCATTGATTAGGAACCCCATCCTGTTGTTCACAGGAATATTGACACATAGGAGCAATCCAAATGCGATTGCGTGATGTTTTACCTCTGAGCGAGATACTTTCGAAGAGCTTAGCCATGACACAAGCCTAACCAAGCCTTAACGCCACCTACGCATCCTAGACTTACCAAAGAGACGAACCATTAGGAGCACTTGGTTGATAGCAAAGATACTGGCAAGAGTTAGCGCTCTACCAAACAAGTTCTGGTTTGTCCTAGCTATTGGGCTAGTTGCCCAGCTAATCCTTATTTGGCTTGGCACCGCCAGCGGTGATCCGCTAGGTGATGTTCGATACACCTATGACGCCTGGGTTAGCAACATGATTCAAGGCCACTATTTGCTCGGATTAACAGATCCTTGGGTATACCCATTTGTGGCTCAACTACCGCTCTGGTTGGCGCATTGGATTTACCCACCTGACTATCTAACTGGCTGGCTACTACTGGTTGTCAATCTGAACATGCTGCTCATTGCATACATGCTCGGTTGGGGTAAGCGCATGGATCGGGTTAGAGGTGTCTGGTTCTTCATACTTTGTGTGTTTCTTTGTGGTCCAGTAGCGATAGGCAGACTGGAAGTATTTAGTCTCGTGTTAACGATTTTTGCAACTATCTCTTTCCTAGAAAAACGTGAATCAACTTCGATGCAGTTATTCAATGCAGCTACCTGGATTAAGGTCTCACCGATGGCTGCGCTGTTCTCTGGTTTTATTGTTTCGGAGAACCGTAAGAGATTTGTCATACACATGCTTATTGGCACGGCTGCAATCCTAGGAATTGGTTTACTGCTCGGTGGCAACATGAACATGTTTAGTTTTGTTGGCATGCAGTCTGGTCGAGGCATTCAAGTTGAGTCAACTATCGGTATCTTCTGGTTGATCCAAATACTGTTAGGTATTTCAGGTTCAAAGATTTATTACGATAATGAAATTCTCACTTTCCAGATTTCTGGCTTTGGTGTTACTGAGGTAGCCAGCATCATGACTGTGGTTCAGTTCGGAGCATTAGCAATAACTATTTTCTTAGGCTTTAGAGCTGTCAAGGCAGGAGTTGATCGGAACACTGCATTTGCTTGGATCTTCCTTACCGCGACACTTGACCTGTTGGTCTTCAACAAGGTTGGTTCCCCTCAGTATGAACTTTGGGTGGTTGGTGCTGCCATTGTTGGAATCTTGGCTAAGACCGCTAACTGGCGCTTAGTGAATTGGCTAACTATTTTCACGTCAGGGTTATCTTGGTTGATCTTCCCGGTGTTCTATGGTGATTTGCTTGACGGTAATCCACTCGGTGTTTCTTTGCTAACACTTAGAAATGTCGGAGTGATAGCGATTTTGGTCTATGCCAATATTCAGCTAACCAAGCTTGGTTCTAAGCGCGTAAAAGCTTAGCCAGTAGTGGTCCAACTTTTTCATGCTCAATGAGGAAGCCATCGTGACCATAACTACTCGAAATGGTGTGTAATTTGCCACCAACCAGAGGAACAGTTAGATGTTCAGCGATGAACTTCTGATTCTCAATAGGGAATAATCGATCGCTATCAATACCAATAACTAAAGTTTTAGCCTTGATTTTGCCAAGAGCAGCTTTAGCTGACTTTCTGTTTCTTCCGACGTCATGAGAATTCATAGCCTCAACCAGTGCGATATATGAATTGGCATCAAATCTTCTAGTGAACTTATTGCCATGAAAATCTAGATAAGACACAACAGCGAATCGGCCACCATCACCTAATGGGCTAACTTCAGATTGCCAAGTTCTATCAAAGCGGTTATTTAGCTCTGTTGGTGAACGATAGTTCAGTAGCGCCATTCTTCTAGCCAGAGCTAAACCTGCATGAGGTCCAAGACCTGCTTTAGCGTCGTAGTAGTTACCCTTAGCAAATTGTGGGTCTGCTTTTATGGCTTCTATTTGAACTGAGTTCAAAGCAATCTGATCTGCTGAGGTAACCGCAGGAGCAGCGATAACAGCAATTCGTTCAACCTTTGCGGGATATGCGATAGCCCACTCCAAGACGTGCATGCCACCCATTGAGCCACCGATGATGGCATGCCAGGTCTTAATGCCAATCAGATCAGTAAATGCAACCTGAGCTGCTACCTGATCTCTGATGGTGAGGTATGGAAATCTAGAGCCGTATTCTCTGCCAGTTTTATCTAGGGAAGAAGGTCCAGTTGAACCTTGGCAGCCACCAAGAATATTAGGTACCACTACAAAGTATTTGTTGGTATCGATAGCAAGGCCAGGACCGATTAGGTCACTCCACCAACCTTCGGTTGGATGTTCTTTACTGGCTTTGCCAACGGCATGAGAGTCACCGGTTAGTGCATGAAGCACCAAGACTGCATTAGATGCGTCTTGGTTTAGTGTTCCCCAGGTTTCATAAGCAATCTTTACTTGATGTAATTCTTTACCTGATTCAAGGGTCAGGTTACCGATTGGTGCAAAGAGACGATCACCTTGAGGGTCACCATCCCGCCATGCTCCAGTTGCCTTGGGCTTACCAACTAACTGTCGGCTTAGCTCCTCGGTTATGAAATCTGACGGGACGGTGTCCTCAGGTGTTTGAAAATCCATGAAGGATCTTTTATCTTTCTTACTTGGCTGCTTCGAAACCAGTTTCTAGATCAGCGATGATGTCTTCAATTGACTCTAACCCAACAGATAGACGAACTAGTCCTGGGGTAACACCAGCAGAAACCTGCTGCTCAGGAGATAGTTGTGAGTGTGTTGTGCTAGCTGGGTGAATCACTAGAGATCTCACATCACCAATGTTGGCAACGTGCAAGAACAGATTCAGTGAGTCAACGAACTTAGAACCCTTCTCAACTCCACCTTTGATCTCGAATGAAACGATAGCCCCTGGTCCCTTAGGGGCATACTTCTTAGCTGCTTCATACCAAGGTGATGTAGGCAGTGCTGCGTAGTTAACGCTTTCAACCTGAGGGTGCTTGGAGAGGAACTCGGCAACCTTCTTAGCGTTTTCAACGTGACGGTCAATACGAAGGCTAAGAGTTTCAATACCCTGTAGTAACTGCCATGCACTAGTTGGAGCAATAGCTGAACCTAGGTCACGAAGTAGTTGAACACGAGCCTTGATGATGTATGCAATGCCATCACCTAGAGCTGCTGTGTAATTCACACCGTGGTATGAAGGGTCTGGCTCAGTTAGTCCTGGGAACTTATCGCTCTTAGACCAAGCAAACTTTCCACCATCAACAATTGCACCAGCAACAACAGTTCCATGTCCACCAAGGAACTTAGTTGCTGAGTGAACAACAATGTCAGCACCGAAATCAAGTGGCTTGATTAGGTATGGAGTTGCAACGGTATTGTCAACGATAAGTGGAACACCGTTCTTGTGTGCAACATCAGCAACACCTGAGATGTCCAAGATGCTTACCTTAGGGTTACCAATAGTTTCAGCGAAGAACAACTTGGTGTTTGGCTGCACAGCGGCAGCCCAAGCTGCTAGATCATCTTGGTCTTCAACGAAGGTTGTTTCAATACCTAGCTTTGGCAGGGTGTATTTGAACAGGTTGTAAGTTCCACCATACAAAGTTGAGGATGCAACGATGTGATCTCCAGCTTGAGCAATGTTTAGGATTGCAAAGGTCTCAGCAGCCTGACCTGAAGATAGCAACAGAGCAGCGGTTCCACCTTCCAAAGCAGCAATGCGCTTTTCAGCAACATCCTGAGTTGGGTTCATAATGCGGGTATAGATGTTTCCAAACTCAGCAAGACCAAACAACCTAGCGGCATGCTCAGAAGAGTTGAAGACATAGGCGGTGGTGTTATAGATCGGGGTGGTTACCGAGTTAGTGGTTGGGTCAGGGGATTGGCCGGCGTGAATCTGTGCGGTTTCAAAGCCCCAGTTTGCTGGATCGTTACTCATTTTGTGTGTGCTTTCTAATAGTCAAAGAGGAGGTGGTCTTCTAAGGCTAAGTAAATGAAGGCATACAGACAAACAGGGTCTGAAACGAACCGTAACTTTTCTATTTGGGGACTAAACCCATTTAGTGCTGGATTACTTTGAAGCAGCCTCATCCAAGGTGTCAAAAGCAAGAGCAGCCAGCATTGTTGCACCATCAGCTAGCACGGAGTCATCAAAGACCGCCTTGTTGCTGTGGTTAGCTTGGCGCTTTTCCATAGGAAGCTTTGGATCTGCTGCTGATAGGAAAATGAACGCACCAGGAATCTCTTCCAAGATGCTAGCCATGTCTTCGCCACCAGGGATTGGCTGATCCATGTTCTCGTATCTGCCTTCTCCGAAAACAGTCTTGACCATTCGCTCAACGCGGTCGATGGCATCGTGGTCATTAACTAGCACTTTGGTTGCTGGGCTGAATTCAATTTCAGCCTCTAAACCAAAAGCTGCTGCCATGTTCTTGATGAAAGCAGGAATCTTGGTTCTAGTGTCTTCATAGCCTTGCTTGGAGAATGAACGAACTGTTGCACCAAAACTTGCTACCTCAGGAACGATGTTGGTGGTGTGATCATTTCCAGCTTTAATCCAACCTACGTTTAGCACGATTGGGTCAAGAGCATCAAAGTGCTTGATGATAAATGACTGGATGGAACTCAGAATTTCAATCAGACCAGTGATTGGATCCACTGCGTTCCAAGGCATAGAACCATGGCCACCTTTACCCTTTAGGGTAACAATGACATCGCCGGCAGATGCCATCATGGTTCCCTTGCGGGATGCAAACACACCAGGGTCATCCATTGAGAAAACGTGGATACCAAAAGCTGCAATTGGCTTTTCGCCTGATACCAAATGCATATCTTGCGAAAGCATTACTCCTGCACCATCGTGACCTTCTTCACCAGGCTGGAAGAACATCACAACGTTGCCTTTGAGCTGGTCTTTGTTCTCTGCGATTAGCTGAGCTGCACCAACTCCGATTGCCATATGTAAGTCGTGACCACAAGCATGCATGTATCCGTTAGTAGATGAGAAATCTAAACCGGTATCTTCATTAACTGCTAGGGCGTCCATGTCTGCACGAAGCAAAACAGTTGGACCAGGCTGACTGCCTTTGATCAAAACTGCAGCAGCAGTCATGTTCTTACCTAGAGTAACTTCACCTAAGCCATCAACTTCTTTTAGCACTCTGGCTAAAGTCTTTGGCAGGTCAAGACCAAATTCTGGGATCTGGTGCAGATCTCGCCTAACAGTAACAAGGTTTGCCTGCTTAGCTTGGGCTTGGGTCTTCAATAGGTTGTAATCCATTTGCCTTCTCATCTTTCTAGGAGTCCCTCCTATTTTGGCACCATTTTTAGGGCCTAGCATTTACTTATGTTCTTTGAGCAAATGCACCCCACCTGGCAGCTTTGGCTTGAGCCAGAGAAACCCCTGCTTTCAAGCATTGAGAAGCGGGTTTTGGCTGAAGAGAACTTTTTGCCTGCTGCTCATCAGGTAATGCGAGCCTTCGAAGGTGACCCAAAAGTTATAAAAGTGGTCTTGCTAGGTCAAGACCCTTACCCAACGCCAGGCGATGCTATAGGCCTTGCCTTTGCCATGGCTAAAGGTAACCCCATCCCTAGAAGTCTTAGAAACATAGCGAAAGAACTTGAAAGTGATATTGGAATCACCCCGAAAGATGCTGTTCATCTGAATTTAGACCAGTGGGCTACCCAAGGTGTGCTGTTACTAAATAGATCTTTGACCACCAGAGCGAATGAAGCAGGTTCGCACTCAAAGTTGGCTTGGGATGAGTTCACCTTGGCAGCAGTTAGGGCATTGGCAAATAAGCAAAAGTTTGTTTTGCTGGCTTGGGGCTTGCCGGCTAAGAAACTTGGTGAAGCACTTGCGTTAGAGCATGAGATTGTGGTCATCGAATCCGCTCACCCATCTCCGCTATCTGCTAGTAGAGGCTTCTTTGGATCTAAACCTTTTAGCAGAACAAACGTTGCACTTAGCGCTCTTGGCTTAGAGCATATAGATTGGTCTTGTTAAGGAGATATGTCTTGCCGTTAGATTCAGAATCACGCTGGCGTTTAGTAAAACTACTAAAGGCGAAAGG
>Ga0194048_10000448_pt1 | contig 20050 bp, 19 predicted proteins | sample JunL225m_MetaG_FD_161685 | JGI IMG/M metagenome (GOLD analysis project Ga0194048, IMG submission 161685) | Anoxic zone freshwater microbial communities from boreal shield lake in IISD Experimental Lakes Area, Ontario, Canada - Jun2016-L222-5m | ecosystem: Environmental > Aquatic > Freshwater >...
GGTCCGCAGCCCGCACGGCACTTTGGCCATCGCCATGTTCGGCAAACAGACGGCGCTGGGCCTGGCCCATTCCCTGACCATGTTCCTGGAACAGCCCGACACGATGAGCGTGGACGGCGCGGGCCTTTCCGCCATCTTCCGCTCGCTGTTGCCGCAGATCGCCATCGTGCTGGGGCCCTTCTTTGCGGTGATGATCGTGGCCGGTGTCGGCGGCCATGTGCTGCAAAGCCGCCCCAGCCTGTCCTTCGACAAGATCATTCCGGATTTCTCCAAGGTCTCGCCCATCGCCGGCTTCAAGCGCATGTTCGGCGTCGAAGGCTGGATGAACCTGGTCAAGGGTCTGGCCAAGATCGCCATTGTCGGCGTCGCCATCTGGACCCAGCTGTGGCCCGAGCGCGGCGGCCTGGAAGCGATCCTGAACCAGACCGCTGGCATGGTGGTGAGCGACATGATGCACCTGCTGTTCAAGGTGCTGATGGCCGCGCTGTCCGCCTTGGCAGCGATCGCGGGCGCCGATTACTTCTGGCAGCGCATGCGCTTTTTGTCGCGCAACCGCATGTCCAAGCAGGAGATCAAGGAAGAGTATCGCCAGAATGAAGGTGATCCCACCATCAAGGCCAAGATCCGCCAGCTGCGCCATGAGCGTTCGCGCAAGCGCATGATGGCGGCGGTGCCCACCGCCACCGTGGTGATCATGAACCCGACCCACTTTGCCGTGGCGCTTCGCTATGAAAGCGGCAAGACCGCCGCCCCCATCTGCGTCGCCAAGGGCGTGGACGCGCTGGCGCTGCGCATCCGCGCTGTGGCCGAAGAAAATGATGTGCCGGTGGTGGAAAATCCCCCGCTGGCGCGCGCGCTACATGCCGCCATCGAGCTCGACGAGCCTGTGCCTGCCGAGCATTTCAAGGCGGTGGCCCAGGTCATCGGCTATGTGATGCGGTTGCAGGGCAAGCTCCCCGCCCGCGCGAGTTAGGCGCGGTCCTTTGCGTCCTGAGTGCGTCGCGAGGTCGCTCATGGGCTCAAGTGCCCACTTCGCTCCTCGCTCCTGCTCAGGCCACAAAATTCCTCGCGCCTAACAAGACGTGATTCGACACTGTTAACTTTCTGTCCCCAGACGACCGAACAGCGTTCAGAAGTGCACGAAATTTGTTAACGAAATCAAAGATTTAGTGGCTAGAAAGGTTTGGTTAACCAAATCTTGTATTGTGGCGTTAATGAACGCTTCCAGATCCCTTTCCGCGGTCGGTATCGGGGTGCCTACGGGCGCCTGGCGCTGGGCTGCCCTGGGCTTTGTCCTGCTGGCCCTTGGGGCCGCCGGACTTACACTTGTGGCGCCGCAGGTTGCGGGCCTGGCCGGTTACGCCCTGCTGATCGGCATCGCCCTGGTGGCGGTTCTCTTCTTCTTCGCCGTCTGGCCGCGTACCGGCCGCGCCACCCAGGATGCGCTGCGCATCGCCGAAGCTGCCGGCAAGGCCAACATCGCCTGGGCCATCACCGGCGAAGATGGCGCGGTCTTGGACTGCAATCCCGTCTATCGCCGCATGGCGGGCGTGGGCGAAATGGAATCGCCGCCGCCGCCCGAACTGGCACTGTCGGGCGAACCGAGCGCCGCAGTTCTCTATCGCCTGTCGCGCGACGCCGCCGAAGGTCGCGCCCGCGAGGAAACGTTTGTGGTGGTGCCGGGGCTGGAGATCGTCGCCGCCGTGCGTCCCTTGCCCGACCGCCAGGCCGCCTGGTGGTTCACGCCCAGGCTGGCCGCCAGTTCATCACCCCAACCGGTCCTGACCCGCGCCGCCGCCGCTGCGCCCGCGCCTTCCGTCGCAGCGCCTGTGCCTGTCGCTGCGCCTGCTGCCGCGCCGGTGCTGCCGATCCAGAATATCGGCGATCTCTTCCGCGACGCGCCCATGGGCGTGGCCTTTGCCGATGCGGGCGGGATCGTCAGCGACGCCAACGCGGCGCTGGCCAAGTTCTTCGGCACCACCGGCTCGCTGGTGGGCCGCGATTTCGGCGCACTGGTGGACGCCAGCGACCGCGCCCAGGTGATGGCGCTGATCGCCCGCACCGCCACCGGTGAAGCCGGCTCCAAGGCCGTGGAGTTGCGCGGCGCCAAGTCCGCCAATGGCGAAGAACGCATGGCCGAGCTGTTCGCCAGCCCCATGCCGGACGGCAAGGCCATTCTCTATCTGGTGGACGTGTCCGAGCAGAAGGCGCTGGAAACCAAGTTCGCCCAGTCCCAGAAGATGCAGGCGGTGGGCCAGCTGGCGGGCGGCGTGGCGCATGACTTCAACAACCTGCTCACCGTCATCATCGGCAATTGCGAATTCCTGCTGATGCGCCATCAGGCGGGCGATCCGTCGTTCAAGGAAATCAACGAGGTTCACCAGAACGCGCTGCGCGCCGCAGCCCTGGTCAGCCAGCTCCTGGCCTTCAGCCGCAAGCAGACCATGCAGCCCAAGGTACTGGCGCTGGGCGATGTGGTGGGCGAGCTGGCCCAGATGCTGCGCCGCCTTGTGGGCGAAGGCATCACCTTGAATGTGGAGCGTGAGCCCGACCTGTGGGCCGTGCATGCCGACGAAGCGCAGTTGGGCAACGCCATCATCAATCTGGTGGTCAATGCGCGCGATGCCATGCCCCAGGGCGGCACCGTCACCATCCGCACCTCAAACCAGACAGTGAATGCCAAGGCGCTGGGCACCGCCATGATGCCGGCCGGCGATTATGTCCGCATCGAGGTGACCGATACCGGCACCGGCATGTCCAAGGAAATCCAGAGCAAGATCTTCGATCCCTTCTTCACCACCAAGCCGGTGGGCCAGGGTACGGGCCTGGGCCTTGCCACCGTCTATGGCATCGTCAAGCAGTCGGGCGGCTTCATCGATGTCGACAGCGAACTGGGCCGCGGCACCGCGTTCAACATCTACCTGCCGCGCCGCAAGATCGAAGCATCCGATGCCGCGCCGGTGGAAGCGGTGCCCGCCGTGGCGCGCGATGTCACCGGCCAGGACACGATCCTTCTGGTCGAGGACGAAGAAGCGGTGCGCAGCTTTGCGGCGCGCGCACTTCGCATGCGCGGCTACAACGTCCTGGAAGCCGGCGGCGGCGAAGAGGCGCTGGAGATCGTCAAGAGCGACGGTGCCAAGATCGACCTGATCATCACCGACGTGGTGATGCCCAACATGGACGGGCCCACCATGGTGCGCCATGTGAAGGCGCTGAACCCCGGCTTGCCGGTGATCTTCATGTCCGGCTATGCCGAGGAAGCCTTCCGCCGCAACGACCAGAATTCCGAGGATATCCACTTCCTGCCCAAGCCTTTCGGCCTCAAGCAGCTGGCCGCCAAGGTCAAGGAAGTGCTGGCGGGCCAGCCCGCCGGCGGTTGAGGCATAAATAAGCCCGCCGGCGGTTGAGGTTGCAAACTGGGCGCTTGCCAGTATGTTCGCGCTCCATGAAAAACCCCCTGATCCTGATCGCCTGCCTGGCCCTGGCCGGCTGCACCGACGCCCAATGGAACCATGCCCTGAATTACACCGGCATGGGCGACAACGATGCGGCGGAAGCCGAAGCGGCGTCCGAGACGCAAGTTCCCGCACGCGTGGCGCAGGCGGCGCCCCAGCCGATGGCGGCCATGCCGGCGGCTCCCGCAAGCAGCGATTTCTGCAAGTCGGTGGCGACCCAGGATGCCACCACCAACGGCTATGATGCGGCGACCCAGCAGCGCGTGCTGGCGCAAAGCTATCAGCAGTGCCTGACCATTTATTCGCGTTAACTACGGCGCGATACTAAAGCGATACTCCGTCACTTCGGCATATTGCGCATCCCGCTTCAGCAGCGTGCTGGGGAAGCTGGGAATATTGGGCGCGTTGGGAAAGCCTTGCGCCTCCAGCGCCACCGAACCGTGGATATGATAGCCCTTGGTGGCCGCCACCGTGGGCGGCGCATAGTTGGCGCTATAGACCTGCAGCCCGGCCTGCGTCGTCCATTCCTCCAGCACCCGGCCTGACTTGGGATCGTGCAACCGCGCTGCCAGCCGCAAGGTTCCGGGCTTGCCGTTGATGGCATAATTCTGGTCGAAACCTTTCGCCCGCTGGATCACCGGATCGGGATCATTGATATGCGCGCCGATGGGCGTGGGCCGGTGAAAGTCGAACGCGGTGCCCGCCACCGGCTGCATCACCCCGGTGGGGACATTCTGCTCGTCCACCGCGGTGATGGTATCGGCATTGACCGTCAGCAGCTGGTCCAGCACCGGCCCCGATGCGTCACCGGCCATGTTGAAATAGGCATGGTTGGTCAGGCTGATGACGGTGTCCTTGTCGCTGATGGCGCGATAGGCGATGCGCAGGACATTGTTCTTTGTCAGCGTGTAGGTGACTTCCACCCGCAAGGTGCCGGGAAAGCCCATGGTGCCGTTGCGGTCCAGCAGCGACAGGATCAGCTGCGGTTCATCGCCGTCACGGGTACGGGCGTCCCACACCCGCTCGTCATAGGGCTTGTTGTTGGCCTCTTTGAGCACATAGGCGTCGCGGCTGATGCGGTAGTTGAGGTTGCCGATGCTGAAGGCGTTGTCCTTGATGCGGTTGGCAAAGCGGCCGATCAGCGCGCCATAGCGGCCCTTGTAATCGACGCTGGTATAGTCGTTCAGGCTGTCAAGGCCCTGCACCACATTGGCCATGGTGCCGTTCTTGTCCGGCACTCGGACGGACGTGATTACACCGCCGTAATTTGTGATCCTGGCTTCCATGCCCTTGGCGTTGGTCAGGGTGAAAAGGTTCACACCTTTGCCGTCCAGCGCCCCCCATGACAGGGAGGTGATGGCAGCCTGAGCCGGCCCAGCCAATGACAGGGACAGCGCCAGCAGCGCGGCGGCGCAGAGGATTTTCATGGGATTCTCCTTGGGTGGCGACACTACAAAGGCGGGCCCAATACCGCCATCCTCCCCTGCGCGCGTAGCGCGCCTAAATAGGGGAGGTGGCCGTAGCTGGCCCTCGGGCCAGCGAAGGCCGGAGGGGCAGTGTGCAACAGCGAAGTGCGGCGCCGGGGTGTTTGACCCTTTTGGCGATGTGCTGTCATATCTCGCGCAAACCGGGCGGCAGGATGCTGGTCCGAAGGGGAGGGACTTCAATGAAACGCTTGATGTTTTCGGCCGCGATCGCCGCGGCTGTCGGTCTTGGCGCTGTTGCCGCATTCGGCCAGGCCAATGAGGATGATGTTGCCGCCCGCCAGGCGAAATATCCCCTGGCTGCCAAGGCTGGTGAAGACAGCCACGCCATCGACAAGGCGCCGGCCGGTGCGCTCAACCAGGGCAAGTTCGACGACAAGACCTGGAAGTTCGGCAAGGCCTATGATGCGCCGGCAGGCTCCAAGCTGTGGAACCCTGTGAAGATCAAGATGCTGGCCGGCGGCAAGGTGACCGGCGGTACGCTGTTCACCGCCACCGATCCGGAAATCTACTGCTCCTTCGCCAATGCCGGTTACGACTTCATCTGGGTCGAGCATCAGCACAATGCCCGCGACTGGAAGACCACCGAGCGGATGTGGGCGGCCTGCCCCTATACCAAGGCGGTGCCCGGCGTGCGCGTCGCCTACACCGACGAGCGCGAGGAACAGCATGCGCTGGATGCCGGCGCGCTGGTGCTGGTGGTGCCGACCGTGCGTTCCTATGAAGAAGCCCTCAAGGCGCGCGACTGGGCCTACTTCCCCCCGCTGGGACGGCGTTCCAACGGCGGCGGCCAGGCCTTTGCCCTCTACAACAATGTGCCGGGCGGCTACCGGGCCACCATCAACGACAACCTGGTGCTGATCCTGATGATCGAGACCCTGGCGGGCCTGAAGGATGCCGACCGCATCGCCAAGATCCCTGGCGTCACCGCGGTGTTCGCGGCCTCGGGCGATCTGGGCAACCACTCCGGCTACAAGCAGAACGATCCGGACTATGAACGCGAGATCAACATCGTCCATGACGCCGCCATCAAGGCCGGCGTGCGGCTGTGCGGGCCCATCGCCTGGATCGACCGTCCCGACTTCACCTGCTTCCAGGCCGGCGGCGAAACCGGCGCCATCGCGCGCGGCGTGAAGGAAGAGCTGGGCAAAAACTGGAACACCCAGGGCAAGCCGGACGTCGGCCCCTGGGCTGCGGCCAAGAAGTAATTCTCAGACCACGAAATGGAAAAAGGCGTCGCATCTGCGGCGCCTTTTTTATGCCTTCACATAGACCCAGGCGGTGAGGCCTGACGCCAGCTTGGCCGATACCCGCTTATAGTCTGAGACCTCATAGCGGTCGGCGGCAGCCAATTCTTCGGCCGTGATCTCAAACACCATGCCTAGCACGCGATCCTGGGCATCGCCCTGCATCACGATGGGATGGAAACGCTTGCCGCTCTTGGCCAGCACATCCGGATCGGTGATCTCCACCATCTCCTGCTTCCAGCCCACCAGCGCGTCGGGCGCGCCTTTCAGCAGGCGGCCGAAAGAAGCCTGCTGCACTTCGTCCTGCTGAAGCGTGCCGTAAGAGAAAAGACGTTCGCTCACTTCGCCGTGCTGAACTTGAAGCTGGTCACCTGGTAGAAAATCTGGCCCGGCTTCAACTCGGTGCTGGGGAAGGCCGGGATGTTCGGCGCATTGGCGAAATGCTGGGTCTCCAGGCAGAAGGCGCCGCGCTTGATATATTGCGCCCCGCCTTTGCCGATGATCGGCTTGTCGTTGTTGGGCAGGTACAGCTGGATGCCCGGCTGGGTGGTCCACACATCCATCACCCGGCCCGATTCCGGCTCCACCACATGGGCGGCGGGACGCAGCAGGCCCGGCTTGCCGCGCACGATGAAGTTGATGTCATAGCCCGGCGTGGCCACGATGGCCGGATCGGGGCCGTTGATGTCCTTGCCCAGCGGCTTGGGCTTGGTGAAGTCAAAGCCGGTGCCCGCCACCTTCATCACTTCGCCTGTGGCCATGTGATTGGCATCGGTAGGCGTAACGGCATCGGACAGGATCTGCATCCTGTGGCCCAGCACATCGCCTTTGCCGGCGCCCTTCAGGTTGAAATAGGAATGGTTGGTGGGGTTCAGCACCGTCGGCTTGTCGGTGGTGGCGCGATAGTCGATGCGCAGCGTGTTGTTGGCGGTGAGGGTATAGATCACCGTGAAGTTCAGGTTGCCGGGAAAGCCCTGGTCGCCATCGGGCGAGATCATCTGCAAAATCAGGCTGGGGGATTTTCCGTCCAGCATGGTGGCGTTGTAGAGGTGATAGCTGAACCCGATCGGCCCGCCATGAATATTGTTGGGCCCGGCATTGGCCTTCAGGTGATAGGTCTTGCCCTCCAGGCTGAACTGGGCGCCGCCGATGCGGTTGGCGAAACGCCCGATCATCGCGCCGTACGTCGTGCCGTGGGTGTATTCCTCCAGCTTGTCATAGCCCAGCACCACATCGGCAAACTTGCCCTTGCGGTCGGGCACATTCAGGCTGACCAGGAAGGCGCCGTAATTGGTGATGCGCGCGCTCATGCCGCGCGCGTTGGTCAGGGTATAGATATCGGCCTTCTGGTGATCGGCGGTTTCGCCCCAGGACGCTTTTTCGATTTTGGCCTGTGCCGGCGCGGACCAGGCCAGCGACGCGGTGAACAGGGCCGCCGTCAGGCTCAAAGCGAGTGATTTCATGGCGTTCCCCATTTTGGCGGGGAGCCTAGCCGCCACAAGCCGGGCTTGGAAGGGGGCGGGACTGCGGCTACGCGGCGCCCGACTTGCACTCGGTATGAACGACACGTTCTCCGTCAAAGACTTCGAGCGAGGCATAGTGGTCCTGCATGATGCTGCGCGCCCGCTCGACGGCGACGGTATCTTCGGGGCATTGCATGAAGGTGGAGCGGATGACGCCGCCCATCTCATCGGCATAGCGGAATAGATAATCGCGCTTGGTCTGTTCCATATCCCATTGGTCCTTTTCGCAAGCGGCGCCCCGTTTGGCCGTCGGGATGCTTGTGACGCCTGGCGCGTGAATGCCGCATGAATGGTTGATGGCGGAAATGGGGCGTCCGCGAAGTCTCGTCTCGGCTAATACAGCGGACGGCGTTTTTTATCTTCAAACGCGGCGCCGAACGCATGTGCGTTCTCGGGATGAAGTTTGCGCCCTTCGGATTGCAGCGAATACCCGGCACATCGGTTCTCACAAGTCAGCATCCGGGCGACGAACGTCTTCTAGAGATTTTGTCGAAACTGACCAACGCCTCCTGCGCGCAAACGCAGTCACGGTTATCGCGGGCGTCTGGTCCAAAACGATAGCTATTTCGTTCGAAGCCCGCGGCACTCCCTCGGTCTGGGGGGCTTCAAGTGCAGTCGCTGATGCCGTGATCTGACAAATTATCACCTAAAGAGGGGCGATTCGATAGTTTGGCGACCTGAGGTCAATAATCGCCCCCAATAAATGTGCAGGAACATCGAGAGAACAATATGTAGTATTACTTCGTTATTTCAAAGCGTTAGGCAGTATCTTGCCAAAGAGAACAAATCGCGTACATTTGCGGCTTCTCGTCGCCGTGGGATTCGCTTGGGGATCAGCGGGCGCCGTGAAATAACGGGAGATATCTCATGTCACAGGCGGCTTTGCGGGTGGTTAGCAAGGAACAGAATTCGGATCGCAAGCGCGCGCTGGACGCGGCGCTGAGCCAGATCGACCGTGCCTTCGGCAAGGGCTCGGTGATGAAGCTGGGCAGCCGTGACCTGGGGCTGGCGACCGACGCCGTGTCCACCGGCTCGCTCGGTCTGGACATCGCGCTGGGCATCGGCGGGCTGCCCCGCGGCCGCGTCATCGAAGTCTATGGTCCCGAATCCTCGGGCAAGACCACCCTGGCCCTGCACGTGGTGGCCGAGATCCAGAAGAAGGGCGGCACCGCCGCTTACGTGGACGCCGAACATGCGCTCGACCCGGTCTATGCCAGCAAGCTGGGCGTGGACATCAACGAATTGCTGATCTCCCAGCCCGACACCGGCGAACAGGCGCTGGAAATCACCGACACCCTGGTGCGGTCCGGCGGCGTGGACATCGTGGTGATCGACTCGGTCGCCGCCCTGACGCCCAAGGCCGAACTGGAAGGCGAAATGGGCGATTCTCTGCCCGGTCTTCAGGCGCGCTTGATGAGCCAGGCGCTGCGCAAGCTGACCGGCAGCATTTCCAAGTCCAACACCATCGTGCTGTTCATCAACCAGATCCGCATGAAAATCGGCGTCATGTTCGGCAATCCGGAAACCACCACGGGCGGCAATGCGCTGAAATTCTATGCCTCGGTGCGCCTGGATATCCGCCGCATCGGCGCCATCAAGGATCGGGACGAAGTGATCGGCAACCAGACCCGCGTGAAGGTGGTCAAGAACAAGGTCGCCCCGCCCTTCAAGCAGGTCGAGTTCGACATCATGTACGGCGTGGGCATTTCCAAGGTCGGCGAGCTGGTCGATCTGGGCGTCAAGGCCGGCATCGTGGAGAAGTCGGGCTCCTGGTACTCGTATGACGGCGCGCGCATCGGCCAGGGCCGGGAATCGGCCAAGACCTTCCTGACCGAAAACCGCGACATCGCCGACAAGATCGAAACCGCCATCCGCGCCAATGCCGGCCAGATCGGCCAGAACCTGGTTCTGGACGCCTCGGAAAAGGCGGAGCCGGAAGAAGAATAGGCCGCCAGGCCTTCTTGAATGGGGCCCCCGGCTCGTGCCGAGGCCCCGACCATAAAGCTGATACGCCCCTAGCCATGGTGGCCTCAGCTCCTCGGCAAAGGGCGCCCGTGTGAATGCGGGCGCCCTTTGTTTTTCAGGCCTATATGGCGCCCTTATTATTTGACGGCTCCGGCTCACGCCTACGCCTGTGCGTCCCGTGTGAATGCGGGACGCCTTCTGATTTTGTGCCCCTCATGCTTCGACAGCCGTTATCGTCAGCCTCGTGCGCCAGCATGAGGACGTTCCCCATTCCTCACCCTGAGCCTGCCGAAGGGCGAGGGGCGGTGCCCCCCAAAAAGGCATGGCCGGCCCCAAAAAACCCAAGGGTGACAAGGTTTTTTGGAGCCGTTACAACCTAGGCCTATGAAAAGCCTCTCCGACGTCCGCACCGGATTCCTGGATTTCTTCGCCCAGCGCGGCCACACCATCGTGCCGTCCTCGCCGCTGGTGCCCCGCAACGACCCCACCCTGCTGTTCACCAATGCGGGCATGGTCCAGTTCAAGAACCTGTTTACCGGCGCCGAAAAGCGCCCCTACAGCCGCGCCACCACGGTGCAGAAATGCGTGCGCGCCGGCGGCAAGCACAACGATCTGGACAATGTCGGCTACACCGCCCGGCATCACACCTTCTTCGAGATGCTGGGGAACTTCTCCTTCGGCGATTACTTCAAGGAAGACGCGATCACCTTCGCCTGGGATTTCATCACCAAGGTGGTGGGGCTGCCTGCAGACAAGCTGCTGATCACGGTCTATCCCACCGACGATGAGGCCCGTCAGCTTTGGAAGAAGATCGCCGGTTTCAGCGATGACAGGATCATCGGCCATGAAAGCAACCTGTGGGCCATGGGCCCCACCGGCCCCTGCGGCTTCTGTTCGGAGATATTCTACGACCAGGGACCCTCCGTCGCGGGCGGCCCGCCTGGCTCGCCGGAAGAAGATGGCGACCGCTATCTGGAATTCTGGAACCTTGTGTTCATGCAGTTCGAGCAGGTGGACGAAAACACCCGCCTCAATTTGCCCAAGCCCTCCATCGACACCGGCATGGGGCTAGAGCGCATTGCCGCCATCCTCCAAGGCGTTACCAACAATTACGATGTGGACCTGTTCCGTCACCTGATCGCAGCATCTGAATCGGCCAGCGGCGTTGCCAGCACCGGCGAGGCCACGTTCAGCCACCGCATCATCTCCGATCACCTGCGCGCCACGTCTTTCCTGATCGCCGATGGCGTGCTGCCGTCCAACGAAGGCCGCGGTTATGTCCTGCGCCGGATCATGCGCCGCGCCATGCGTCACGCGCATCTGCTGGGCACCAGGGATCCCCTGATGCACCGGCTGGTGCCGGCGCTGGTGGGCGAGATGGGCCCGGCATACCCAGAACTCAAGCGCAGCGAAGCCATGATCGCCGAGACCTTGAAGCTGGAAGAAATCCGCTTCCGCGAAACCCTGGCGCGCGGCCTCAAGCTGCTGGACGAAGCCAGTGTTGGGCTGAACAAGGGCGATCAGCTCAAGGGCGATGTCGCCTTCAAGCTCTATGACACCTACGGCTTCCCGCTGGACCTGACCGAGGAATCCCTGCGCGCCCGCGGCGTCACCGTTGATACCGACGGCTTTGCAGCGTCGATGCAGAAGCAGAAGCACGAAGCCCGCGCCTCCTGGACCGGCAATGCCGACGCCGCCAGCGAAGCCAAGTGGTTTTCGGTGCTGGACGAAGTCGGCCGTACCGAGTTCCTGGGCTATGACACCGAGGAAGCCGAAGGCATGGTGCTGGCCATCTTCAAGGACGGCGGCCGGGTGATGGCGGCCAATGCCGGCGAAGCAGTGGAGATCGTCACCAACCAGACGCCCTTCTATGGCGAATCCGGCGGCCAGGCCGGCGATACCGGTCACATGAATTCGGCCAAGGCCAGGGGTCAGGTCACCGACACCCAGAAGAAGCTGGGCGCCCTGCATGTCCACAGCGTGCGCATCACCGAAGGCAGCTTCGCGCCCGGCGATGCCGTGGACCTGAAAGTGGATACCGAGCGGCGCCGCGCCACCCGCGCCAATCACAGCGCCACCCATCTTCTGCACGCCGCGCTCAAGCGCGTGCTGGGCAACCATGTCAGCCAGAAGGGTTCGCTGGTCAATGCCGAGCGGCTGCGCTTTGACTTCTCGCACCAGAAACCGGTGTCGCCCGAGGAATTGGAAAAGATCGAGGCGCAGGTCAATGCCGTGATCCGCCAGAACTCCGACACCACCACGCGTTTGATGGCCACCGACCAGGCGATCAAGGCGGGAGCCGAAGCCCTGTTCGGTGAAAAATACGGCGATGAAGTGCGCGTGCTGTCGATGGGCGCGGACCTGGACGGCGACAAATCCTATTCGGTCGAACTGTGCGGCGGCACCCATGTCCACCGCCTGGGCGATATCGGCCTGTTCACGATTTTGGCGGAAAGCGCCGTCGCCGCCGGCGTGCGCCGCATCGAGGCGCTGACATCCGAACATGCCCGCCGTTACCTGTCGGGCCAGGCCGAAATCGCCCGCGAAGCGGCGTCGGCCATCAAGGCGCCGATCGGCGAATTGTCATCTCGCGTGGCGCAACTGTCGGAAGAACGCCGCAAACTGGAACGCGAATTGGCGGAAGCCAAGAAGCAGCTGGCGCTGGCCGGTCCGGCGCAATCGGGGGGCGACGCCGACGAAACTATCGCGGGCCTGAAAGCCGTGCTGAAATTGGTGGACGGCGTCTCGCCCAAGGACCTCAAGAGCCTGGCCGACGGCGCCAAGTCCCAGGTCGGCAGCGGCGTGGTGGCCTTCGTCACCGCCGCGGACGGCAAGGTTTCCATCGTGGCCGGTGTTACCGACGACCTGACATCGCGCATCAGCGCGGTGGACCTGGTGCGGGTGGCGGCGGAAGCGCTGGGCGGCAAGGGCGGCGGTGGTCGTCCCGACATGGCCCAGGCCGGCGGGCCGGACAATGGCAATCCGCAAGCCGCACTGGACGCCATTCGCAAGAAGTTGGGCGAGTTGGCGCCGGCTTAAGCGGCCTCACCCTTCGTCAAGCTCAAGGTGAGGAATTCCTCATGCTGAGCCTGTCGAAGCATGAGGGCTACGCAATAATATCCGGCAGCAGCCCGTTGTTGATCTCGGTGATCTCGTCCTTCAGCTGAAGCTTGCGCTTCTTCAGCCGCGCCAGCGCCATCAGGTCGGGATTGCCCGCCCGCACCATGGCCTCGATGGCGGAATCCAGGTCGCGATGTTCCTGGGTCAGCTGGGTCAGCTTGGCGCGCGCGGCAACTTCGTTGGGACCAACAACTCCGGTCATTGCTTCTTCTTCCTGCGGCCCTTGGCCAATTCCTCGCCCCAGCGTTTCACGTCCGGCCAGTCATAGTCGAACAAATCCAAACAACGCCCTACCATCTGGTCCACCAGGTCGGTCAGCGTCTTGGGCTCGGCGTAAAAGGCGGGGACCGGCGGCAGAATGATGGCGCCCATTTCCGCCAGCGCCGTCATGGTGCGCAGGTGCCCCAGGTGCAGCGGCGTCTCGCGCACCATCAGCACCAGCGGGCGGCGCTCCTTCAGCATCACATCGGCGGCGCGGGTCAGAAGGCTGGTGGTCACCCCGGTGGCGATCTCGCTCATCGTCCGTACACTGCACGGCGCCACGATCATGCCCTTGGTCTTGAAACTGCCGCTGGCGATGGGCGCGGCGATGTCCGCAATCGCGTAGCTGTAATCGGCCTTGGCGGCGACCTGACGGGGCGACAACTTTGTTTCATAGCCGATAGTCATTTCCGCGGGCTTGGTCATAACCAAGTGTGATTCTATCCCCAACTCGCTGCAGGCTTCCAGCAGGCGGATGCCATAGGCAACGCCCGACGCCCCCGACAGGCCGATAACCAGCCGTTCCGCTTTGTGTTTTGGGTTCCCGCTCTGTGTCATGGGCCACCCGTTAGCACTTCTTAAGGCAAGCACAAAGAGTTTCGGTTCCCACCCCTTTTGGGGATGACAGGCACCGGGATTGGTGGTTGAATTTTGGGGCCAGGCGCGAGCCAAGTGTTAGCGCCAGCCGACCGAAATCCAACGATGAGGTGCATGCATGGCGATACAGGGACATATCAACCATCTGTCCAACCAGCATAAGAAAATCCAGGACATCATCGAGAACGAGATGTCCAACCCCGACTGGGACGAGATCCGGGTCGTAGCCCTGAAAAAGCAAAAACTTCGAATCAAGGACGAGCTCGAACGGCTGAGAAACGTCGTTAACTGAGCCGCCTCTATCCCGCCGGGCCGCGCGCTGACGCGTAGGCGAGAGCCGGAGCGTAACTTAATAAGTGCGCGGCCGCGGGAATTGACTACAAAGCTTTCGCCATTTCGCGCAGCAGGAACTTCTGGACCTTGCCCGTTGATGTCTTGGGCAGGTCCGAAAACACGATGGTGCGCGGAATCTTGAATTTTGCCAGCCGCGCCCGCGCGAAATCACTGATCTCCGTCTCGCTCACGATGGCACCAGGCCGCAGTTCCACGAACGCGCAGGGATGCTCGCCCCATTTGGCGTCGGGGCGCGCCACCACCGCCACGAACAGCACGGCGGGGTGGTTGGCGATGGCGTCTTCCACTTCGATGGACGAGATATTCTCGCCGCCGGAAATGATGATGTCTTTGCTGCGGTCTTTCAGCTGGATATAGCCGTCCGGATACATCACGCCCAGGTCGCCGGAATGGAACCAGCCGCCTTCCAGGGCGTCGCGCGTGGCCTTGGGATTTTTCAGATAGCCGCGCATCACGATATTGCCGCGGAACATCACCTCGCCGATGGTCTTGCCGTCGGCGGGCACGGGCTTCATCGTTTTGGGATTCAACACCGCCAGTTCTTCCAGCGGGGCATAGCGCACGCCCTGGCGCGCTTTCCTGGCCGCACGCCCGGCGCTGTCCAGCGCGTTCCACTCCTCATGCCATTCATTGACCACGGCCGGGCCATAGACCTCGGTCAACCCATAGACATGCACCACTTCAAAACCGGCATCCGCCATCGCCGCCAGCACGCTTTCCGGCGGCGGCGCCGCGGCGGCCATGAAGCGAACCTTTTGCGGGAAGCTTTTGCGTTCGAAATCCGGGGCATTCACCAGGGTGCTCATCACAATGGGCGCGCCGCACAGATGGGTGACGCCATGCTCGGCCAGCGCCTCGAAGATCGCGCCCGCCCGCACCCAGCGCAGGCAGACATGGGTGCCTGCCACCGCCGACAGCGACCAGGGCATGCACCAGCCGTTGCAGTGAAACATCGGCAGGGTCCACAGCAGCACAGGATGCTCGACCATGGTGCCGGCCAGGGCATTGCCGTAGCACATCAGGGCGGCGCCGCGATGGTGGTAGACGACGCCCTTGGGGCTGCCGGTGGTGCCGGAGGTATAGTTCAGGGCGATGGCGTCCCACTCGTCATCGGGCATGCGCCAGGCGAAGTCCGGATCGCCGGATTTCAGGAATTTCTCGTAATCGATCTTTCCCAGCCGCGCGCCGCTTTGCGGGAATTCCTTGTCGTCATAATCGATCACCAGCGGCTTCTTCTTCAACAGCTTCAGCGCCGCCACCACGGTGGCGGAGAATTCCCGGTCGGTGATCAGGATCCTGGCGCCGCCATGCTCCAGCATGAAGGCCAGCGCGGCCGCATCCAGCCTTGTGTTCAAGGCATTCAGCACCGCGCCCAGCATGGGGACGCCGTAATGGGCTTCCAGCATGGGCGGGGTGTTGGCCAGCATCACCGCCACCGTGTCGCCCTTTTTGATCCCCTTCCTGGCCAGTGCCGAAGCCAGGCGGCGGCTGCGCGCATAGAAGGTGGCGTAATCGGTGCGCTGCCGGCCATGGATGATGGCGGTGTGCCTGGGGAAGGTCTTGGCGGCCCGTTCCAGGAAGGACAGCGGCGTCAGCGGCTGGAAGTTGGCCGGGGTAAGGTCCAGCCCTGTTTCATAGGGCTTTCTTGATCGCCCTGAGGGCTTTGTGACGCTTTTGCGTTTGGTCTGTTTTTTTGCTTTTGGGGCGGCCATGGGAGCCGCACGCTAGAGAAACCGGGCTTTTGCGGCAAGGTTGGATGACGGCGGCGGTAATGTTAGACACCGCACATGAGCATCATCGACCAGCCTGAGAAAAAACCGCGCGGACTGCGCGCCGTCTATGCCTGGATGCTGGCCAATGCCAGCGGCCGCCACGCCTGGGCCATGGTGGCGGTCTTTGCCTTCGCCGAAGCCAGCTTCTTTCCCATCCCCGCGGACGTGATGGTGCTGCCCATGATGCTGGCGGACCGCAAGCGCGTCTTCCGGCTGGGCGCCTGGGTGGCGTTTTGGTCGGTGGCGGGCGGCATGCTGGGCTATGCCATCGGCGCGCTGTTCTGGGAAACCGCTGGCCAGTGGCTGATCCACGCTTTGCATATTCCGCTGGCCAAGGTGGAATTTTACCGCGCCCAATACAGCCAGAACGCCTATTACATCATGCTGCAGGGCGCCACGCCCATTCCCTACAAGCTGGTGACGATCGCCAGCGGTCTGGCCGGCGTCAGCTTCCCGCTCTTCATGCTGTATTCGGCGATCACCCGCAGCATCCGCTATATCGTGATCGAGGCGTTGCTGGTGCATTTCTTCGGCGAACGCGCGCAGATACTGCTCGAGAAATACCTCGAGGCAGCCTTGATCGCGTTCCTGGCCGTGGTTGTGCTCGGAATCGCAGCGGCGATTTATCTTTAGTCCTGCTCGAGTTCGCTCGACAGCCCTTCATCGTCCGGCGCAGGCACGCCTTCCGACGGCGCATCTTCGCGCCGCGGCAGTTCCACCAGGGGCGCGCCCGTGCCGGTGGTTTCCGAGATGCTCTTCAGCGAAGCACCCTTGCGCGCGGCACGCTTCTCGGCGCGTTCGCGCTTGGCATTGACCCGGCTGACCGCCAGATCCAGTTCCAGCTGCGAGCACAGGCCCAGGGTCACCGGGTCCACCGCCTTGATGTTGGCCGCGTTCCAGTGCGAACGCTCGCGGATCTTGGCGATGGTCGCCTTGGTGGTGCCGATCAGCTTGATGATGTCGCTGTCGGAAAATTCCGGATGGTTGCGAATGATCCAGTACACCGCATCGGGCTTGTCCTGGCGCTTCGACACCGGGGTGTAACGCGGGGCGCGCTTCTGGCGCACGTTCGGCATCTTGTGCTTGGGCGCCGCCATCTTCAGGCGCTTCTTGGGATCCTTTTCCGCTTCGGCGATCTGCTCGCGGGTCAGCTGGCCGGTGGCCACGGGGTCCTGGCCCTTGATGCCCTTGGCGACGTCTTCGTCGGCGATGCCTTTCACTTCCAGCGGATGCAGGCCGCAGAAGTCCGCGATCTGTTCAAAGGACAGACCGGTATTGTCCACCAGCCAGACGGCGGTAGCTTTGGGCATCAGGGGTTTGTTCTCGACGGCCATGATAATTCTCTCCCATTGAGCGGGAGCCGTATTCGGGCTCGCCGCCCCTCGTCAGGTTAATCCTTTCGAGGAATGCGGTCTTTTAGCGGGGTCGCCTTCGGACCGCAAAGACTTTCAGGGCATCTGGAGGAGAATTTTGCCGATATGGCCGGTTTTGGCCATCAATTCATGGGCTTTCTGGGCCTGGGCGAGGGGAAAGGCCTGCGCGATGACCGGCTTGATCCGGCTTCCCAGCAGGGGCCAGATCCTGGCCAGCAGCACGTCGCGGATGGCGCGCTTCTGTTCGGGGGTGCGCCCCCGCAGGGTGGTCGCCGCCAGGGTCAGGCGCTTGGTCAGGACGGGCGCGAAGTTCACCTCGGCCTTGCTGGCTTTCTGGTAGGCGATGTTGACGATGCGGCCCCACACGGCGGCGGCTTCGATGTTGCGCTGGACATAATCACCGCCCACCATGTCCAGGATCACGTCGACGCCTTTGCCGCCGGTTTCTTCTTTCACGACAGCGACGAAATCTTCCTTCTGGTAATTGATTGCCCGCGCCGCGCCCAATCCGCGTGCCGCTGTGCATTTCCCGTCACTGCCGGCCGTGGTGAAAACCGTATGGCCCAGGGCGGCGAAAATCTGGATAGCCAGGCTGCCAATGCCGCTGGTGCCGCCATGGATCAGCAAACTCTCACCGGGAGCCAGCCGCCCCGTATCCATAATGTTGGTCCAGGCGGTGAAGGCCGCTTCCGGCAATCCGGCGGCTTCGATCCTGTCGATCGTGTCCGGCACGGGCAGCAGCGAGCCGGCATCGGCCACGGCGAATTGCGCATAGCCGCCCCCGGGTAACAGTGCGCAGACCGGATCGCCCACCGTCCAGCCGCTGACATTTGCGCCCAGTTCCACAATCGTGCCCGACACTTCCATGCCCAGGATGGGGGAGGCGCCCGGCGGCGGCGGATAATGGCCCCGGGCCTGCAACAGATCGGCATTGTTCAGGCCGGCTGCGGCGACGGAAATTAAAACCTGGCGAGGCCCGGGCGCAGGCTTCGGTTCCTGGCCCAGCACCAGCCGGTAATCCCGGCCCGGATTTTGAACATGAACAACGTTCATCACTTGCGCGGCTTTCTTGGTGGGAACAGACTAAACGCGAAACCAGCCAATGCGAAACCATGGACCTGGACGAACCGCGCAAGAAGTTGCCCGACATCGTGCTGGGCGAGGATATTTCGGCCCTCTCGGCGCATGAACTGGAAAAGCGCATCACAAGGCTGGAAGCGGAAATCGCCCGCTGTGCCGAGGCGATAAAGCACCGCAATGCCACAAAAAGCGCGGCGGAAAGTTTCTTCAAAAAGTGAATGCGTTAATTTGCACAGCAGGAATAAGCATAAGCAGCGATATTGCGGCTGTTTACCAACCTGACGGCTTTGCGGGGCCGACAGGGCTTGCTAGCGTCCCGCCACAATACTGAAATACCGGCTTACGGGGATAAAATGCCGATCATCGAGACTGAGACCGCGTCGTTCACCGATGGCACCATGTTCGACAGGACCTTTGACGAAGGCATGGCGCTGGTGGAAGAAACTGCGCGCTATCTCGACGGCAAGGGCCGCGAGGAAGCCCGCGTCCTGCCGCGCAAGGCTGCGATGCTCTATGCCGGCGAAAGCATGCGCGTCACCACCCGCCTGATGCAGGCCGCCAGCTGGCTGCTGGTGCAGCGCGCCGTGCGCGACGGCGACATGGAGCGTGATGACGCGTTGAACGATCGCTACCGCCTGGGCAGCCGCGAAATTTGCCTTGGTCAATGCGCCGAAGACATCGACCCGCTGCCCGCGGAACTCAAGGATCTGCTGTCGCGCAGCGACAGCCTGTATCGCCGTATCGCCCGCCTTGATGATGTTCTGTTCGGCGAAGGCGAAGCGGCGCCGGCCGGCGCGCGCGGACAAATGGATGTCTTGGCGCAGGCCTTCAAATAGAAACAAAAACGCCGCCGGAAACCGGCGGCGTTTTGGTATTTGGTCGAAGGGCTTTTAGGCCTTCACAAAGCCCGCGAACTTCTTGTTGAAGCGGGTCAGGCGGCCGCCGCGGTCCATCAGTTTGGCGTCGCCACCGGTCCAGGCCGGGTGGGTGGAGGGGTCGATGTCTAGCGTGACCTTCTGGCCCGCGGTCCCATAGGTGGTGCGCGTCTTGTAGGTGGTGCCGTCGTTCAGCTGAACTTCGACAAAATGATAGTCGGGGTGGATGCCCTTTTTCATGACGCGTACCTTCTTTTCGGGCGCGGCCCATTTCTGACGGGCTGCGGAGGGCGGGCTTATACGGGACGCCCCAGGCTCCCGCAAGCAGTCCGGCGGCAATAGTTCCTTTGGCGCGGCCGCAGGGCCCCTATATACAGCCCTCTGTTAACAAAAAGGCGCCCGCCATTGGCCAGGGGTGACAGCGATTTTTCCAAGGAAACCGCCCGGGTGGCGGCGGGACGGCCCAAGGCCAAGTCCCTGGCCCCCCTGAGGGCGCTGCTGCCCTTCCTGCGCCCCTACCGGGGCAGGATCATGGTGGCCGTCGTCGCCCTGATCGCCTCCTCCACCGCCACCCTGATCCTGCCCCAGTTCGCCCGGGGGCTGATCGATGCCCGCGGCCTTTCAGCGGCCCAGGCCCATGCCCTGACCGACTTCTATGCCGCCTTTATCGTGGCCGCCGCCGTTCTGGGCATGGCCTCGGCCACCCGCTTCTATGCCGTGACCTGGCTGGGCGAGCGGGTGGTGGCCGATATCCGCAAGGCGGTGTTCGACAATGTACTGGGCCTGTCGCCCCAGTTCTTCGAGGTGACCCGCACCGGCGAAGTGCTGTCGCGCATGACCGCCGATACCACCTTGATCCAGACGGTGGTGGGATCGTCCGCATCGCTGGCGCTGCGCAACCTGGTCACCCTGACTGGCGGCCTGGCGTTGATGTTCTTCACCAG
>Ga0194048_10000449_pt1 | contig 20017 bp, 17 predicted proteins | sample JunL225m_MetaG_FD_161685 | JGI IMG/M metagenome (GOLD analysis project Ga0194048, IMG submission 161685) | Anoxic zone freshwater microbial communities from boreal shield lake in IISD Experimental Lakes Area, Ontario, Canada - Jun2016-L222-5m | ecosystem: Environmental > Aquatic > Freshwater >...
GCACCTGGCGCTAAATTAGGAGAGAGTGAGTTAGCCGAAGAGTTTCTAGTGCCCCGTAATATTATTCGCGAGGCTTTTATTGGCTTAGAGCAACGCGGATTAATTGAGCGTATTCCAAACCGTGGCTCAGTTGTAATTCGCCTAGACCTTTCTCAAGTATTCGAAATTTATGACGCCCGAGAGGTTTTAGAGGGATTGTGCGCTCGATTAGCAACCCAAAATGCTTCTCCAGATTCATGGCAAGACCTCGTGGATCTTTTTAACGATAAAATGAAGTGCTACATTGAGAATCAGGATTACGAATCATTTATAGCGGGCTATGGATTATTTAGAAGACGCATGTTATTAGCTGCAAATAATCCGGTTTTAACCAATATGCTTGATATGGTTTATGAAAAAACCCAAGCAATTATCCGCAGAATTCTAATCTTACCCGGACGCGCTTCTATAGGCCTAATGGAGCACCAAGCTGTTTTAGGTGCTATGCGAAGTGGTGATGCCGATCTTGCAGAACAATTAAGAAGACAAAATATTCGCAGCGCTAAGGATGCATTACGACGATACGAAAGTTTCGTCTTGTAGGGCTAAATATGAATAAATTAGATCAAACCTGTGGACCATTATCGGGATATAGAGTTCTCGAAATGGGATCAACTATTGCTGGTCCTTTTTGCGGAAGATTATTGGCCGATTTTGGGGCTGAGGTAATTAAGGTTGAGCCCTTTGAAGGAGATGCAGTTCGTACGATGGGACATCACGTTAAAGATAAGTCACTATATGCATCTAGTATTTTTAGAAATAAGTCACTTATCTCAGTTGATCTTAGAACATCTGAAGGTCAAGAAGTTATTCGAAAGCTGATTCCAAAGATCGACGTGATCGTTGAAAACTTTAGACCTGGCGGTCTAGAGAAGTGGGGTCTAGGCTATGAGGATCTAAAGACTATTAATCCCAGCTTGATCATGGCAAGGATTAGTGGATTTGGTCAAACAGGCCCATATAGCCAGCGGACTGGATACGGTGTGATTGGTGAAGCGCTTAGTGGATTAAGGCATATCACTGGAGATCCTGATCGCCCTCCTACAAGGGTTGGAGTCTCTTTGACTGATTACATCACCGGGCTTTATGCAGCATTTGGCGTAGTGATGGCACTATTGGCAAGAGCTAAAGATGGGCAAGGGCAGACTATAGATACTGCGTTATATGAGTGCGCCTTTAGTTTTATGGAGCCCCATATTTCAGCATTTGACCAATTAGGTGTTATAGCTAATAGAACAGGCTCTCGTTTGCCAGGAAGTACTCCAAATAATTTATATGAAACGAATGATGGTCACTTTGTTCATATCACGGCAATGGGCAATTCTTTATTTAAAAGATTGGCTGAAGATTGCATGAAGCAACCAGAATTAGTTAGTGACCCTCGTTTTTATAGCGCAATAGAACGCTCTAAAAATTATTTGGAATTGGATCGTCTAATTAATCAATGGACCAGTAGTTTGAGTGTTGACGCTGTTGAAGAAAAACTCAACTCTACAAGTGTCCCAGGAATTCGTATTTTTGATATGGCGGATATCTTCCAGGATCCTCACTACAAGGATAGAGACGCGATATCAAAAGTGAGTGATGAGGAGCTAGGGGCAGTTGCTATGGCTGCACCAGTCCCGCGACTTTCAAGAACGCCTGGGGAAATACGGCATACAGGAAAGCGTATTGGTGAAGATACTCTTTCCGTGCTTGCTCGAGTTGGTGGTTTTTCGAAAGAGGAATTAAGCCGCCTTCAAGCGAACCATATTATTTATGCACATGAAAATTTAACGTAGAACAGGATTAAAGCAATGGCATTTGAAAAGATTTTGCAAGAATATAATGAGAAAAAAATAAAAGCCTTGGCCATGGGGTCTGCTGCAAAGCTTGAGCAAAGAAAAAACGATGGCATCCTAAATGCAAGAGAGAGAATCTCTTATTTGGTAGATCAGGATAGTTTTATAGAGTCTGGACTCTTTGGGACATCATCAGCTGTTGAGTCCGATAAAGAAAAGACCCCAGCAGATGGCAAGATCACTGGATACGCAAAAATTGACGGTCGAGATGTTGCAGTAGTCTCAAATGACTTTACAGTAAAGGGTGCTTCAAGTAGTGCTACAAACGGCAAAAAGATTGGGCAAATGAAGCGAGTGGCAACCCAAAGAGGTTTGCCAATTGTTTTTCTCGGCGAATCCTCGGGTGCAAGGATGCCAGATACGATGGGTTCAAAAGGTATGGGCTCTATGTTGGGTAATGACCCTACACAATACCGAAGAATGCGCGAAACACCTTGGGCAAGTGCTGTGTTGGGCTATTGCTACGGATCTTCTACTTGGTATACGGGGTATTCCGACTTTAGTGTGATGCGCAAAGGCGCTATTATGGCCGTATCTAGTCCTCAGCTGGTCTCTTTGGCAATTAAAGAGCAAGTCGACCCAGAGGAAATTGGTGGATGGAAGCTTCATAGCGAAACGACTGGACTCATTGATAGAGTTGTAGAAACAGATGAGGAAGCTTTGGATGCAATCAAGGAATTCTTATCTTATATGCCAGCCCATCATAAACAAGCTCCACCTGTTTATCCTGTGCCGAAAGATTCTGGTAGTCAAATGACTAATATTTTGGATTTGTTGCCAGAAAAAAGAACTCAGGTATATGACGTTCGCAAAGTAATCCAGGCAATTGTTGATACTGGCAGTTATTTTGAATTGAAACCTCGTTTTGGCAAGGTCTTAGTAACAGCGCTAACACGCTTAAATGGGTATTCAGTTGGCATTATTGCTAATAATCCTTTGGTGAAGGGTGGTGCGATGGATACCGAAGCTTGCGAGAAGGCAACAAATTTTATCGTGATGTGCGATTCCTTCAATATCCCAATTGTTATGCTGGTTGATACACCTGGATTCATTATTGGATTAGATGCGGAGCGTAAACGCGCGCCAGGAAAAATTATTAATTTTATGAGCGCAGTATCACTTACAACAGTCCCAAAAATTACAGTAGTTTTGCGTAAGAGTTATGGACAGGCTTATCTGAATATGGGGGGCGGGAGAAATTCTGATGAATTTGCAGCGTGGCCAACTGCTGAGATTAGTTTTATGGATCCAAATTTTGCGACTAGCATTGTCCATGGCTTAAATCCAGGCGATGATGGCTATGAAGCAGCTGTTACTGAGATGGCTAAGGGGAGTAATGTTTGGGATATTGCCTCAATGTATGCAGTTCAATCCGTAGTCTTACCGAGCGAAACCCGCGATTATCTTATTCGCATGCTTGAAGTGCATCGTATGCGTTTGAGCAATGGCGTAGGCGAGCATTTAATGCGCACATGGCCTACAGCATATTAAATTTATGATATTAAATAAGGTCCTGGTTGCTAATAGAGGTGCGGTTGCCGCTAGGGTATTACGTGCATTGAATGAAATGTCAATTCCCTCGGTTGCCGTCTATTCTGAAGCTGATGCTGGAGCGCCCTATTTGGCTTATGCTTCAGAAAGCTATTATATTGGAGCCTCACCCGCAAAAGAGAGTTATCTTAATCAGGACCGGATATTAAAAGTTTTACAAGAATCAAATGCTGATGCGATTCATCCTGGTTATGGATTTTTATCTGAGAATTTTGGGTTTGCCTCAGGTGTAGTCGCCCTAGATAAAGTATTTATAGGGCCTAGTCCAAAATGGATTGAGGCGATGGGGCATAAGACAAAAGCAAGAGAATTGGCTCGACAATATGGATTACCAGTAGGGCAAGGTTCAGAGGTTCTACCCCCTGACCAGGCGAAAGTTGCAGCAGCAGCGCGCAAGATTGGATATCCCGTTTTAGTTAAGCCAGCTGCTGGCGGCGGTGGCATTGGTATGCTTCCAGCTTATGATGAAGCTCAATTATTTGAGGCAGTAGAGCGAGCAAGATCTATGGCTGAAAGAGGCTTTTCCAACCCCGATGTGTATTTAGAAAAGCTCCTGGAGTACCCAAGGCATATAGAAATACAAATATTAGGTGATCAATACGGTTCGGTACGTCACTTATATGAACGTGATTGCTCTATACAGAGAAGGCATCAAAAGGTAATAGAAGAGGCTGGTGCCCCAGGAATAAATAGGGAAGTAATTGATTCGGTTACTGATAATGTGACTCGAGTGATGAGCGAGATGCAGTATGACAACATTGGTACTGTGGAAATGCTAATGGGCGAAGATAAATCTTTCGCCTTTCTGGAAATGAATACTCGCCTTCAGGTGGAGCATGGCGTTACAGAGGAGGTCACGGGTGTGGATTTAGTTCAATCACAAATCCTATTAGCTGCAGGTGCAAGATTGGACGTAGTTTTGCCAAAAGATATTTCTATTGAAGGTCATGCAATACAGGCAAGAGTCTATGCGGAAGACCCCAAACGTTTTTTTCCATCACCTGGTAAATTGACTATTTTTCGTCCCCCGACAAGCAAAAATATCCGTGTAGAGACTGGATATGCACAAGGCCGAGATGTAACGCCTTTTTATGATCCGATGATTGCTAAGGTCATTGCGTACGAAAATACAAGAGAGCAAGCAATATTAAGTCTAAAAGAAGCTTTAAAGGAATTTGAAATCGAGGGCGTTAAAAATAATATTCCTGCTTTATTGCAGGCCTTAGATTCTAGTGAATTTAAGTGTGGAAAGATTCACACGAACTCGCTATCTGAAATTATGGCTAAAAATAACAATTAAGAGGATATGATGAAAAAAAATGAATTATGCTCTGAGGTAACTGGTTCAGTATGGAAAATAAAAAAACAAGTCGGAGAAGAAATTCTGGAGGGTGACATTATTATGATTCTTGAGTCCATGAAAATGGAGATTCCAGTGATTGCTGAAGAGCCAGGGACATTAATTGAATTAAAGGTTTCTGAGGAAGAAACGGTTGCAGAAGGACAAATTGTGGCGATAGTAGAAAGTAAATAAAATCCTAAAAAAAGGGGCGTAAATGAGGCTAATAAAATCTTTTGTAGTAATCAGCTGCATTCTTTTGTTTGGTGGTAATGTTGCCGCGCAGTCGATTGCAAATTATCCTGATAGAACGGTCACTATCATAGTTGGATTTCCCCCGGGGACTGCTACCGATACTGTTGCACGTGTTTTGGCAGAAAGATTTACCAATAAATTTGGTAAGACTTTTATTGTTGACAACAAAGCGGGCCAAGGTGGGAGTATGGGTTCTGCATTTGTTGCCAAAGCAGCGCCAGATGGGTACACCTTGGTATTGAGTGCAACTGCCCCGTTAGCGATTAACCCTAATCTATATACCAATCTTACCTATGATCCACGTAAGAACTTTGCTCCTATTGGATTGGTGTCATGGTTACCATATGTATTTGTCACTAGCCCTAAAACTGGCATTAATACAATTCAGCAATTAACTGAAAAGGCCAAGGCAAATCCAGGTCAGCTAACCTATGCATCGATTGGTAATGGAAGTACTAGTCACTTATTGATGAGTATGTTGACGCGCCAAGCTGGAATTAATGTTACACATATTCCCTACAAAGGAAGTGCGCAGTCTCAAATTGATGTAATGTCTGGACAGGTCGATATGACCTTTGACACGATGTTAACTCTGATGCCACATATTAAGGCTGGGAAATTAAAGGCTGTAGCAACGGGTGGTCTGACTCGTTCACAGTTTGCGCAAGATTTGCCAACTTTAGATGAGCAGGGCCTTACAGGTTTTAATGGCGGTGCTTGGTTAGGCCTTTTGGCGCCTGCCGGAACCCCTAAGCCCATTATTGATAAGCTACATAAGGAATTAAATGCCATCTTGGATGACCCAGATGTAATTAAGCGATTGAATGAACTCGGATCTGAGTCTCTTAAGAGTAATAGTCCAGCAGAATTTTCAACATTCATTCAGACGGAGTACACGAAGTGGGGGCAAAGAGTTCGAGACTCAGGCGCCAAAATAGAGTAAATATCTGAAAGAATCTTAATGATAAAGATTGCAAACCAAGAGGAGGCTCTTTCATATCATGAGCAACCTAACGGTCTTAAATATTATCGGCAGGATTATTTTGAGAGAGAGATTGACGATAGTCGATCTCCTCAGTCATATTTAATCAAGCAACTGCCTAACATTACTAACCCTCTCCATTTTCATGTGCAGAATCAATTCCAGGTATTTATAGAGGGCTCTGGATATTTTGGTCGACATACCATAGGTCCATACATTGTTCATTATGCTGGTGCCTACACTGGATATGGTCCGATAGTTGCCGGCCCATTGGGTCTCGATTACTTAACGTTGAGATCCATGCATGATCCAGGGGCAAAATTCTTACCGGAAAAAAAGAGTCAATTTATTCAAGGGCCAAAACATCATTTTACTAGCAGGCAATTTTTACCATCGACACCCCAATCGATATGGGGTCTGAAGTCTCCCGAATTTTCTTGGGATCATTTTGAGGCTGATGTTGGTCTTGGCATTGGTTTGCTAAGGATGCCTAGCTTCACATCTTATTTGGTAAGGCCTGCAGATAATGTAGATGGAATATTTTTAGTTGTAATTGGTGGAGCGGTCTATATTGATGGTGTTGTTATTGGTGCTAAGCAAAATATTTTTGCCTCGGCCAAAGAAAAGCCCTTTGAAATTAAAGTATTAGATGGATATGTTGAATTACTAGTTCTACAAATGCCTTTAAAAGAAAAAACCTATCAATAACGATAGGTTTATTTTTCTCAAGGGGCTTTCATATATCTGGTAGGTCGGGTAAACCGACAAATTTATTGCTTGAGTTCCAGCTTGGTGGGTCGGGCGGGATTGGCTCCCACATAACTTTGCTTCACAAAGTTAGTGTCCACCGCTTTTCGCTTTGCTTTAAGTCGAACCCACGACCAACGGATTAAAAGTTGTAGGATTATTGTTAGACAGTAACATTTAATAAGTTAATAACCGTGAATAATTCAATGCAGACTTTTTATTCATTGGGCATATAATCATTAAGTTATCAATCTGTTCAGAGAAAGTAGTTTCAATGGAAGATCGGCTACCTCCAAAACTAAAACCTTACCAATATCTCTTTCTCATCTTCAGAGATGAGCTTGTGGCTCTTAAGGAGCTTGCATTAGAACAAAAACTTCTTGTCGCGATCATGCTGGGGGGGGTGGCTAGCCTTATTTATATATTCGGGCACCTCTCTACAAAAGAAATCGTTTTGGCTGCCGACCAAAAAGGATCAAGTTGGTATCAAATGGCTGAAAACGCAAGAAAATATGTTGAAAAAACTGGACTCACATTCTCTATTCGCCCATCACAGGGAACGCTTAATAATGCTGCGCTATTGGACGACCCTTCAAGTGGCGTTAATGTTGCGTTTCTAATTCCGGGCGCCCTGAGCCCTGAAATGAATAAAAAGTTTTACTCTTTGGGTAGCTTGGATTACGAGCCAATATGGATCTTTTATCGCAAAAACATAAACCGTCCGACAAGTCTAAAAGAGTTAGCAAAATTCCGAGTAGGGATAGGGCCAACTCAAAGCGGAAGATATGTTCTGACTGAAAAAATATTCTTACTAAACAATATTGAGATTAAAAATAATCCTCATTTTGTCCCTCTTGAGTTGAAAAATCAATTGGCAGATTTCAAAGCGGGAAATCTTGATGTCATCATTTTTGTTGGGCATGCCTTCGATCCCAATGTAAGGGCATTGGCGGTTGACCCTAATATTAGCCTCTATGATTTTGAAGAGGCGGATGCCTATACCAAGAGACTACCTTTTTTTCAAAAGGTCACAGTTCCGCCAGGCTCATTTGATATCGCGCAGCATATTCCAAAAAAGGCCGTTTCACTAATAGCAATTACAACAACCTTGGCAGTTAGAAAAGATACTAATCCAAACATTCAGCTGGCAATTTTAATTGCAACAAAAAGTGCTGAGCGTGCAACTGAAAATCTTTTCTTTGCTAAGCGAAATGAATTTCCAACTTACATAGACCCTTTAATTGAGCTTAGCCCTGTAGCGCAACGTTTTTATGACTATGGTCCTCCTTTATTGCTTAACTATCTTCCCTTTTGGGGCGCCACTTTAATCGATCGCTTAACAGTTTTCTTCCTAGCTATCTTTGCCATACTTTATCCGTTGCGCACCCTAAATGTACATCTTAGAAAAATTCGTTTTCAAATTAAAGAGCATAATCTTTACGCAGAACTTGTAGCAATTAATCGCCAGTTTATACAAGAAGATAATTCTCTAGAAGAGCTTAGAAATTTAAAAGAAAAACTTAACGAAATTCGTCAAAACACTGCTATTAACCATATTCCTATTGGAGCAGAATCAGCGTATTTCTCTTTTACTGGCGTTATCTCTACTTTAAGCGAAGAGATTGATAAGGCTATATTGGCGAGCGAGCTGGGGTTTTGCCATTAGTTGTAAGAACATCGATTTGACGCAATAAGGTGACGATTTGCTCGGGTTTGAGACGCTGACCTTTAGCCATATTTAGCACTCCTTTAAGTGAGAGATTATCAAAAATCCTCTCTTTTGGAGTGGTACTAAAAATCAGGTCAGTTCAGAACTGAACTGCTGTCAATTTAGGGCGATAGTGTAAGAATTAACACAAAATGGTCGAATACTCTTTTGAATGAGCCTGTGTAACTAAATTAATTTCTGGTGTCACCCCAATACCAATAGGATTTAATTGCTCGATATTTAAAAAACCATTTTCAGCGTGCAGAGGCTTTTGGCAAATATCAAATTCAAGATACTGATTTGACATACTAAAACCCCAAGGAATTGAGTCAATTGCAAAGCCTAAAGAAGCAGTAGCAGCAGCCGACAAAGAGGTTTCTGCAACCTTACAGGCGAGATTAATTTTAAGATTGCGGCGTTGGAGTTCAAGTGCTGCAGCTAGACCCGATAGAAGACCACCTGTTTTTATCAGTTTTAAGCTGGCACCATCTAGGGCATTTGCCTGATCAAAATATTTAATTTCATTTACGCCATGTATAGATTCATCTAAGGCAATTGGTAAGTGTGATTTTGATTTGAGTAAAGAAAAATCATCTATAGTAGATTTTGCGGCGATAGCTTGCTCAACAAAAGAAAGTTGACGAGTTTTTTCGGCAGTACAAAAAATAACTGCTTGATCCAAACTAAAGGCACCATTTGCATCTGCAGAAACAATGTCACCTGCAAGCAACTCGCATAATATTGACACTCTTTCAAGGTCTTCAGCAAGCGGCAAGCTTCCAACTTTAATTTTCCAATGTCGATATCCCTGAGCGCGATATAGAGCAGCATCAGCGACTTCTTTATCTAAAGAGCCGCCCAGCATCCTTAATAAGGGCAGCGGAATTGGTTTAGTTTGGGTTTTATTTTTAGAAAGATCGCGTAGCATTTGCCAAACACTAGTTTCTTGTTCTTGTGCGAAAAGATCAATTAAGGCCATTTCGAAGCAAGACTTAATAGAAGTATTGCCATATAAGATTTTTCCAAGGACCATTGAAATCGAATTAAGTTCAGAAATATCTAAACCCTTCAGATATTCACCAAGATATTTAGCATTTTGTAGTAAGCCACCCAAAGTTTCACCAGTCATTAATGGAGCCGCTGATGTTTCTCCCCAGGCTTCTTTGCCAGTGTTGGTCTTTAAATAAACTAATAAGGTATTGGCATGCGTAATTGTTTCGCCCGACATTTTAATAGGCTCTATTAAAGGTATAGCAAGAGGATAAAGTTTGATATGACTTAGTTTCATCGGCTGCGGATAACTCGAATTACTCTACTTGAATATTGTTGTCTTTAATTACCTTAGCCCATTTAGCTGATTCTTGAGTAAGAAAGCTGGCGAATTGTGCCGGCGTACTAGCAACAATTTCGTTTCCTTGTTCTGCCATACGTGTTTGCACAGCAGGATTTTTTAAGGCCTGAGCAAAGGCGCTATGAATTTTTTCGATAATTACTGGTGGAGTTCCAGCAGGTACCAAAATGCCAATCCAAGAGCTCACATCAAAATTAGTTAAACCTTGCTCGCTGGCCGTAAGAAGTTGTGGCAAAGCTGGGGTACGTTTATTACCTAAAATAGCCAAGCCCTTGAGATTTCCACCTTTAATTTGGGGGATGGTGATGACCGCACCTAATATAGTTATATCGCTTTCTCCCGATATAGTAGCGGTTAAGGCAGGACCTCCACCTTTGTAGGGTATATGGGTCATGTTAATTCCCAAATTATTTTTTAGTAACTCTGCAGCAAGGTGTCCCGAGCTACCAGCACCACCACTTGAAAAATTGATGCCATTTGGCCTGCTTTTTGCTAGCGCGCTTAATTCCTTTAAATTATTAGCAGGTAATTTATTTCCGGCTACCAAGAGCAAGGGAATTGAAACCAATTCCATAACTGGAGTTAAATCTTTAAAAGAATCAAACGGTAAATTCTTATAAATATGGGGATTTACCGCAAAGGTGTCATACACCATGAGAATGGTATAGCCATCTGCCGGGGCTTTAGCAACAAAATTACTACCAATAGTACCTCCAGCACCAGATTTATTTTCAATCACAATTGGCTGCCCAAGGATTTCTTGTAATGAGGGCGCAAGTAATCTGGCTATTGCATCGACAGCTCCACCTGGTGCAAGAGGATTAATAATCCGAATTGGTTTATTTGGATAAGTATTAGCGGTGCTGGATTGCGCCGCCGCAAATCCTATAGATTGAGCAAGAAAAAAGACAAATATAATTTTTTTGTAAAGTTTTAATTTATCCATATTAGTCTGCCTTTATATTACCTTCTTTAACAATTTTTGCTAAGCGCAACATTTCTTTTTGAAAAAATAATTGGCTCTCTGTCGGGCTTACAAGATTCATTACTTCACCACCATCGCTAGCTACTTTTTCTTTAAAAGCATTTGACCCAATAACGCCTTCAAGTGCTTTATCAAGTTTATTCATAATTGAGATTGGCACGCCTGCTGGCGCCCATACGGCATAGATGATCGACATCTCATAGCCCTTTAGATTGCCGGCTTCTTCAATGGTTGGTGTGTCGGGCAAAAGTTTAGAGCGGGTGTTACTGGTAATTCCGAGTGCCACTAGCTTACCTGCTTTAACATGAGGCAATGCCAGCCCAAAGGCTGAAAAACTCAGTGGTACCTGCCCGCCCAAGGTATCGGTGATGGCGGGGCCACCACCTTTATAAGGCACGTGTACCATTTTGATACCTGCTTGAGAGGTAAATAGAGCGCCTGCTAAATGACTTGCACTGCCATTTCCAAAGCTAGCATACGAAAGACGATCAGGCTCTTTTTTTGCTAAGGCAATTAACTCATTGATATTTTTTGCAGGGAAGCTTGGGTTAGCAACCAAAAGTAGTGGAACAGCAGCTACTACAGCAAGCGGTACGATATCTTTTTCTGTTGAATAGGGCGTTTTACCGTACATGGTTGGGTTAATTGCATGTGAAGTGATAGATTGGAACATTAAGGTGTAACCATCAGGGGCAGATTTGGCAACGAGATCTGCGCCAATCATGCCATTTGCGCCGCCGCGATTTTCTACTACGACTTGTTGCCCTAATATTTGACCTAATTGCGTAGCAATGGTTCGGCCAAGAGTATCGGCAAACCCTCCCACGGGCCAAGTAATAATTAATTTAATGGGTCTGCTCGGGAAATTGTCATTGCCTTGCGCCCAAATTGGCGCTGTAAAACAAGCAAATAAAGTAAGACCCACTAGAATTTGTTTGCCAGCAAGACGACCTACGTTAACCATTTTGCTCCCTTAGTTGTTATACGATAACCTTTTTATTTTTTAACTCTTGTATAGCATTATTACTTAAATCTAGATATTCCTTTAGTAACTCAACAGAATGCTGTCCAAGTAATGGAGGGGCGCGGCGAATTGAGCTAGGGGTGGCATCCATTTTTAAAGGAATTCCTAGCGTTTTAAATTCACCTATCTTAGAGTGTTTTATGGTGCGTACCATTTTTTTAGATTTTGTTTGCTCACCCTCAAGTGCCTGCTTTACAGTATTGACTTGGCCGACAGGGATACCGTTTTGGCGTAGTAAGTGAATTAATTTTTTACTAGAAAAATGTATTAATTCTTTAGCAATTAACTCATCAACGTAGGCTCGGTGATTTACGCGCGCTGAATTAGTAGATAAACGTTCATTTTGCGCCCATTCCGGGTGCTTAAGTAATTCTGCCAGTTTAATAAATTGACTATCGTTACCCACAGCAAGCGCAATCATGCCATCTATACACTTATAGCTTGTATAAGGGGCAATGGCAGGATGGCCATTACCATAACGCCCAGATTCGTTGCCAGTTGCGAGATGGCTATTACCGACATTGGCTAGTAATGCGATGGCTGTGTCAAATAGCGAAACTTCAACTGCTTGCCCTAAACCTGTTCTATAGCGCGCAAGTAGTGCGGCTTGAATTGCATTGGCGGCCATCATGCCAGTTGCTAAATCAACAATTGCTACGCCATACTTGGTGGGCTCGCCATCGATTTCACCTGTAATACTCATTAAACCTGATTCAGCTTGTAGGATAAAGTCGTAGCCTGGTAAATCGGCTTCTGGACCGTCACTGCCGTATCCCGTAATTGAACAACGTACTACACGTGGCGCATTTTTTTCAAACCATGCATTATTAAAGCCCCATTTTTCAAGGGTACCAAGCTTGAAATTATCTAACAGTACATCAAATTTTGGAATTAAGGCAGCTAATAATTCTTTTCCACTAGTTTGGGAAAAATCAATTGCCATGCCACGCTTATTACGATTACAGCCTAAAAAGTAGGCTGACTCTCCAGCTAAAAAAGGAGGCCCCCAAGCTCGGGTATCGTCGCCAGTGGTAATAGACTCTATCTTGACAACTTCAGCGCCTAAGTCACCCAGCAATTGACCGCACCAAGGGCCTGCCAGAACCCGACTAAGATCAAGTACTTTAAATTCGGCTAAAGCACCTGAATTTGTAGTGGCTAAATCTTCACCGTCTTGAACACTCATGATTAGGTTAATTAATTGCGCATATCTGGTGGAGCATTCAGATTTTTGTGAAAGCCATCTAAATATTCTTCAAGCGCAGCTTTATTTTTCATGCGAAATTTTTGGAAATCAGGTTTACGACCTTCTAAAAAGGCATTCATGCCTTCTAAGCTTTCTTCCGACCCCCAAACGTAGGCGAGGAGCTCCATACCATGTTGCCATGAAGCATATAGCTGATCAGATTCAAAATTTAAACTCTTTTTAGTCATGCGAATAGTTTGTGCACTATTACTTTTAATAGTTTCACACCAAGCAAGGGTTTCTTTTAATAACTCAGACTCTGGAACACATTTATTAATTAGACCAATACGTTCAGCTTCTTTTGCATCAAAACGCTTAGCAAGAAATATCATTTCGCGGGCAATACGTTCGCCCACTATACGCGGAAGATATTGTGTTGCTCCAACTGTAGGGCAGGCACCCACTTTAGCCCCAGTTTGCCCAAACATAGATTTTTCTGAACCAATAACTAAGTCACACCAGAGGGCCAGCTCATGGCCGCCACCAACACACCAACCATTTACCATTGCAATTGCAGGAATTGGTGCACCACGAATAGCCATCGCTAAACCAAGCATGCGATCATTCCACATCGAAGCATTTGTGAAGGTAAGACGTTTCATGGCATAAAAGTCTCCGCCAGCTGAGAAGGCTTTATCGCCAGCGCCACTAAAGACAATACAAGCAATCGACGCATCTTCACGAGTTAGCTTTACGGCATCGATCATCTCGTCTAAGGTTTGCTCGCGAAAAGCATTAAGCACCCGAGGCCGATTAATCGTAATCCAGGCTACTTGATCTTTAACCTCGAACAAGATGTCCTTATAAGGTTTAGTAGGTTTTAGGCTCATATTTTTTCCATTAGTAAATGATTAAGTCTATTTGTGAGAGTAATTAGGCTGTAATATACACCTAAGGTTAGCTATATTGTTGGCGTTAGCGAAAGTGTATTTGAAGGCTATAAATACAAAAATTATTTTCAGCAGAATCTATGGACTATTAACGACTTTTACCGAATCAAAATCAACCCATTTTGCTGCAATGATTTACTATAGAAAAACTCTCTTTGGTAGTGGACCTAAATTGACAGCAGTTCACCGCCACCGCAAGATATTAGAGCTAAGGCGGTTAACAACTAAGAAGATAGTAAGTTACTCTAAGGATATAGCAAGCTAATCCCGAATGGTATTACACAGTTTATTGCATAGTCCCATTTTATAAATATGATTAATCAAATAAGCAAATGCTGTAATTCACATTCGCTCAGAGTTTTGATTTTACATTTTCAGAGTCGTAGAATTGGGGGAGAAATTTGGGGGCAAGTATCAACCAAGTAAACCCAAGAGCTTGAATTATTAAATAAAGCCCCATTGATAACGTGAATGCCTCTGGCACGGCAAGACCCCATTCAATACCTTTATCAATAAAATAGCCAATTCCCCATTGCATTAAAGATGCCCCAATAAAAATTGAAACATTATAAGTTGTTGATACTCTTCCTGAATGAGATATTGGAAAGCTGGTAATGACAAGACTTTGCGCAAGTACAAACGATGCAGAGGTGATTGCATAAAGGCCCCACCAAAATATATTTAAAGGGCCATGAAGAAAAAATGCAGCACCTTGGGCGACTAGTGAGATACCTGTCATCCAAGATAAAAAAGAAAAAGTACTAACCCCTATTAGTTGAAGTCTTGGTAAAAAAAAAGTATTGATAAGGTAAGTAATTAAAAGAACAGCGTTAAACCAAAATATCAGTTGTGATGACTTTTCAGATGTATAGTGCATGACATTAATTAGCCATGGACCTAGCCAAAGGGTTTGTAGCGCTATGAATCCTCCTAAAGAAATTGCACCAACTGGTAAGAGTCTTAAGTAATTAGGATTTGTAAGGATGGGGCGATAGCTTTCCCATGAAAGTAATTTGACCTTATTTGAATTTGATATCCAAATTGTAGGCTTCTCTTTTGGAGTTTTAACCGGTAGAAAGAAATACAAGATAACTATGGATGCGGCGCAAATCATTGCAAGAGATAAAAAGACTCCTCTCCATCCAATATAAGGCAAAATAATGCGAACAGGTGCAGAGGCAAAAAGAGCTCCTGATGTACCAAAGATAAGCATGGCTGATGTTAATTGAGGTTGCTTATCAATTGGATACCATGACCTAAAGCCTGAAAGTGCTGACATTAAGCAAGAAGAAACTCCAACGCCAATTAACATTCTTCCTGCAAAGAGGAGCGCAAAGTTATCGGCAGAATAAAAAAGCAAGGCACCTACAACAGCAAAAATCATTAGGCTTATTTCCGTAATTCGGGGACCATATTTATCTAAAAGTATCCCAACGGGAATCTGCGCTAGTCCAAAACCAATTAAATAAGATGATGATAGGAGGCCTAGCTCGCCGCTGCTAATTTCTAAATCATTTACTAGCTCGGGAGAAAGGACTGCATTCACCGATCTAAATGAATATGAGATGAAATATGCAAATGCAAAGCAAAAAAATACTTTAAAAGCCTGCCTACCTATAAGAGGTATATCTAAGGCTTGTTTATTTGAAAGCCAGAAGTCTGCCATAGTTGCTTTAATTGTGATTGGGAATATGTGTAGTATCCCCCGTCAAGCCGACATTTGTTAATTTGCATCTAAAAATGATCCACTATTTGTATCTAACTTTAATCCACCCAAGTGATCAGGTTATCTTTCGCTAGCGGAATCTATTAAATAGATGCTGGGCTGCAATTAGATGCAAATTAGGGCGCTAATTGGATCAGTTTTGGATGCAAGGTAACAATAAGAGACAGTCCAGACTACAAACTGGAAACTGGAAACAGGCAGTGAAAACTGTAGTGGTAAGTATAATCCTTTAGTCCCAGGTTAAAGTCCTGTTGGGCCAACCAGAAAAATAATCCCCCTAGAAATCGTGGGTTTTTTTAGATCATTTCACTCATGACTTGAGTTTATTGATTTCAATCGCAATCTTATTTTTTAATTCAAAAAGCGCAGGAGTAAAGTTTTCTATAACCTCAATAAGACGACTTTCTGCGGGGGTGCTTAAGTTAAGTGAGGCATATTTACCATTAAGCAACTGAACTGAAATAGATACAGCAGATATATTTGGCAACCAATTAGCTACACAGTAGCCATTTTTTAACATAGATTCAATCGCTTCATGTATTTCGAGTTCAATTTTCCCCCAATTATTTATTTTTTGTTTTTTTAGTGCTAGAAAAATCTGCTTCCTCTCTTCCGGGTTTAGATTTGCTATCCATGCCCTACCAAGAGAAGTTCTTTCAATAGGGACTCTTTGTCCAGATGCAACTGTCCTTAATGCAATATTTTTTGTATACCGAACTGATTCGAGATAAACCATTTCTAAGCGATCTGCTACAGCAAGCCCTACATTCAGCTTTAATTTTTCAGATACTTGACGCATTAAAGGTTCGGCAATCTTTGTTTCTGCAGAGGCAGTTTTGAAAGCATGCCCCAAGCAAAGTACGGTAGGGGTTAAGCGATAGGCTAAGCGCTCGGGGTCATGTTCGAGAAACCCTGATATAACCAAGCTTTGGGTCAAACGACTAATGGTAGATGGGGGTAAACCCGTACGTTCAGCTATTTCACTATTGCCAAGGAGGCTCATGCCAGGCTTAAAGCAGCGCAGAATCTCCATGCCACGCATTAGGGACCGATTCGTTTTGGAGCTTGGCTTAATGAATTCCATCTGGTGGAATTAAACCATAATATTTGCGTTTAGTTGCCTCATACTCTTTTCACTTAACCACCAAGAATATATAGGAGATGATTTTGGCATCGTTTCGTTTTTTAGGCCAAGCTTTAATTCTATTTTTTGTTTTCATCCACTGCACATTTGCCTTAGCAGTTTATCCCGATCGCCCTATCAAAGTTATCGTTCCATTTGCCCCTGGAGGCGGAACTGATTTGGTTGCGAGAACGTTGGGCGTAGCAATGGCTGAGGATTTACAGCAAGCGATTGTGATCGATAATAAGCCAGGTGGCAGCACAGTTGTAGGTACGGATGCTTTGGCTAAAAGTACAGCCGACGGCTATACCTTGGTAGTTGCAACATTGGCACATGCAGTCAATCCTAGTCTTAAGGCAAAACTCCCATACTCCCAAGATAAAGATTTTGCGCCAATAATTTTGGTAGGCATCTCTCCAAATGTTGTAGTAGTTTCAGCAAATAGTCCATTTAAAACATTTCAGGATTTTCTGCTTGCCGCAAAAGCGAATCCAGGAAAACTATCCTATGCATCGCAGGGCGGTGGAACTTCAGCACACCTGGCGGGCGAATTATTTAACTCGTTGGCAGGTACGAAATTAACTCATATTCCCTATAAGGGTGCGGGACCAGCGTTGACTGATGTGATTGGCGGCCAGGTGGATTTAATGTTTGCTACTGCAGCAGCGGTAGGTAGTTTGGTCGAGTCCGGAAAATTACGTGCGCTTGCTGTAACTACGCCAACTCGCTCTACCACGCCACTATTGGCTAAGCTTCCAACAGTTGCAGAAAGTGGGGTCCCCGGTTATTCGGCGGGGAGTTGGTATGGCTATTTTGCCCCAGCGGGCACTCCCCCGGGCATAGTTAATAAACTCAATGTAGCTATTAAGAAGGCTGCTCAAACTCCGGCATTTAAAAGTCGTGTAGAGAATGAAGGCCTCATGATTAAAACTGGCACACCTGAAGAATTTGCAAATTTTGTGAGAGCTGAAGAACTACGTTGGCGTATGGTCATTAAGCAGGCCAACATCACGGCTGATTAAATTAAATATAACCGTAAGGAATACGCATGAGTTTGAAATTAATTGAATTAAATATTGAAGCAGGTATTGCAAGCTTGCATCTTAATCGCCCAGAAAAACGGAATGCCATGAGTGATGATATGCGCACTGAGTTTATTGAAGCACTCGAGTTGGTAACAGCCGACAAATCAATACGCGCTCTAGTGCTTACCGGTAATGGCAAGGGATTTTGTGCTGGTGGAGATATTACAGGCATGGAAAAGCGCATGCAAGCCCCTGCTGGAGAAGTGGCGTACAACGGATGGTTCCGTCAGCAACGGGTTCATCATGCCGTTTCTCTCTTACACACCATGCCTAAGCCAACAATTGCTGCTGTACATGGAGCCGCCTCTGGTTTGGGTGCTGATATGGCATTAGCTTGCGATTTTATTATTGCTTGTGAGGGCGCGAACTTTACTTGGTCCTATATTAAGCGAGGGATTATTCCTGATGGCGGGGGAATGTATTTTTTGCCTAGGCGTGTTGGAATGGTAGTGGCAAAAGAATTGATTTTTACTGGAAGAAAAGTAGATCTTGAAGAAGCCAATCAAATTGGTCTTGTTGATAGGGTTGCTAAACCAGAGTCATTGGTAGCAGATGCGCATAAGTGGGCTAAAGAACTTAGCAAAGGCTCTGCTACAGCACTTGCATTGGGTAAAACGATTCTGAATCAGACGTATGAAACAACTGCTGCGCAAGTATTTTCGCAGGGTAGTCAAGCACAAGGTATTTGCTACACCAGCACTGAACACCGAGAGTCTGTTTTAGCATTTCTTGAAAAAGCTGCAGCTGCAAAAAACTAAAAAAGTCAATAGATGAACAATGCAATTCAAAAATTAATGAAGCCCAGCAGTATTGCTGTTATTGGCGCTTCAACTGACCCTAAAAAAACTGCAGGTAGGCCAATTGCTTATTTACTGAAACATCATTACAAGGGAAAAATCTATCCAGTTAATCCAAGGGTTGAAGAAATTGCTGGGTTTAGATGCTACCCAGATATTAGTTCATTACCAGAGGCCCCAGACGTGGCAATCATTCTGGTCGGAACTGATAAAGCACTGGACGCGGTAAAAGCACTTGCTGTACTAGGAACTCCAGCTGCTATTGTGCTCACCAGCGGGTATGCCGAGCATGGCTATGAAGGTTTAAAAAAGCAAGAAGAATTGATTGCTGCTGCAGGGAAGATGCGCATCCTTGGGCCAAATACGATGGGCATGGTCAACATTACCGATGACATTCCTTTGTCACCCAGTAGTGCTTTAGAAATGGATGAATTTCCTAAGGGATCTGTCAGTGTGATCTCTCAAAGTGGCGGTATTTTAGGGTCTTTTTTATCTCGTGCCAATGCTTGTGGTCTGGGATTATCAAAACTCGTTTCAACAAGTAATGAAGCTGATCTTGGTTTGGCAGACTTTATAGATTACTTAATTGACGATCCTAGTACCAAAGTAATAGTTCTTTATATTGAGAGTATTCGTCATCCTGAAGCGTTTCGAGCCTCCGCACTACGTGCACAGCAGGCTGGAAAACCGATCGTAGTTTACAAGGTGGGTAAATCTGAAGCTGGCATCAAGGCGGCCGTTTCGCATACTGGCGCCTTAGCTGGGACCGACAAAATGTATGATGCTTTATTTAAGCAAACCGGAATTATTCGTGCGCATAAGTTCGCAGATTTTTTAGATATTCCTGTGGCTCTCGCCTCAGGGAGAGTCTTAAATAGTAATCGCGTCGCCATTTTGACTTCGACTGGTGGCGCAGGGACATTAGTGGCAGATAGTTTGGGTGAATGGGGATTTTCAACACCTGCTCCTGATGAGGATACAGCTGTACGTTTACGCAAATTGCAGCCAGGTGATCAAGCCGTGTTGGATCGCAATCCCATTGATGTCACCTTGGCAGGATTGCAACCTGATTTATTACGGGGTGCTATTCAGGCTTTATTAGATAGTCCAACGTATGACGCATTGATTTTAATCATGGGCTCTTCTAGTCTAGCGATGCCTGAGCTCATGGTCGGCGCAGTTCGTGACTGCATGCTAACTAATGATAAGCCAATAATCGCTTATGTCAGCCCTCATGCCCCGATAGCAGGTGCTTTAATGAATAAGCTTGGCGTGCCGACATTTTCTCAGCCAGAAAGTTGTAGTGTTGCGCTCTCAAGCATGCTTCA
>Ga0194048_10000450_pt1 | contig 20008 bp, 10 predicted proteins | sample JunL225m_MetaG_FD_161685 | JGI IMG/M metagenome (GOLD analysis project Ga0194048, IMG submission 161685) | Anoxic zone freshwater microbial communities from boreal shield lake in IISD Experimental Lakes Area, Ontario, Canada - Jun2016-L222-5m | ecosystem: Environmental > Aquatic > Freshwater >...
TATAAAAAAAAAAATAACATTATTCCTTAATGGTATATGACGCAAGAGTCAAACCAAGTGGAGGACAGAAGAGCATATAGGATATCCTTTAGGATAAATTCTTCTCATCAGTCTTTGACTGTTATCTACGAAAGTTTAGTGGATAGAGAGTTTGACGTTGCAGAAAAAGAAATAAAACAAATAATAGCCGAGATGAGGCTCATATTAAAGTCAATCCAACAAGATGATTTTTGAAAAAGAGGAAGACCTTGTAAGGGAAACCATAGCAATAGAAAGATTTGTGAAGATATTCGATGGTTCATATGTAAAACTTGATCCGTTTGATATAGATTTCAAAGTCTTCGATAAGAATAAAACATTGATTGCATACGCAGAGGTAAAGGGTAGGAAGAAAGATATGTCTAACGCCTATCCTCTCCCTATATCTTTGATTAAGGTATCTAAGTTAATGTCTAAGCGACTAAATCCTGTAGTTATTTGGTCCTGTACCGATGGTATAATCTATGGGAAAGTATCTAACTTACACGGAGAGGTAATGTGGGGTGGTCGCCCACCCCGTGAAGATTCATATAATGATGAAGAACTTATGATATACTATCCCAAGCAGAGGGAATTTAAGTATTTAAAGTTCAGTTAGCCGCCACTATATCTGTAATACGCCCTTTTTGATCCATCAGAATTACTTTTTTTCCTTTTATTTTTTGCAGGGCGAGAATAATTATTTTCCTCGTCTAAATTCTTTCTTTTTATTTTATTATAAAAGGATTCAGCTTTCATCTCAGAAGTATGTGCTTGGTAATAGTCTGACTGCTCTCCAAAGTTTTGTTCATACAAATCAGGATCGTATCTTTTAAGATCGGACTTCGTTTCATATCCCGAAAGTAAAACATTTAACTTTCTATCTTCTCTGTCTTTCTTTTTTTCAATTATCTCTTTAGCCTCATCGCTCATCTTGACAGGATGTAACTTGCGTTGCACCTCTCTTTTCATCTTCAAGAGTCCTGCTGTCACCTCTTCATCATCAGATTCTCGTATTGCATTATTTAGATCTCTAATTTTTTGTATTCTCTCTTTCTTTGTGTCCGCTTTATTTCTCTTTTCTTTAGCCAACTCAGTATCTGTCTTGGTACTCGCATTTTTTGTTATCTCCTTTAATATATACCCTTGAGTTGTATAAAAGTCGGCAGGAAGAACGCCTGTAGTATTTAAGATGGCGATAGCAGCTAATTTTTTAAGCAATGGCTTATCTTCTGCCCTTACATTCTTAATGGTTTTTTTGCCAAAATTTGTCTGTTCTATTTTACCTGTTACTGCCGCCTCTACAATATCCTGAGCATTAACTATTCTTTCTGCTGCAATCCCAAGTGTGCCAAACTCCTTGAGTATTGTTTTTTTAGACGTAGGTTCAAATATGTTTATCCTTTCATCTTCAGGAATGTCTTTTAGCGACTGAACTAAATTCAATAAATGATATGTTGCAAGTTCAAACGCAGGGTCAACAGGCGGAACAGGAGAAAATATATCCTGAACTAAGGAATTGCCCCTCCCTTTCTTTAAATTTGTAGTATATTGTTCATCATCTTTTTCCTGTTGTAACTTCTCCTCTTCGCTATCGTCATCACTTCTCATCAAAGACATTGCGGCATTATGAATAGTTTGAGAGAGCGCCATGCCTACTGCATTAAATACCGCTACCTCAGCTCCAAATCCAACTAATGATAGTGCAGCATTTTTCCTATCCTCTGCTGTCGTTGTTTTCTTTGTCAATACCCCTAAGTCAGTATTCATACGCATCCATTGATTGATACGGAAACTCGCAAAAGGCATTATTGTTTTTGAAATAAATTGAACAGCCCAATGCTTATCAGAAAAGAATTTTCCTTTTAAGTCTGCATCTGATACGTTCTGCTGCCTGTCAACCATCTTTGAAGCATACTGAGCAGCTTCTTTATTCACCTCGTGATTACTGTAGTCGCTGACTTCTATGCCTTGTTTCTTTAATGCTTTTTCATAGTATCCCAACCAAGCAGCCTTAGCAATGTAGACATCGGGCTTTTGAAGTAAGTTCTTTAGATATGCTGCGTTTACTTCTTCTAACTTTTGCATAAATTTCCCTGTATTCCCTTCTTCTGCCTCTTTTAATAAGTTATCAAGTCCTTTTATATCTGTCTGCGACTCGCTTCCTCTTAATGAAATTCCTTCACCCGTTCTATTCATGAAGTCTCTCTTAGCCTTATTGAACTCATGACCAAATAATTTGATAACACCAAAGTGAGGAATAACTCCATTAGCCAAAGTATTTATGGCTACGGGGATAGCTTGTTTTATAGGCTGTCCTGTTGATGTTAAAACCATTGATGCACCAAAAGCTCCTATTCTATTAAGACTTTTAGAGAACTTTTTCATCTCATCATAATCATAATGGTTTTTATTTCTAAAATTAAGAACCATTAAGTTTATCCTTCTATTTAGTAGCTCACGTTCCTCTGCTCTTGGCATTATTTTTTTGAAGGAGTCATCTTTTAAGAAAGAATCAATATGAATAATGTCTCCTGCTGTTTTGATATCAATAAGCGCATCTAACATAAGATTGCTATTATTATTATCAAAAGAAAGGTCAACATACTTTCCTTTGGGTAATATATTTTTAACCGTTCTCTCTTCTAAGCGACCTGTCTTCTTTTTATAGATAGCTTTTGAATTTTTAGTAAAGGCTGATCCTGTTATATCAGGTTCATCTTTTGTTTCAGCATCTAACCCCTCCTCAGGGCCTAATAACGAATATTGATCGGGGGTAAAGAAGGCTTCTTTTCCTAATATAGTATTGTGGATGGTCTCTTGGATGTCCGACATCTCTTCGTAGTGGTCGCCCCACTTCTCAATCCAATAGTCTACAGCCTCTGCATTTATTGCATCTGCCTTACTTCTCACCTCTTCGGCAGTTTTAGAATCTTTAAGTATCCGGTCATAGATCTCCTGATACTCTTCGCCCTTTTTACGTTGACTTTCAACACCATTAGTCAACACTTCTATGGATTTCTCTATCAGAACTTTTCTATCTTCAAATGACTCTTTAGTTTGAGCGTCAGAGCCAATCTCAGCCCTTGACACGAAGGCTAACATCCCACGTTCAATATTATTTAGCGAGGTATTGAATGCGGTATCATTGGGCTTTTGTTTATAAAACTGATTAACATATTCATCAGTATAGTTGTTACTTATCTTCTGAGCCTTTGACTTATTTGAAATTAAACTCGTTGTTCCTAACATCTTCTCCATATAAGACGCTTTCCCTACACCACCAAATAACGCATCCATAAGCACCGGATAGGGAGTAAGGTATTCAAACAATAAACGAGCAATTCTTTCTGTATTATATACTTTTAATACTCCTGCTTTAACTCCATTTTTAAGTGCTTCTTTTGATTTTTCAGCTCCTGAATATTCATTTACCACTTTTAGCATTCCTCCTGTAGAGCCATTAACGACAAAGTTCCTTAACGCATCAACAGCTCTTATGGTATCTTTAATTTTTAGCTTAGTAAGGTCAATGTCCATAAAGGACTTTATAAGATCTTCTTTAGACTTTTTAATGTTAACATCCTCTCCTGTAAATGGATCTTTCCCTGTTCTTAACATATGATCAATAATCGTTGAATACATATCAAAGAGTTTGATAGCAGCAGATCGAACAATCTTTTCGTTCTGCTCTGACATATCTTCTTTGGTGCTTTCCATTGCTTTGATCATATCTTCATAGCTAAAGGTAGACGCATCAACACCAAATAGCACCTGTATCTGCTCACGCATCATCTCAGTTACTTTCTCATGTTGTTCCTTTAATATCTGATCTACATATTTGCTAACAAGAGCAGCATCTACGGTATCTACAAATCCACGAGTAGCAGAAGATCCTGTGATAGCTTCTTTCAGCTCACCTGCAATCTTATTGTACTGATCAATGTCTTTTACTAATGAAGGGTCTATATTGACAAAGTCTTTCGCTAACTTCTTTAGTGTGGCATTTTTTGCTTTAGACTCCGACAGTTTAGCGAGGCTTTCCTTTTTTCCAAAAGCATCCGATAGTTTCTTTTCGTACTCTGCATCAGCAAAAATCTTTTCTGCATAATCAATGAACTTAGCCAAGTGCTCGAAGTTCTCTACGTTTAAGTTATTCGCTTTTTTTAATAAAGCATTTACTTGATTTACAGTTAATTTTCCTAATTTCTTAAATCCTTCTATTACATCAGTGATTAACTTTCGTTTTTCTTTGATATTACCTTTCGCCAACTTCACCTCTTTGATGATATTCTGAAGCATTTTCTTCTCGCTAATCTCTATCTTGTCAGATTTAGCATTGTCGATGATGTCATTGATTTTATTAACGGCTTTATCTAAAGTTTTTTCATCTTTTACCTTAGCAATCGCAGCCATCACTCTCGTTAAATCTTTACGAGTTAAGTTGCCGGAGTCTTTAACAGAATCAAAGTAATCCTTGACAGCTTTTATCTTTTCAGTAACACTCTTTGCACCTTCTAAAGCAGCTTTCATTTCCAATTTAATTTGGTCTTTCAGTGCTTGTGCTTCGTTAACAGTTACCTTCTTTTCTTTCTTTCCTGTAATCTTCTCTGCTGAGGGAGCTTGTTTCATCTTCTCGCCAAACGCTTCTTTGACATCACGAGTAATCTGCTCTTTCTGTTGATCGGTAGCGTTCTTGTAAGCCTCACTACTTTCAACAATCTTCATCACATTCTTCTCGATCGTTGTTTCCTTTGTCTTTCTATCAAGCCCTCTTAGGATTTCACTGTTGACATCCTCCATCATCTTGTCGTAGCCCGGCATCATCTTGTCGTTGGTAACAATCTTTGTTCCTGCTGCCTTCTTACCTAACGACTTCTCAATTATTGTTGGGTCAACACCACGCTTGTTCAGGAACTCTTCGATTGCTTTCTCAGAGTAACCACTTGCACGAGCATCCTTCACCATCTTATCAACCTGCTCTGCTGTTCGTAATGAAGACCTTGAGATAGCGTTACCAAGTTCGGCTTCAATAGCCTTTACCAACTTAGGATTAGAGCCGTCTGCTTTTGCTTTATGGTAGGCTTCGGCTAATGCTTTATTTTTGTTTTCGGGAATTTCTGCATAGAAAATATCATTAGAAAAATCACTTTTAAAAATAACGCCATCGTAGCCTTCTTTTTTTGCTTTTTTTATTATTTTGGTTTCAGTTGCTTCATTACTAAACTCGTATTTAGGTAATACTATTTCATAAGGATTGTTTAGTGTTATTTTTTCTTTTCTAATATTTTTGTCTCCTGCCCTTTCAGGAAAATCTTCTATAAACTCTTTAAGGTATTCTTCATTATTTGAAGCAAACCTTTTGTTTTCTCCTACTCTAAATACGTCAATACTATTGCCAATGTTTAAATCTTTCCCTTCCAACGCTTTAGTTGTGCTCTCGACATCTTTTAATGCTTCCTCACGCAACGAAGACCTTGAACCTTCTCCCATCTTTGCTGCTCCCTCAACGTCAATCCCTTCTCCCTTCGCCATCGCCTCTGTAACCTTGTTAACGAAGTCAACAACCTGCTTAACATCAGTAACCTCTTGGAATGGTTTGAACGCACCCTTAGTAATCCTTGATACGTACTCATTAATGATAGCAGCAATCTTCTTAGCAGTGCTTAATTCAAGTTTAGCACCTTCCTCAGAAAGTATGGCTTTTAACTCAGCCATATACTCTTCATAGGTTACCCCCTGCTCCTTGTACTTAGGATTGTTAGCAAAGTCAAATAGCCTTTGGTTCTTCTCAGTGCTTAATACCTTTGCAATCTTCTCTTGGAATGATTGGAATAGTTTCTGATTATCGCCAAATGTTTTTTGCAATACAGCGTGAGCTACTTCGTGAGCCACATCACGTGCACTTGCTTTACTTGCATCTATGTCAATACGAACAAATGCTTTACCATCGGCATCTACACCAAAAGAAAAATTCCCGTTACTACCTTTCACTCCTTTGTTCTCTTCCATCGCACCGTTGTACGAATCTTCCGTTTCGTGAAGATTAATCTCTGCCGTTGGGAACAATGACTTCAATGTCTTTGTTAATCGCTGTGCTGTCTTAATAACCTTCTGCACTCGCTCATCGGTAGAGCGTGAAGATATCTCCTCCATTGCCTTAGTATCAGATGCAGCAACGCCCCTATTCTCGCCCGTAGCACCTTCCGTAGGAAACATCTGCTCTAACTCAGCAAGTTCCCGCTCGATTGGTTTTACTTCTTGCGGCTTCGCAGGAGCGACACCTTCTTGGGTAGTTGCTTCTTGGGCGTTTCCTTCTCCCATTTTTGGCAATCCCACTTCGGGTTGTTCTGTGCGTAACACGCCTTCCTCTGTTGTTGGCTTTTGAACGGCATTTTCTTCTTGTAGTTTAGATTGTGTTTCTTTTAAATAGTCTAAATAATTTTGTGAATCAAACTCTTCTCCATCTTCCTCTTTGTGTTTCTCGTATGTACTTATTTCATCAGACATAAATTTCTCAGGATTATTTTTAAGCATTTCTACTCTTGATTTTACCTCATCAAGATATTTAGAAGATGGCTCAGAAGATATAAGCCTTCCTAATACTCCCTTTGCTTTTCTTTTTTCTTGTCTTTCAGCAATATATTCTTCTTCAGATTTTAAATTATTTTCTTCATTATCTAATAAACGCTGTAGCTCAGGTTTTAACTCATCGCTATACTCATCAAGCGTCTTAGGCTTCGCAGGTTGTGCTTCAGGAGCAGCATTCTTAGCAGCAGCTATCTCTTCTAATTCGCTATTTATTTCTTGGATGCGAGTCTTCTGCGGCTTTACTAAATTCGCATCCTTACCCTCAATGCTTTGTTGTAACTCATCACGCTCTTTGATTAAGCTAAACGACTTCCTCTTTTGAGGAGCAGAAAGATCGTCAGGCATCTTCTCTAAAATGCCAATAGACATCTTAGCATCATTCAATGTTTCTTGCTTCTTGCTTTCTGTTATGTCTCCATTAGAAACAGCAATGTCTAGCTTTTGCTCGTAAGCAGAAAGAATATCGGGATTTGTAAGTGATTTATAATGGTCTATTACAGCATCACTAACACCATTGAAATTCTTATCCCTATAAGCAGTGCCTAAAATATTAAATCCTCCCATCATAGCACCGCCTATTGCCATGTCTACCCCTGACTCAAAAACTTGCCGTATGTAGTCTTTTGCATTATCAGGAAACTGAAATTTATCCTCTCCCTTCGCTGTATTATAGATCTCCTTTACCGCATCGCCACTTAGCTTTAACTCAACTCCGGTGGCAAAGCCATGAGCTGCATTAGCTCCTGCCACTATAAGGCCACGATTCAACGCAGACTGCACCTCATTGTCAGCAAACTCTTGCATAGTCTTTGCCGATGTTTCGCTGCCCATTCGCTTAATGATATTGGCAACCATTGATTTCCCTGCTGCACTCTCCATAAATTTACTTGTAGGAGCTATCTTCATAATAGCTGCATTGGCAATTCCTAAGGCTGTAGCCATCGCCACCTGCTCCCCCTTTGGGACATCATCAAAAGCAGCACTGTTCTGCATCTCTTCTGTTGCCCCATCATATCCTGATGCAAAAAAAGCAGTATATCCGGCTACCGGATTGGCAGTCATTGCTCCTATTGCAGGAATAAATTCAGCAATGCCAAGTGCGTTACGATAGATTGCGTTTTTACTCGCATCTTCTACGTAGCCTTTGCTTACCCCTAACGATGTAATTTCTTTAGTTATTTTTTTCCCCTCTCCGAAAGTCATGTCAGCCGCTTTCTTAAAAGCCTCATCTTTCTCTTTCTCAGTCATTTTATCAGCATCCTTGCCATAAAGCATTTTATCTGATGCAAGTTTCTTAAAGCCATATTGGAAATAATCCATCAGGGTGTACTCCGATTGCATTACGCCATCAAGTAATTTGCTCCCTATAGCTCCATACCACGTCCCCTGATCAGAAGTGCTCTTGACATATTTTCCAACAGCTTCATTCAGCCTATCGTCATTTGTTTTATTTAGAGACTGCTTTTGCTCTAATACTGCTGCTCTTTTTGCTATCTCTTGTTTTTTCTCATATAGCTGACTTAGCATTTCAGGATTGGGATTCTTTTTTAATTCCTCCTCTTGTGCTTTTGTCTTTATAATATCAATAGATAAATTTTTTTGCTCTTCACGAAGTGCAGATTGATCCTTGCGAATGCTGCTGAGGGATTCATCTACCTCTTTTTGATTTGTGTACTTCTTATAATACTTGTCATACTCAGAGACTACCTTATTAATTTTTGGCTTATTGGAGTCGATAAAAGATTTTAGCTCATTAGAACTTTCAATATCTCCTTTGTCCGTAAACCTGTCAATAGATAGGTCTAATACCTTCCCGTTTGGTGCTGTTACTTTTATAGCATCATACCCTGCTCCTGCTTTGTCAAACTTAAATCCATAATCGCCAAAGAGATACTTTAACCTTGTGGTTGCGTCCCCCTCATCTCTATCTATGAGGTCTTTATTTACCTCGCCCATAGATTTCTTGAAGTCTTCCTGAGAGGTAAAATCATTAGAAAATTTCTTATTTGACGCAGCCTCTTGTGTTACTTCCTCTTTGTGCTTTGCGGCATATGTCTGTTCGTATGGCACTTCCGCACCCATGTAAGACTCGTTCAGCCCACTCTTAGAGGCAGCCTTAATCTGCTCCTGCAAATCTCCTGTAGGGGCAATATATTCGCCACGAGCTTTTGCTGCATTAATCTCAAATGGAGTCTTAGGCTTTGATGATAATGCCGATGAAGACTCTGCCAAAGACGAACCCGAAATGTCTTGTTCGTCTTTTTTTTTTAAGTCTTCATTGTCAGAACTAAAGAAGTCGCTAATGCCACTTGCTATATTAGATAGCATACCCGGTTTTTCCTTTTTAAATACAGCCTTAAAATCTTCAGGTTGTGTTGTTTGAAATAATCCTTCGTCAACACCAAGATTATATAGTGCAGTTTGCTGATCTTCGGAAGCATTAGAAAAATCCTCAAAAGTAGAAGTCTTAATTAATCCTTGTTTTTTATATAGATCGTATAGTCGTTTTAATTTCTCGTTCATTTTGTTATTTTTTATTTAAAGCACGATCTCCTTCTCCTTCAGCGTCTTCATGAGGAGCAGCATTCCAATTTTCTATCTGACTATAAACCTCTCCGCGAGGTAACACAACATCTTTACCTCCTGATTTCATCATCGCATTAAAAAATACCTTTCTATTTAATCCTGAAGGTCCGTAAGTCTGTTCAAATCGGGAGTACATTTGCATTGCTGCATTCTTTTTACTTGCTCCTTTTATTGAAACTTGCTCTTTTCTTCCTTTTGCACCACCTGCCTCCTTAAAATTAATTTGCCCTGCTTCATTTATTGATACTCTTCCGAATATAGGTTTCTTATCAGCATCTTTTATTCCATTAAAGAAAGTTACTGCACTTCGTTTATCTATATCATTTCCTGATACTAAAAGGCCCATTTGCCTTCCAATTTCTTCTGATTTATCTATTATCTGCTTCTCTGCATATCCTGCTGCTGACGTTTCTGCTATAGCACCTACAGCGTTAATCTCTTTAGCATGGTCAATCATACCAATAAACTGATCTCTTACATACTTCTCTGCCACTGCTTTTTGTTCAGCTGTAAATTCAGGGACATAACTTCCATCGCCCTCAGGGCTACCGCAATAAATATTATTCGGATCTTTGTCGTTTTTTATTGTACTTACCTTATATGCTTCCCCCGTTTTAGGATTTACCCCTTGAGAGTCTCTAAGGATAGACATCACCTGATAAGGATTTGCCATAACCTCTTTCATATAAGTGTCCATAGCATCATTGAAATGAGATGATATTCTTTTGTCAGTAACCTTAGTAATGCTTCCATTTTGTTGAATCTGCGCTCGTACTTCCGTAGAGTTCATCCATCCTCCTATCGTTTTCTCTTGTGCTACTAATACATCCGTTAGTTTATATTTTTTTATAGGCTGATTCATCAGTACCTTTAACTGCTGCATGGTTTTGGTCTGTTCTATGACCTGACCACCATTAGCATCTTTTTTCATTATCGAACCATTAACTTGACCTGTAGCAGGATTAATTATAAACTGCAAATTTTTAAACTGACCAAAAGCAGCTACATCTGCGGCTAAATCTAACCCTGCTAATGATCCATCTCCTCCGGGCTTAACGCTTTCTAATATTTTGCCATAAGCATCTTGCCATCCTTTAGCATTGTCAAAAATCATTTTTGTATCATCACTTAGGTTCTGCATCATCAAAGTATAATCCTTAGGCTTCAGCGTACCATTCTTCAGCATTTTATTTATCTGTAAAAGATATTGCTTTGAATTATCAGCATGGCTTAGCACAGCTCCATTTATATTTGTATTTTGTCCTTCGGGGGATTTGGCTAATTCCTGCAGGTTATCCTGCATAGCTTTATCCAATAAAGTCTTTTTCTCTTCCCTTATTCGATACCCCTCTTGAATGGTGTCGCTAAGATTCTTCCCAATCTCAGCCCAATTTACTTGCGAGGACGCATCCTTTTCCGCATATCCATAGTATTCTGCCATCTTTTATTTTATTTTTTGGTGCTCAGGATTATTGTATTACAAATGGATTAATGGCATTCTTAGTTGTTAATATATTTTGCTGATCTTCATTAAGAGATTCAAACCATTTATTAAACGTAGGCTTATCCATAGCCTTTACTACATCAAAATCCATATTACTACCTCCCTGTACCGGTGCTCCAAAGCCATAGTCTTGACTCATATTTCCTAATTTAGCATATCCTCCTTGATCTAAAGATCCTACCTTTGCTACCTTTTGTTGTGTCGCATTCTTGCTATATAGATTTGCTGCTCCAATTCCTTGCCCTACTGCGCTAATCATAGACTGAGCCGCCTCTCCTGTAGCTTTTACCTTCGCCTGTTCTGCATCTCTCGCTGCCTTCTGAGCGCCTTCAGCTTGTGATAAGTCTATCTGAACTCCAACATCACGAAGTCGTGAGTCTTCAGTAGCGCTCTGCTGTTCAAGGTTGCTCAACTCAGCACCATACGCTGTTGCTATCTGACGCTGTTGGTCAGTGTCCGCCATCATGATACGCCCCGCTGTTGCTGCCACACCACGCTCACTCTCTTGACCCGCCTGAATGGCTTGTGCTGCCGCTACATTAGCAGCCTCAATAGCTAACTGATAAGGTTCTTTTTTGACAGATAGCTTATCATAAAAATTTACGTCAAGATTTTTTCGTGCATTCGCCATTGCATTTGCTGCCTCTGCCTCTGCCTGTTTCTGCATCCTTGATTGCTTGGCTGCCTGTGCTGCTGACATTCCTGCAGATGCTAAAGTTGTGCCGATAGCTATTGCTGTTGCTACTCCCATGTTATATTATTTTTATCATCTCGCTTGTATAAGAGTCTCCCTTGATATACCCAAGTTCTTCATATACATTAATGAGATGGTTGTTTTTAATTAATGCGTAAATATATTTACCTCCCGACAACTCACACGTATTAGTAAGAGACTCTATCAGCAGTCGTATCGCTAACTTGCGACCATCCTTATTGGTATAGTTTTTATTTGAAATAATCCAATCAACCCAACAAGCACTTGAATTTGTAATGTAGATAAATCCTGCACAAATAGGAGTCTCCCCTTCATAAACGATAAATCCTCCACACCCATTATCAGGCAAAAAGTCTTTCATAGGAGGAGTCCACTTCCAATCCCCCCACCATCCTACAAGGATCTCTTCGTAGTCAGTTTCTGTTAATCGTTTTATTGTTAAATCCATCCTTACAAATATATTAAATTTTCTATGGATAACTTTTCATTACTTCAGACTGAAGGGTAAATATCTCAACCTTACTTGTATTTACATTTTCAAGAGTAAAGACACAGTAATGACCTAATACTCCATGTGATTCAGCTACCGCATTTTTCATGTATAAGAAATAAAGCACATTGCCAACCATAGCAGCAGCTCCCGGTATAGCTGTATCAATCCTAATGTAGTTTTGATTAACTATTGTTAAATTTCTTGATATTCCTATTATTACACCTGCCAATGAAATTCCCGTAGAACTTGACCCATCAGCAAAATATAGGTAATCTCCAACACTCATGATAGACCCTAATGAAATAGCAGTTGAGAAATAAACATTTGCAACGCTCGGACTATTTGATATCAGATAACTTGATCCTATGCCACCCAATGACCGCAAAGCGAACTCAGAAGGTAAGGCAGGGGTAGTTCCTGAATTACGAATAAATGAAAAATAAACCTGTTCTTTCTTTTCGTACCACCCTGATTCTACGAATCCCGAATCTTGGATATCGGTAATCAGCGTTGCGGACCACACATCATCACCCTGAATATCTAAAGTCTTAAATAATTTATTTTCAAGAGGAACGTCATTAAATACGCTCTTGATGGTAGAACTATACTGAATACCATAGAAGTTATTCCTCGTGGCATTAGAACTATGCCTATATAGGTTACCTCCCTTGAATGTATAGAAATAATTATTCATCCCGATCATCCAATCGGGAATAAAAGAGTAGAAGGATACCCATCCTTGTACTTGCTCGCTATATGTCAGTGTATATTCCATTATGCCGAAGTGATATATCCATAAATAGTAGCGTCATCATCTAAGATAAAGTCCACATCCAAGTACTCATCAACTCCTGCAACAGGAGTAAATGTTTTAGAAGCAATGATAACGTAATTCTTTTCAATAGTCATTCTCATCTGACCACAACCTGAGACAACTTCTTCCCATACTAATCTTAGTTGAACGTGAGTGATGCCTCCGGGAATATATTCTGTTCCTGTAACATTAGCATGAGCATCTACGTAATTAGCAGTAGGAGGCTGTGATATAATAATTCCTAAAAAAGTTACATTCCCTGAGCAAAGTCCCGGAATTGCATTAGTGGCTTGATAGTCAACTCTATATTCAGGGTATGCGCCACAAGCTCCAAAAGCTATTATCACTCCATTTTGTGTTTGGAAGTAGGTATTAGGAGCATCTACACTTGGAGATCTATAGTATCCATCAGGAAGTATTGACGATCCATATGAATCTGAGAACACCCAATCATATAGCCCTAAGAATCCTTCCGATAATGTTGTCCCATTGACATCAGCAGAATAATATCTTTGATCTGTTGACGAACCACAAGCCTCTGCATCTGACGCATACATTGATGTTGAGGTAAATGATGGAAGAGCAGAAGGGCAGTTAATAGTTATATTGACATTGTTAGGATTGCATAATAAACTATATACAGAAGTAATCCACGAAACCCAAGAAATGAGTTTTGGTATTACCATCACACATCTTCCCGGATTCCCGGTAGAGAGAAATACTTGAGGAGCTGTTGCTGTAACTATAGCAAAAGCTCCTGTATTGTCAATTGAAAGAGTTGAAGGGTTAAATCTATAAAAAGGAAGAGATGTTGCGCCCATTGCCACAATTCCACAATCAAAAGTAGAGTCTCCTATATATATCCATTCGTTAGGTGGCCCTTGTGCCCATCCATCTAACTGTCGGCTAAAAGTGTTGTAACAAACTCCATCATATATAAATTCAACACCTAATGGTGTTGCGTCTGCATTAAAATCTATATAGATTACAATAGCGCCAACATCTAAAGAAGTCCCTCCTGCATTAAGTGTTGCAGCAATTAGCATGGGAGGTTCTATAATACTGATAGGTAATTCGTTACAAGGAAGAGCACAATTACAAGATGAAATTACATTAGTAAAAACACCTCCCACTAACTCTCTTACTATTGTTTTATCAGAGTACCATCCATCTGCCGCTACTGTCGTTAGCGTTATATCAGTATATACTGATGTTGCAGAACTTAATGATGGTCCGTTTAAGTAATATATTGACGATGTTGCCATATTTTATTTTTGTATTAACAACCGCACTCGTTGTATATTGTAATGTCTGCTACTCCTGATACAATAGTTGGATAAGGATAGTCTTTATTTAAACATATTATAAGACTACTATTCGGGAATACAGTTACTGTTATAGGTGTTGATGTTCCGCATTCTACATATTGAATATCAGCAGATGGAGCAATAACATTATTTACAGTATATGATAAACATCCACCCTCAGTACAAATATCGCAATTGCAACATACGTCTAATGCCGATATCCCATAGCATAATCTCGTCTCTGATGAAGCTCTTAAATCCCATATTAGATATAAATAAGAATCTAAAGATGGAACTGTAAAGACAGCATCTGCAACTGTAGAGCTAATACTATTTATTGAAGCAACAGGAGCTATAGATAATAGCGTTGTCATGTCGGTTATGTTATTACCATACAGCGTGCTTGACATTAAATACTGAAACTTATTATATAGGGGATCAAAAGTAAAAGTATCTGAAGAAAATTTATTAGTTATCAAATATGTTTGACTTGTATCAGGAGGGAATGCTCCTGTTCCTACAAATCCGGGAACAGCATTATATCGTGAAATAACAAAAGGAGTTAATGGTGGTGCTGCTGCTAATTGAACAAACGAAGACTGCAATGGAGAACTATAGCTACCTACAAAGTATCGGTATTGCGTATGAATAGTATCTCCTGAGTCGTTATCATTTGAAATAACAACTTCAACAACTGTTAATGGAATTGGATCTACGCAAGATACAAGAACTTCTAATGTTAAGATATCATTTGAAATAACTTCTATAGTTGTTGTCTGAATATCGTTTACGTTTTTTGTAAACGAAAACGACCCTGAAGAAGAAGTCCATCCTGATGTATGTATTACGCTATTATATTCTGCATTTAATTGAAAGTCAGAAATTATTGATCCTACAATATTATAGGTTATTGTAATTTCTCCTATTGCTAATCCTTCATTAACGCAGAAGCTACTTGATCCTCCTCCTATTTCAAAAGTAAATACCTGAATAAAGCCACACGTTAAGCAGTCGGCTATTTGTGGTATTAGTATATCATTAGAAGATAATACATATTCATCCATGTAAGGGTCATATGCACCAAGTTTTTGAGTTTGAAACGAGGTTTTGAATAAATCTCTAAACCACGTTCTCATGCCACTTTCTGATATTACCTTCAATTGATCATTAGAATAAGAGTCTCCCTTCATTTGAATGACAGCTCCTCTCTTTGCATCAGTAAAATATCTATCGTATCCCCAATGAACATAACTCTCTGCATTAAAGGAGATGCCATACTTCTCAACTCTTGATATCTGAGTTCCTAATACTTCAGGCACTGACGTTACTGCTCCTCCTGCTGCTGCATCAGAGAGTAAGTTCTTTCCTGCTAACACATAAGAAATCTTATCTTCTTGAAGTGTAAGAACATCTGTCTGTCGCCCATCCATAATTAATATTGGACCAAAGGATGACTCGCAATGTTTATAGTTGATAAGACCTAAGTTGAACTCATTTAATTTATTTACGTTAGACTCATTATTATAGATACCACTATATGTTATATCTGAGAACCTATCTGCTTGTTGATAGTCTTGAGCAGCTACTGATGTTACTCTATTTCCAAGCTCAAGTGTTCTTCCAATTATAGAGTCACGGATTTTATAGGACTCTGCTCCATTTGCAAAAGAATAACAGTTAAAGAATCCGGTATCAATAATAGCAGGAAGACTTCCTGCTATAGACTGATCTTGAATATTTCCCATATGCTCTCCATCTGAATTGATAGGCAGAGAAAGTTCATTCTCATAAAAAACGTCAGGTAATGCATCAACAGGAAGCGTCTCAAATATTAATGTTTGTGTTGCTTTTACAATCTTCACACTTCCGCTTACAGCAGCAGTTCTTCCTGATGCAAATTGTCCATTACAAGTAGTCCCTCCACCTACAGCCAAAGTCAATCTATTGTTTGAAGTCTTTCTTCCCATAACAAGTTGATTACTTGCGGGAACTCCTGTTGGATAATAAGGCGAATATAATTGTAATGCTGAAATATAAGAAACAACGGGGGGAGCTTGATTTCCTCCTGCAGAAGCATTTGAATTTGCTGCTGACACAAGAATTTGAAATATACTTTCTCCTATAAACCAAAGGTATGCGTTAGCATAATTTGCAGGAGAAGTAAATGTTTTACTAACATTCCATGATCTTCTTTCACAACTATTATTTCCATTACCCGTACCCGGTCTATTTGCTCCAAGAGTTATTGAAATTTTTGTGCCTTCAGTAATTTCAATATCTTCATATAATGAGGTTGCAGGGTTAAAAACTCCAAAATCCAAAAAAATAGTTCCATAGTCTCCTCCATCTAGGCCATCTGCACTGTCTGCATATGTAAAAATAGAATTAGATGCATTGCTAACTACAAAATCATTATTTTTCACTTTCATGTAAACACCTGCCATCATTGCTGAATTTAAAAAATTAGCCGTTTTAGCCTCTTTTTCAAGAACAGTAGCATAGGAGCAACTTTGCTTTGGTCCTAAAGCATCTGCCTTTACAATATATCTATCTCCTACCTCTGCCTTTCTTGCATTCTCTCCCTCTAGTAAAATATAAACATCATTTGTATTACTAGGTTGATAATAAATGTCAGAATAAATAGTTTCATATCCTGCTTTGTCAGGCTTAATAACAAACCTATATCTTTTAGCCCAATAGGGAGCTATTTGCGTTGGAGGGATATTAACTTGAATTGAGTTTTTAAATGCAGATGTAGCACAAGAAAAATGAAAAGTATTTCTTGGGCTTACCAATGCTGTTGTAGCTCTATTAAACTCATCCATATATACAATGCCAACTTCGTAGTCTCTATTGCTATGTAAACTTTTTGTACTTCCAATTTCTTGATAAGTAATTTCAAAATTTAATATTTTATAATACTCATAAACATTTAATGTAGGAGTAGCAATGTCATTAACAAAACGCATTGCTAATAATTGAATATTCATTATATCTCCAACAGCCGTTACGTTTATTGGTTGCTTAGGAACATTAATTCCACTTTCATATTTTATATACGTACTAAGATTATTAGGAATCAAACAGTTGAAATTGTCAGTAACTGTTGTTCCATCACAAGGGGTAATAGATGGATTTAAAGGATCATATACCGGCAATATATTCAAACTTGTGCCTATTCTATTTTGAAACTCAACACTTGATACCATAGCATATATTGAGGCATACATAGATGGTAATTCATAATAAAAAGATATAAGTATATTTTGAGTTTGTATTGGAAGAGTGCCTGAAGAAAATGAAGCATGAGCAAAAGTGAAACTTATATTTAATACAGCTCCTTCTACTAAATTTATTCCTGAAAAGTCAATAGTAAGAGAAGAATCTGCAATAGATCGCAATCCATCTATAGTATAATTGCTTGCTGTAGGATTAGTAGAAGAATCATAACTTACAAGATTAATATCCTCTGATATCCCATCTAAGAAATACTCCATCTTTGTCGAATTGCCATTTTTATCTATCAGATTATATCCTTCAACATAATTACCATACATCAAGCGATTGCCCATAATTGTTTGAGCCTTTGCCAATAATGGCACATTATCATATAGCCTTAATAATTCAGACTCAGGAAGAATGGTAAATATTTTGCTATTTGAGAAGGTATATGAATTTTCCGCATAGTCGGAAAACCCTAAGTCTTTTTTATTTAACTTCTCTATTACCTTAATAACATTGCTATTCATGTCTTTGAATAGTAAGTCAATTGATTTTACAAGTGGTCCTCCCGTATTATAGGTTACAATAGCAGCATTAAATTGATTGACCATGCCTTCATTCAAAAAGGATTCATTAGTAATGTCAAAAGACATAGGAAAAAATGCAGCAGCAGAATATTGAGAGGTAGCAGAATACTCTCCATCCTCATATTGATATCTATAGGCAAAACATAGAAATCTATCTTCCATATAGTTTTCTGCTCCATTAATAGTTGCTAATTCTACATCAGGAGATTCAGTAGGAGGTCTCTTAATCACCAATATTCTCTCCCAAAGTAAAGCATCATCGACACCTAAAATTGGCAATGCATACCCCTTTTGGATATTAAAAAATCGAGGTTGATTATAGTCGTCAGTAAAAAAAATTAAATTGTCAATGATGTTTAATCCTGTAATTAAATACTGAGAATTAAAATTTAGCGTTGTATTTACATTCGATCCATCATTTACACTTATAATATGATATGTCAATAAGTTTGATGTCTCATTAAAAGAGACAATCATATCAATCTTTCCTAAAGGAGCTGCGGCAGACACAGGAAAAGAAGAGTCATGAACAAACCAATATACAGTCTCATGTTCTCCATCTGCAATAGATCCTATCGTGGTAGCATTGCTGCTAAGAGGAACGCCATTATATTGAAGTTGAGTTAATTTAGTATTGCCTTTTGTATTCTCTATGACACCAATCTCTGACATCTCAGTAGACCCCATACGGACATTAAGCGCATCAATGTATTCTCCTTGAGGAACAAAGCGTTCGTCAAGTACCTTATTCATTTTACCTGCACTGAAATTTCTTGAAAACTTAGCCATGTTATTTTATCATCTTATCCATGCCACGAAGGTTCATTAGTAATCTTCCCGGATGTATGTTACTGATTCTTATTTTAGCATTCCTCAATAAAGCTGATTTTTCTTTTCTTGCTCTCTGAACAATATATTCCTGAATCCCTATCTTAGAACTTAATATCTCATATTGGATATAAGCGTAGATGTACTTCTCGAATAACTTGTTTATAGACACTATAGAGTCATCACCTCCCTCCATGCCATCAGATATATATTCAAGGATACAGCTCTGCTCTGACATATCAGAACTGAAGTTAATAACTCCTGCCTTCTTATTAATATTAAAGGTAGGATTGATATTAGCTGTTTCAGTATTAAGACCAAATCTTGATCCAATGTTATAATCAAAATACCACTGCCCATCTACATTCCACCCCATGCTACCCGAAAATTGATTTCCCGGATTTAGGTATATGCTACGAGTTAAGTTATTAAGCCTGTCATAATCTATCCCTGAGTTCTCCGGTTCAAGGACATTACCATTCTGATCAAATAATAGATTACCTAAATGATCCTGAAGATATGCCTTTGAAGACATCGTTTGAATATTTTCACTTAATGGTCTTAGGCAGCCATCTTTGTATAAAGATATCCTTACCCAATTAACAAAATCACTTGGCAGGACAAACCGAAGATTATGGGTGACTGTCAATTCTAATACCTTAATTTCTTTAAAGGCATCGTAGTTGAGTTCTTGAACAGCTCTCTTTGCATGAAATAAAACCTTATAGCGTTCTTCATTATTTATCAGCGAGTGGTTTCCTGAATACATCAACATAAAATTGTTGACAACATCAAAGAGGCTTACATACTGATAAGAACCCCAATTAGCATCCTGAGGTTGGTTGCCATTATTGTCGTAATAGGCGTATTGTGATAGGTATGCCATTGATTATAATTTTTATTGTTGCTGACTGAATGTTGGTTGCTCATGTTGTTCTTGAGCAATACTAAACTGAGCCACTTCGATTTCACGAATAGAAACACCACAGTACTGAAGTATCTTCATTGCTAATTTAAACTCATCTTCATTTGGTAATTCAAAATCTTGGTAGTCAAGCTGAGACTGATCAAAGCTCGGCTCACCATTGAATAAAGTTTGATATGTCCATTTAGGCTCTTTAGGATATCTGAAATACGTACAGACCACCTGCCCATAAATATTAATTGCTGTAGGGTAAACTGTAACTACTGACTGATCTACTCCGTATAGCTTATTATTTAAAACATAAGAAGGGAATATTGTAGAGGGGGCAGTTAAGTTTGACCTATTTAACATAAATATCTTACTCTCGATAACCTTCTCGGCTTCTACTCCATCTTCAGCAGATAGTACAATATAAGAC
>Ga0194048_10000453_pt1 | contig 19961 bp, 18 predicted proteins | sample JunL225m_MetaG_FD_161685 | JGI IMG/M metagenome (GOLD analysis project Ga0194048, IMG submission 161685) | Anoxic zone freshwater microbial communities from boreal shield lake in IISD Experimental Lakes Area, Ontario, Canada - Jun2016-L222-5m | ecosystem: Environmental > Aquatic > Freshwater >...
TTGGTCTTGTGGGGCATTTAGCGCGGCAATTGGCTCAAGAGTGTGGCATTACTGAAGCTGAATTTGAGGTGTTAGTTGTCGTTTCCGAAGCTCCTGGTCAACGCATTAGGTCTCGTGAATTGGGAAAGGCCCTCAACTGGGAGCGCAGCCGCCTGTCGCATCAAATTGCACGAATGGAAGAACGCGGAATGGTTGCGCGGGAGCAATGTGAAAATGATGCCCGGGGTTTTGATGTGTTGCTGACGAAGGCGGGGTTAAAAGCCATTCAAGCTGCAGCGCCGAAACACCTTGAAGCAGTGCGGCACTGTTTTATTGACCTTCTTACTCCCGCCCAAATGAAGGCTCTGGCAAACATTGCTGACGTTGTGGGTGAGCATCTCGAGGTAGAGCACTCGCAAGATTGAGTTTTACCCGAGAATCTGTTCGATGTGCTGGTCGGGTCGTACGACGAGTGCTTGATGGGGAAGTAACTGCAAAGTAGAAGACCACCAATTGTTGGAATCAGTGAAGTCGGTTCCCAAGCGAACGTCACATTCTTTGCCCACATATTGTGACCCACCAATTACCACGTGTGAATGCAGCGGAACGAGATCGAGCGACGAAATGGTTTCGCCGTTACGTTCGAGCCAACCGTGAGGTAGACGATTTCCAGGTTCGACACTCGGGCGATAGGTAGTGATGAGTTCATCGGTCAGAACTTCTAGTGGTGTCGTGGAGTACTCGCTCAAGTAGCGGTACCCAATTTGGAGGCCAATCATATTGAAGTGTGTTGCTTGGTTATTAATTGCAGTTTCAATTGAGGCAAGTGACTCGGCAGAGTTCAGCACCGCTTCAAGATTTTTTGCTGAAATATCTTTGTCGGGGTCTATGCCGAGCGCCATAAACACATCAAACATTTTGAAGGCATTTTCTAGGCTCGCTTGGGCATTGCGTTCGGCAATGACGCGGCGTTCAGATTCGTAAGAGTTGAGTAGTTCATCATTTGCGCTTCCACGCTCAACTTTGGAAATTTTCCATAGCAGGTTATGAATATCGCCAATACCAGTGTTGAGACCCATGCCGCCGGTTGGTGGGAAGCGGTGTGCCGCATCGCCAGCGAGAAAGACGCTGCCCTTGCGGTACGACTGGGCTAACTGCGATGTCATGGTCCACGACGATTGACGCAGCAATGTGATTTCAGAGTCTGTGGGGGCGAGTGCTCGGCGAATATGAGTGAAGCATTCTTCATCGGTGAATGGCTCCGTGCTCACCCCGTCGGCTGGCATCATGTACACCCATTCGCTGTCGCCACCGTGGGAAACAAGTGCGCCACCTGAATATGGGTCACAGATCCAATACAAAATTCCAGGATGCGAACCAACGAGTGCATCGAGGTCTGCTTGGAAGTGGAACATATTGAACTGCTGCAAGTTGTCGGGGCCGTCCATTGCAATACCTATGTTCTGACGAACAGAACTAGACGCACCATCACAAGCAATGAGCCAAGTGCTCTCAATATTGCTGAGAGCATCACCAACCTGAACGGTGGAAGTGAACCCGCTGTCGGTTTCTACATGAGAGACGTAGTTACTTGAATACTCGACAGCGATACCTCGTTGGCGAAGTTCTTCAGTGAGAAGTGGCTCAAGACGATGCTGGGAAAGGTTCCTTAATGGTGTTGGCGTGATTTCTGAATTGTCGTCGCCTTGTTGCTCGTAGGGGAGAGTTCCAATAACGGTCTCGCCAAGCCGGGTCACCCAATGAACGTGGCCCGCTTTTTCCGGCGTTTGTGCGTGTGAGCGAATGGCGGCCACGTCGAGACCTATTTGTCGCCATATTTCAAACGTGCGGGCGTTAATGACGTGAGCAGCTGGTGCACGTTGAGTGGAAGGTCGACGGTCGACGATACGCACCGAGAGCCCAAGTTCGTGTGCAAGAAGAGCGCCGGTGAGCCCAACGGGGCCGGCGCCAACAATAAGAATGTCGGTTGTCATGAATGGTGCCTCTAGAAAACGCCTTCGTAGCTGCCGCCGTCGAGTTGAATGTTCTGCCCACTGAGGTAACCCGCTTGGGCAGAACACAAAAAGGCAAATGCATCGCCAAACTCTTCGGGGCGACCCAGGCGGCCGGCTTTAATAGATTTCACCTGGTCTGCACGTGCTTCTTCATAGGTGAGACCACGAACTTGCATCATGATCTGCGCCATTTGTTCTTGTCGGTAGGTATCGAAGCGTTCAGGGAGCAATTGATTAACGGTGACATTGAATTGTGCAAGATCTTTGGAAAGGCCTTTTAAGACGCCGGTGAGACCAAGTCGCGGCCCGTGTGAAAGTGACATTGCAGAGTGGGGAGATTTCACCATTGCAGAGCTAATGGCAACAATGCGTCCGAAGCGCCGTTCGCACATACCAGGAGTAACTCGCTGAACGAACATCAGTGGGCCAATGAGAGTTTTTTGTAGAGATTGTGAGAAATCATCTTCTGAAATATCTTGGAAAAACTTCGGTGCAGGTCCTTCGCCATTTAATAAAATGATGTCGGGTTGGGGGCAGGCTTCAAGCAGAAGTAATTGTGTTTCTTCTGTCGATGAATCGCCCACAACAGCACTTGCGGAAATGCCGTACTTCGCAGCAAGTTCACTCGCCGTATTGTGCACATCTGCTTCTGTGCGGCCATTAATGACAACGTTGACACCTTCGCGAGCGAGGCTTTCTGCGCATGCTTTGCCGAGGCCTCGGCTAGATGCGAGAAGAATGGCGTGGCGACCATGAATTCCTAGGTCCATAACAACTCCTAAATGAGTCCGCGAGCTTCGCGGGCAGCCGCAATTTCGAGCAAGTCGGGCTGGTTAATAAAACTTTCTGGCTCTTTTGGCCCCCACACCGAGAAACCAGCTGGGCCATCGGCACCTTCCCAGTCGCGTTTGCAGTGGTTGCGCTCCCAGTCTTCGTCGTCGGTAATTTGGTCCATGTCGGAGAAGAACTCAAACATATTTCCGGAAGGGTCGGTGAGATACCAAAATATGTTTGCACCTAAGTTGTGGCGACCAATGCCCACAACGTTTGCATCGGGGCGGTCGGCGAGTACTGCCATTCCGGCTTTACCAATTGCGTCGACATCGTCAACTTCTAATGCGTAGTGGTTGATATGACTGGTGAAGCCAGGGTGAATAAAGAGGTTGTGGTGATCGGTCTCTACGCGCATAAAGGTGGCAAAACCGTTGAGCACTTGGTCAGACACTTTGAAGCCCAAACCATTGACGTAGAAGTCTGTTGCCTTTTCAAAGTGTGGAGTGCCGAGCACAACGTGCCCCAAACGACGAGGTGGTCGGGGAGAAGTTTCACCCAATACATCGGCTCGTTCACCAACACGTACTGCATTGCCTGGACCGTTGAGAGTTCTGATGGGGGGAGCTGTGAGAGGAGTGGGTTTACCTACTTCAATCAGAATCTGATGCGCGAAAATAGGGTCTGTGCAGGTGAGGGTTGTGCCTTGAATTACTGATGACACGCCCATGTCGGTGAGGTTGCGGGAAATGAGAGCCAAGTCGCTTTCGTTTTCACAACTGAGATGCATTGCAGACAGGTGTCGATATGTGTCTTCAACAATGCTGATTTGTTTTTTCCTATCGGCAGTACCAAGAGCCCCTGATGTGTCGGCAATGAGACCGTTCTTCAGCCAAAAATCTTTTAATTCTTGTGGGTTCTTGACCGCTAATTCAATATCGAGAAGACCATTCAGTGCCATTGTTAGTTTCCTTTGTTGAAGTTGCTCACGCGACGGCAAGTGTTAGTCATAGTGCCGAGTCCGCCAATGGTGGTAGTAATTACATCTCCATCACGAAGAAATTTTCCTTGGGCAGCGCCGACACCATCGGGCGTTCCGGTGAAAATGATGTCGCCAGGTGACAGCGTGGTGATGTGCGACAGATACTGAATGAGATATGGCACATCAAAAATGAGATTCTTTGTGGTGTCGCTCTGACGTACCTCATCGTTAATGCGCGTTTCCAGTGTGAAGTCATTGAGGTCCGAGAAATGATCGGTGGAGTACATGAATGGCCCAATGGGGCCAAAGGTGTCGAAAGATTTACCTAAATCAAAGTGCGGTGGTTGCGCTGCAAATTGCACCATACGGTCAGAGATGTCTTGGCCAATGGTGACTCCGGCAACGTGGCTCCATGCATCTGATGCGTCAATATCTTTGCCGGCAGTGCCGATGACAACAACAAGCTCCACTTCGTAGTCAACTGCGTCAGAACGCAATTCAACATCAGCAGTAGGGCCAACGAGGCACGAAGGAAACTTTGTGAACACAAGAGGGTTCGTAGGTAATTCCATTGCCGACTCTGCGGCGTGACTCTTGTAGTTGAGGCCGACGGCAAAACAATTTTTTGGCTGGGTGATAGGTGGTCCAAGTGTGACCCCAGCAACCTTTCCTGTTGGAGTTGTTGCATGAAGTTGTGCCGACAATGCGTGCAACTCTGAATATTTTGTAATGGCATCCATTGGGTTACTCGAGATTGCACCATTACTTATGCTCTCAATATCGAAGTAGTTGTCGCCATCAACAAGAACTGCTCTGCCATTGATATTTCCTAAAATAAATGCCATGCCGAATAGTACGACTTCAAATTGTTTGATGTCAAAGTAAATGGCTAAGGTGAAGACGTGGATCCTCAGCAATTAATCAGCGAAACCCTGAAAACATGGGCTACAGAGCGCCCCGACCTGAACTTTGAAGCTATGGGCGTTGGTCTGAAACTCGACATTATTGCCACAACAACCATGGGCTTAGCGTCTGACAAAATCGCCGACCTGGGCATCAACCTCGGTGAATTTGATGTGCTTGCTACCTTGCGACGCAATGGAAAAAATGGAGTACTTACTCCGACTGAAATTGCATCTGCAGCAATGGTGTCACCGAGCGGTCTTACTCACCGTCTGACACAACTCGAAAAAATGGGCCATATCATTCGACAAAACGATCCGAATGACCGGCGTAGTTCACTAGTGCGGCTTACTCCTCAAGGGAGAAAAATTGCTGATCAAGCAATTGAGCGTATTTCGCAACACGCGACGCAGTCACTTAGTAGTTTCTCCGCAGATGAGGTTGAAGCGCTTAACGCCGTACTTGACAAAGTTCTCGCGATGATTTCGCAAACAATTACTGCACCGTAAACGATGTAGCAATGCCGGCGCCGGCAACTGCTTCAACAGTGATGCGCTTCACTGGGTCACCTTTGATGGAAGCTGTCCCAGAATGGTAACAAAATTAATAACCAAAGAGTACTAAGACCAGCCTAAGCGTTCTTCAATGTCGGGCAACATGGCGCGAATAGTGAGAACTAGCTGAATGACATCTGCAATGACGGCGTCATCGAGTAGGTGTGTTTCCCCAAAAATGGTAAAGCCTTCCCCCGCAACTGCAATGAGTTCGTTGAGCGCTTTTTGGGCGCGCGGTGATGCTGTAGGCGCCAAAGATTGCCGTTCTTGCAGGCGTTGCATCAGCGGCGTTGAAACATCGGGAAGAAAGTTCTTTGGGTCAGCCGAATTGAGGAGTAGCCACGCCAAAAGTTTTGTGCGCATCACAAGGTTGGGTTCAAACAGTTCTGCGGCATTGGGGTGCAACTCCATCTCGTCAACGTGGCGCCGTACCAGTTCCTGAAAAGCTGCTGAGAAAAGACCTTCTTGATCGCCGAAGTTGCGGGCGATGGCCATGAGGCTGAGACCCGATACCTCTGCAATGCGGCGAGTGGTGACCTTGGGGATGGGCTCAGTTTTCAGGAGTTCGATGGTGGCGTTAATGAGGCGTTCACGGGCTTCGTCTGGAGTAGCGCGGTCTTTTCTTGGTACGTCACTCTTGGCCATGCCTGTGAAGTTAGCCCATGTTGAGGAGGCGCTTGAGATCTGAGAGAATAGGCAAGGCGTATCGGGGGATTCGCCGTGGCCTATATATAAGGGGGCAGTGATGGCGCAATCAGATGTTGATGTTGTTGTTGTAGGTGCTGGCTTTGCGGGAATGTACTTGTTGCATGAACTACGCAAAACAGGCTTTAGCTATCGCGTACTTGAAGCTGGCGATGATGTGGGCGGCACCTGGTATTGGAATAGGTACCCCGGAGCACGTTGCGATATCGCTACCACCGATTATCAATACTCGTGGGACCCTGAACTTCATGACCAATGGCAGTGGTCAGAAAAACATGCTGCTCAGCCAGAGATTCTGCGTTACGCCCAATTCGTAGCAAAAAAGCACGACTTGTATTCGGGCATTGAGTTTAATACGCGTGTTGATGGGGCAGAGTGGAATGAAGTTGCAAAACGGTGGAGCATTCACACGTCAACTGGCGAAACAATTATTTGCCAGCATTATGTAATGGCAACGGGTTGCTTGTCGGTGCCGAAAGAGCCCGACATCGCTGGAACTGAAAAATTCACAGGAAATGTATACGTCACTGGCCGTTGGCCGCACGAAGGTGTCGACTTCACTGGTAAACGAGTTGCAGTTATTGGCACTGGTTCTTCTGGCATTCAATCAATTCCCCATATTGCTGACCAAGCAAAAGAACTCGTGATCTTTCAACGCACACCGAACTTCTCGATGCCTGCATTTAACGGGCCCGCTCCGCAGTACCGCGTTGAACGCTTGAAAGCAGATCGCGCGACGTATGAACACGAAGCGCGCTATTCGGGAACAGGCGTCCCATTGGAAGATTCAACTGTCTCCGCATTGTCGGTAACACAAGAAGAAGCCTTTGCGATGTTGGAAGAAGCATGGCAAAAAGGTGAACTGCTGTCGTTGGGTAACACCTTCATGGATTCTGCAATTAACCGCAAGGCAAATGATGTTGTTGCCGAGTTCATGCGCATGAAAGTGCGCTCGGTAGTAAAAGACCCAGAGGTTGCTGAGCTGTTGAGCCCATACAAACATGGCTACGGAACAAAGCGTCCATGTATGGACACGGGGTATTTTGAAACATTCAACAAACCACATGTACGACTTGTTGATTTAAATACTCAGCCCATTCGCAGCATTACGGAAACAGGAATTGACTTTGGCAAAGAGTCAATGGAGTTTGATGCAATTGTGTACGCCACTGGTTTCGACGCAATGACTGGTGCAATTGTCAATGTCGATATTGCTGGCAAAGACGGAGTAACACTCAAAAACAAGTGGGAAAATGGCCCACTCACATACCTTGGTCTCACCTCGGTTGGTTTCCCCAACCTGTACATGATCACGGGGCCAGGCAGCCCGTCGGTGTTGTCGAACATGATGGTGTCCATTGAGCAACACGTCGATTGGATTCGCGACACGTTGGTGCATATGCGTGAACAGGGCTTCGAGACTATTGAACCCACTCCGCTTGCTGAAGAGGGTTGGCGTGTGCATTGCACCGATTGTGCCGATATCACCATTTTCCAAGAAGCCAACTCGTGGTACATGGGTGCAAACGTTCCTGGCAAACCTCGCGTGATGTTCCCCTATATAGGAGGTGTGGGTCGTTATCGCATGGCATGCGAAGAAGTAGTGGCGAAGGGTTATCTGGGCTTTGAGCTTGGAAGTGGAGATAAGAAGCAGTGCAACGATGGCTTAGTACGAGAAGTACAGCCCGACGTTGACATGGTGCTCGACTTTATTTCAACACTCAATTTGCCCGCAATGGAAACAATGAGCCCCACTGAGGCTCGTGCATTTTCCGAAGCGTCGTCGGCAATGCGCCCAAGTGGCCCTGAAGTTGGCGAAATCACCGACGGAGTTCTGCAAGGTGCCGATGGCAACCTTGAATATCGCCTGTATCGCCCAGCAACCCCTGGCCCGCACCCTATTGCTGTGTATTTCCACGGTGGTGGTTGGGTATTTGGTAGCCACACATCAGACGACCCACTGTGTCGCGACTTGTGTGCGCAGTCGAACACACTCATTGTTTCGGTGAACTACCGCCATGCGCCTGAAGCGCCGTTTCCCGCAGCCGCAGAAGACGGTTTTGCTGCAGTGAAGTGGGTGCACGCCAACGCTGCAGCACTCGGTGGTATTCCGGAAAAAATCGCAGTGGCTGGTTGGAGTGCCGGTGGCAACGTTGCTGCAGTTACTGCACAAATGGCTCGCGACACAGGTGGGCCACAACTCAGCGGGCAACTCTTGTTGTGCCCCGTGACCGATGGTTCGCAACAACATGCTTCGCACCGTGAAAATGGAGAGCGTTTTATTCTCACCAAGTCACTCATGGAATGGTTTTGGAATCACTACGCCACACCAGATCAACGCAAGAACCCGCAAGCTTCACCGTTGCTTGCTGCATCGCTCGCAGGGTTGCCGCCAACAATGTTGGTGACATGCCAGTTCGACCCTTTGCGTGATGAAGGAAATGCATATGCACGCGCACTCATGCAGGCCGGAGTGCAAGTAGAGCACGTGGAAGCACGCGGACACATTCACACCTCAATCACCATGGTCGACATGTTGCCTTCTGGAGCCCCACATCGTCGTGAAATGGCAAGAGCGTTACGCGGGTTCTTTAATTAGCCTTTGTTCGATACCGCAGGATGTTGAATAATAATTGAAGCGATCTCGTCGGCTAATTGTGGAGTCGCAGCAGCGATTCCACTCCAGCGTAAGGAAAGATCGGGCGAGAATGAGAGCGGCCTTCCTCGTGCGTCTTTCAGTGCACCACCCGACTTTTCAACGATGAGTGATACTGCGGCGATGTCAACTATGCGGTGTATGTCTCCGCCCGGATCGCAAAAGGCATCTATTGCCCCATCTGCCACAAGGCACGCTTCGATTACGGAGGAACCCAAAATACGTACACGTTCAGACGTTTGTGCGAGTTCAGACCAGGTGTTCCATGTGCTTGGGCGTGGTCGCAACATCGACAATGCGGCGCCCGACAATTTGATGCGGCCTGTAGTGCGCTGTTTCGCAGTGTCGTCGCAATGTGCTCGCCATGAATAGTTAGTGCCGAGCCAAGTAACAAGCGACTCGACGATGATGTCGTCTTCCACAATTGCTGCAGAGAATCCAGAAATGGGCACTCCTGCCGCAGAGTTGGCTGTTCCGTCAACTGGGTCAAGCACCACGGTGTATGCAGAGCCACGATCAATCCAGCCGACTTCTTCTGAAAGAACATTCATTTTATGGCTTTCAATAATGTCGAGAACTGGAGCTTCAATAAATTGATCAAGAAACATCGTTGGTGTTCCATCACCACCGATGCCGATGTCTTTACTGCGTTCACTGCGAGACATTGTTGTCATTGCTGTGCTGTAGGCCAGTTCTGCTGCTGTAGCCATTTCTTTGAGAAAATCCGAAAATTCTCTCATGTTAAAGTCCGTTCACCAATGCATCGGTGCAGTGAGCAGTGGTGGCACTAATAACACTCAGCACTTTGGGGAGCGCACCATCGAGCGAGCAAATTGTAAGGTCTGCGCGTTTTCCTATTTCAAGAGTTCCACGATCAAGCAAATTCATTGTTGTGGCAGGACCCGCCGTCACAAGGTGAACTGCTTGCGGCAAAGTGCAAACATTCTGCGATACAAGTATGCCCACAGCCCCCAACATCGCAAAGGGCAAATAGTCAGATGACAAACCATCACAGAGTCCAAGTGAAATTAATTCTGCAGCGGAGACATTTCCACTGTGACTGCCTCCGCGAAGAACATTTGGTGCTCCACACACCGTGCGCATACCAGCGGCATGCGCTGCTCGGGCCGCTTCGACGGTAGTTGGAAACTCTGCGATACTCGCGTTCCACGTCGTGGCTTCTGCGATATCTTCCTCAGATGCTGGATCGTGCGCAATGAGGCTAATAGAACCTTCTTTAGCAAGTTGAGTTAACCATGGAATTGCGATGTCACGGTTATGGCGAATGAGCTCGCGCTCAGCTGCAATCACAGCAACTTGCCGTTGTGCTTCTTCAAAATCAACATTGTGTTTACGCATTACCCAATTGACGAGAAATGAAGGATCTTTATATTGACCTTGACCTGGTGTGTGATCTTCAAAACTCACCAAAGGTTTAGGATCGTGCATTCGGTACGCATCGATGCGCGAGGTGAGTCCCTCATGGCCATCGGCATCACGCGCATCGAGGCGGTAGAGAACCTTATTTTCTATGAGCGTGTTATTACTGTGCGAGTAGTCATGAATTGCGTCAACGAACTGATGGGCCAATTCAACTGAACGGGGTCCATCATTTTCAAAGCCAATTCCGTGGTACAAGGTCGTAATGCCTGCCGAACGTACGCGCGCCTCAAAAGAGCGAAGGCTAAAATCAAGCGGCAAGCGTGCACCGGGGCGAGGCAAGATCTCTGTTTCTAAACCATCGCTATGCGAGTCAACAACTCCTGGCATGCAGATTGCTTCATGTACGTCGACCGAGCGCGGAATATCGGCTCGATGTTCCGAAATTTTTACAATGATGCCGTCTTCTACGATGATGCAAGCATTGTGCAAAACATCATTAGGAAGTACTGCAGTTGCATTCTCGATCTGAAATATACTCATGCGTCGATATAGCCTTTCCGAAGTAATGGAAGAAGAGTCTTTGTTGGGCCTTCTTGAACAATGCGGCCATGCTCCATTGCGATAATGCGGTCTGATACCTGCTCAATGGCGTCAAGATCATGAAAAACGGCGAGTACCGCAACGCCACTTTGGGATAGTTCCTGAATAAGTTCAAGTGCAAGTGCACGATTCTCGGGGTCTAATGCCGAAATTGGTTCGTCAAGCAATAAGAGCCGAGGTGGCGAGATGAGGCCTGCTGCAATATTGACTCGTTGCTTTTCTCCGCCGGAAAGTACAGATGTGTGTACCTCCCAGAGAGATTGAGCAATGTGTAATTTCTCTAATGTCAATTGAGCAAGTTCTCGCGCACTGTCGTTGTTCATTCCGCGAGCAATTCCTGAACGAGTGACGAGGTCAATGACACTGCGCCGGGGTTGTGCTCGAAGAAACTGAGAAACGTAGCCAATTTCACGACCACGGAGTGCAACGATCTCACTATCAGATAATTGAGTGAGGTCGACCCAATCTCCTGAAGACAATTTGAAGAGAATAGTTCCCGATGTAGATGAATATGTTTGGAAAAGTATCCGCAAGAGCGTTGACTTTCCTGCGCCAGATGTTCCGGCAAGGGCTACGTGCTCGCCTGCATTAATAACAAAATTAATGTCGTGCAAAACATGAATATTGCGCCCGTCAATGTTGTGCAAAGTGAAACTCTTATTTACATTTTTTACCTGTAACAAAGTTGCATCACAAAGTCCAGATTCCATCTCAAGTCCTCGCTGCTGCAATAAGTTTTTGGCTGTAGGGGTGCTGCGGATCTTCGAGTAGTTGATCTGTCAGAGTATTTTCCACAATGCGTCCATGGTGCATAACCAGGCACCTTTCGGTGAGCATTTCTATGACGCGAAAATCATGTGACACAACTATTGCCGCAATATTGAGTTCCTCGAGTAAGCTGCGAATGAGATCAAGCACTCCAGATGCAACGCTTGCATCAAGACCAGTGGTGGGTTCATCAAGCAGAATGACTCCTGGATTGTTGGCAAGAGCTCTTGCAATTTGTACTCGTTGGCGCATGCCACCAGAAAAGGTACGAACAAGGTCGTCCATGCGGTCGATTGGTACATCTGTACGTTGAAGCAATTCCATTGCACGAGTGCGTATTGCCGAGTAGTTACGCCAGCCGGCAGCAGTGAGCGGGTCTGCAATATTCCCACCGGCGGTAATGCCTAAAGCCAAGCCTTCTGCTGGATCTTGATAGACCACCGATAACTGGTCGATGCGTAAGCGTCGACGTTGCGCTGCGTCGTAGTCAAGGATATTGACTTTTCCATCTTCGACGTTTGCGAGTCGAATATCACCAGTAGTTGGACTGACGTCGCCAGCAATGCATCTCAAAACAGTTGATTTTCCAGATCCTGATTCGCCAACGATCCCGAGCGCTTCACCTGGTTGCACATCGAAAGAGACATCCCATGCCGCAACAATGGATCCAGAAGTGGAATCTCTGGCTGTACCGATTTTCGAACCAGTTCGGTCAATCGTTGCTGCATCAAAGGGCCCGTATACCTTGCCTAAATTTTGGACACGCACTACTGGGTCGGGAACGAGGATGCTGCTCATTGCGTACGCCTTGCTCTGCACCATGCAGTGTCGCTGCACGCCCAGTTGTCTTCTTGTGATGGACTTTGTACCAAGAACGACGTATTACTTCCGCATAACCGACACTGAGTACCCTCATTTTGTTCAATCTCAAAAGGGATGTCTTCAAAAGTGAGTGGTTCAACAATGGTGTGCGGTGGAATTGCGTACACCCTCTTTTCGCGCCCGGCTCCAAAAAGCGTAAGAAACTCTGCATTATGAAGTCGTGGTATGTCCCAACGCGGAATGGGAGTGGTAGCAATGACGTAGCGCTCATTCACTAAACAGGGGTAGCCAGTCGTCTGCGTAATGACTCCATTTCGCACTTTGTCTTCATACAAGCTGACCCACATCCGTGAGTAATCTGACTCGGCATGCATTCGGGAGAGTTCACGCATATCTCGTTCAATTCCACGAAGCGGTTCAGGAACGGGAACTTGAAGCACCAAAATATGTTCATCGGTCAGTACATCTTCAGGGATGCGATGACGGCTCTGAATGACTGTTGCTTCGCACACTTCTGTGGTTTCTTCACAGCCAGTTGAGGAGGTAACGAGCCTACGAAGGTTGACAGCGTTAACGCCCTCGTCGTCTCCCTGGTCAATGACCTTCACCGTGTCATTTTCACCAATAACTGCCAAAGTGATTTGTAACCCACCTGAGCCCCAACCTCTTGCTACTGGCATTTCACGTGAGCCAAATGGCACCTGATAACCAGGTATGCACACGGCGTGAAGAAGCGCACGGCGAATCTCTCGTTTCGACTCTTCGTCAAGAACTGTTTGTGTTAATTCCTCTTGGGCAATGAATTGACTGACAAGTGTTGTCACTGTTTTCCCTTTATTGAATGATCAACATCTGCCAATTTGCGCATCGCAATTTTTCTTTCCATCATCGATCTGAATGTCACGTAGTGAGGAAGTTTCAAATGTTCCAGAAAGCCAGCTGAGTCGAGCCCGTCTGTTGTCATGAGAATGGATTGCTCTAAGGAGGTTTTTCCGTTGTCGCGGTGGCATGCAATGTCAAGATTCGCCATTGCAATTGCTTTGCGTTCGTTGTGACCAAAACAAATGCCAATTCCCACATCAAATTTCGTTCGGTCTTCGTCTATCCCGTTGAGATCTTCAATGGCTTCAACTTCAGAGATCCTGAAATGACCAATAGTGACGGCGCCGCCTGTATGTGGATGTACAACTCGAATAGGAAGTTCCCCGTGGCGCACTTCTCCAAGTGTGACTTCGTGGAGGTATCCGTCGGGGCCGAGAATGTTGCGATACCACTGGTTGACCAAGGCACCTGTTTCGGCTCTCGCCATTGTCGATAATCGCGCAGAACGTGGTGCAGGGGGTCGTGCGGGCATACGCGTAATGTCAAATGGCTCAGGGTCTGCGTCGTTGCGTCGGTCAACAAGTAAATTCATATCGCGCAACGTGTTCATGAGGCGAGTCACTTGCGGACGTTGCGACGTTGACACTTTGTTGCTGTCTTGCCGTACAGACGAATTGGCTATTGACAGTTCTTTGACGTCGAGCATGCGGGCGCTGTAGTCGGTACTTCTACCAAGGATCTGTGGACCACCGGGTTCACGAAAGGCTGGCACCACTCGGCGCAACAGCTTCATTTCGTCTGTGTGGACGGGGATTGCTGTAGCAAGTCGTGGCAATGTTGATTTGTAAGAACGCAAAAGATGAACTGCTTCTGTGATGTCGCCTTCAGATTGTCGAATGGCAAGAGCGGTTAATTGGGGAGCCCACAGTCCAGCTTCCCCCATTGTCCGGTCAACCAATAGACGTAACCTGCCTGTTAGCTGGTCGAGACTAATGAGTTCACTGGGGTCAAAGTCGCGCAACGTACGAAGCAAATACTCTGCACTGTTAATTGCGTTGAGACCACCCCTCGCAGCTGCGTATCCCACTATTTGCTCAATTCGCGAGTAGAAAAGTTGGTGTAATCAACATTGGCAGTTCGTGGAATGCCAATAATTTTGCCAAGAGTATCGATGAGCCACATATCAAAGTTGCGCTTTCCTGGAGTGAGTAATTCCTGAAATGATGCGATATCAAAGTCGTTTGCCGCGTGAAAATTCAGAAATTGCGAACCATCAATACCGGGACCTGAGATGCAAACCTGGAACAGTGCTGACGTCGTGGTATCAACCAATACTTCTGCCGCAATCTGTGTAAAAATCTGTGCGGCCCTTTCTGGGCGGGCATCGTTCCCGCGACGAATTTGTGTAATGAGGTCAGAATCAGGTTGCCGAAGAAATGCAATGTAGGCCGCTTCAGCCGTGTTGACGGCAACCCCTCCTGTAACGCGACTCGTGATCCCAGACAACATTTCTGCATCGTCGCCGCAGATGCAGAAAGATGATTGATAGCCAAGGATGGCAAGTAGTGGCACAATTGCTCGTGGTAGGCCTGTTGGTAAATTGTGCTCCATCAGAACATAAGGAGTGCCGGGGCGAGAAATGGATTGCAGGAGAACTTGAAAGATCTTTTGTGATTCATTCCCTGTGAGATGTGCAGAAGCAAGTAGTAGCGCATCGATCTGTTGAGTCGGAGCGGTCAATCTAGTTCCTCGAATTCCACGATTGTTGTCTGGAGCATTGCCCAATCTTCGTCTTCACTTCGGGCAAGCAGTTGGTGAGTACCGAGCAAATACTGGAAGAGGGTCTCACGATGTACGGAGGAATCGTCGCAAAGGATGGCATCGGCAATTGCTGCAGCAACAGTTGCTTCTTTATGTGAACCAAGCCGCATTGCCCATCCGAGTAGGCCATTGACGCTGACTTCTGCTGTTGTCACTAAACCGTCACCAATATAAAACTGCTCGTTCGTTACTGGTTCGCGCACGGGCAACTGCGTTGTTCCGGTACGAGCTGGCATGACAACATTGATGTTGAGGGAGAACTCGGGAAGATTGAGAATTTTCTCAATATTTGTAAGTAGTTCTAAGTCATTACACTGAGCGAGCAATGAACACCACTCTTCGCGCTGCAACTGATGAGCGTGTGTTGAAGAAATCTCACTAGCCACTTGAGAGAACGTACTAATGCGATCAAAATATTAAAGAGAATTAAAACTAACGAGCTGTGATGGCCAGGTTAACTTCGTGTAAACGAATCTTTGGCAATGATTATTGAAGAACTAAACGTTCATGCATTGATCACGTTCCATTACTCATCAGATAGAAATCTTGTAACTTCTCTCAGTTACTTTTCACTGCAATGAGAAAACACAACATACTCTTATCAGGCGTAACAGCCCTATCGCTCTTGGTGGGCGTTACGGCAATTGGAACCGGTTCACATGTTTCGGCGCAAACCGAAAGTGGAGCAGGGCTGAAGTTTATTGGCCGTTGGAACTCGACAAGTGGTTTAGGTGGCGCAGAAATTTCTGCTTATGACCCAGCATCCCAACGACTATTTGTCACCAATGGTGCAACAAACCAAATTGATATTGTCAATATTTCAAACCCGCGCAAGCCAATCAAAGTTACCTCCATCGATTTAGCCGCTAAGGGTGTAACCGGCGTACAGAGCGTTGCTGTAAAAGATGGTTTGGTTGCAGTGGCAGCGACTATGGCAAAAGCACAGTACAACGGCAGAATTTTCTTCGCAAACATTGATGGAGTTCTCCAAGCCAACGTTGCAGATGGCGTTGAAGTTGGCGCGCTTCCAGACCATGTGAGTTTCACTCCAGACGGCAACTATGTTCTCGTGGCCGGTGAAGGAGAACCATCGACGTACTGCACAGATGCAACGACGCTTTTCGATACGCAAGATCCACTTGGAACAGTTTCCATCATCGATGTGTCTGGCGTGAAGCCTGTTGCTAAAACGCTCGATTTCAAGAACTTTGCGGAACGTGCTGGAGCCATTGTATTCCAGGGTGGACGCATTTTTGGACCAAAGTCGACGGTTGCTCAAGACCTTGAGCCCGAGTACATCACCTCATCAGCCGACAGCAAGTATGCATATGTCACTCTTCAAGAGAACAATGCAATTGCAACTGTTGATTTGGGTTCTAAGGAAATTATTCAAATCAGCGGTCTTGGATACAAGAGCTATAACTCTGACGGTAAAGGTCTAGATGCACTTGCCGATGGAACCGCGTTAATTGCTAAGCAAAATGTGATGGGCATGTATCAGCCAGATGGCATTGCTACATTGACAGCAAACGACACAACCTATTTGATAACTGCAAACGAGGGCGATGCCCGAGAGTACCCATGCTTGTTAGGTGGCACCGATGGTGCAAAGGCAGAAAAAGAAGCACAGAAAATCTCTGGTGTTTACGACTCAACAGACTCAGGAATCACTGCAGTAAATACTGCAGTTGGTTCCTTAGAAGTCACTCAGTTTGCACCTGCTAATGCTCAAGTAGCCAAAATTACTTCTGCAACAAAAGTAAAAACTGCTTACACCTTCGGAACACGTTCATTCTCTGTGTGGAAGGCAAATAACTTAGAAGGTGTCGATACCGCAGATCTCAAGTGGGACTCAGGCGATGCCATTGAGAAAATTACTTCCACAGTACGGCCTAGCTATTTCAATGCTGACTGGAATACCACTAGTGGCTTCGTCAATGCGGTTGATGCCCGCTCAACCAAAAAGGGTCCGGAACCAGAGGGCGTTGCTGTTGGTCAAGCCTATGGAACGAATTGGATCGTTGTTGGTCTTGAGCGCGATGGCGGCTTGTTGCTTTATGATGCAACCAACCCAGAAGCACCAGTTTTTGTTGATTACATCAATACCTCAAATCCAAGTGGAAACTTGCTTGCAGGTAAATATTCCTCGACTGCCGGCGATGTTTCTCCTGAAGGAATTGTGTTTGTGTCACCTGAAGACAGCCCAACTGGGAAAGCGCTAGTGCTCGCATCGTATGAACTCTCTGGCACTGTGGGAATTTATGAAATACCAGAAAAGCTTCCTGGCACACCACGCAACGTGATAGCTCGCGGCGGTAACGGAAAGATCATGGTTTCCTACAAGCCAACGAAGACCATTGGCTGGACTGGCCAACTCTGGTACTCAGCAGTTTGCAGGTCAAGCAAAGGAACTGTGAAGGCAACAAGCACGAGAAATTCAATTGTTCTCGACATTCCAGCTAGCAAGCGTGGCGCAACATACAAATGCAATATGTCAGCGGTCTCTGCGCTCGGATCTGGTGAATCGGTCAAAGCGTTACCCGTTGTAGTGAAGTAACTCTCAAATATTCCTAAAACCCACACAAATCTAAAGGAAAGACATGAAAAATATATTTAAGAAATATGGTTTGGCACCAGCTCTAGCCGTGTCGTCATTGCTTCTCGTAGTGCCTACAACTGCAGCATCTGCAAAAGTTGTTTCCATCAAAGCGGGCGACAGTTGTTTGCAGTCGCAATATGGCAAGTCAGTTACTTCAGCGAGTAAGAAATTTAAGTGCACCTATAACAGTAAGTCCAAGAAATATACATGGTCTGCAGTGAATGCAGCAGCGGGTGCCGCAGCTCCAATTGACCTCACGAAATTAGACAAAACTGGCTGGCCGAAGCGTTTTGTTGTTGGTGGCGTTCCTGCAGAAAACGTCACAACAATGCAGACAAAGTGGGGCGGTCTCATTCAGCTTTTCAAAGATGAATTGGGCATAGACGTAGATTTCTACCCAGGAAGTTCATACGCCGGAGTTATTGAAGCATCAATTGCAAACAAGGTAGACCTTGTTGCTTGGGGTGCAATGTCGTACATCGTCGCAAAAGTTAACGGTGCTCGAATTGAGCCAGTAGGAATCACCAAGTATGTAGACGGAACAACTTCATATAACTCGCGCTTACTGACCAAGACTTCACAAACAGGAATCACCAAGATTGCAGATGTGAAGGGTAAAAAGGTTTGTTTCGTATCGTCAACTTCCACATCAGGTTTTCTTATTCCTACCGAAGGTCTTTTGGCAGCCGGTTTAACAAGCGCAGACTATACAACAGTTCTGGCGGGAACGCATGACAACTCACTTCTCAAGTTGGAAAGTGGCGATTGTGATGCAAGTTTTATGCAAGAAGCAACTGCTGCTGCAATTGGCACCGGAACATTTGCGGCAATCAATAAGTCGACTATCAAGGAAGTTTGGAAATCAGCGGAAATTCCTAATGGTCCATTTACGATTCGTCAAACATTGCCAGCGTCACTTCGTGCTGCAGTGAAGAACATCATGTTGACTAAGTTGAACAAAAAGTACTTCACTGAAAAGGGTTACAACGGCTGTACCTCGGAAGCAACCTGCATCATTGTGGAAGATAAGAATACAAGCAGCTTCATTACAGTTGCTGACTCGTTCTACGACACCATTCGCAAGGTGTGTGAAGCAACGAAGAGCACTGCCTGCAAGGCATAATTTTGACAAAAGTATTTTCAGCTTCGGAGAGTGATGCGGCCGTTAAGGTTGCATCACTCTCCAAGAAGTTTCCCAATGGAACACTGGCAGTTGACAATGTTTCATTTGTGGTTCCTCGCGGACAAATAGTTGCTGTACTCGGTCTTTCCGGGTCCGGCAAATCCACTTTGATGCGCATGCTTAATGGGTTGCATACTCCTACTAGCGGGAGTGCATATGTGTTGGGAACCGACATTTCAAAAACTTCGTCCAAGGAGTTGCGGTTACTTCGTCGGGAAATTGGTTTCATCTTCCAGCAGTTTGGCTTGGTAGGTCGTATGACCTGCATTGAAAATGTACTTACTGGTGCTCTTGGTCGTTTGCGAGGACCACGGTTAGGGGTGAGAATGTATCCGGTTGCGTTGCGCCGTGAGGCATTGAACCATTTGGAGAGAGTGGGCTTACTCGATCAGGCATTTCAGCGTGCTGACACTCTTTCTGGCGGGCAAATGCAGCGTGTTGCAATCGCACGTAGTTTGATGCAACATCCCAAAGTGTTGCTTGCTGATGAACCTGTTGCGTCTTTGGACCCTGAGTCTTCTGCGCAAATTTTAGAATTAATGGCGTCGCTTGCCCGAGAAGAGAACATGACCGTTTTGTGTAGCTTGCATCAGGTGGAGCTAGCCAAAGGCTGGTCCGATCGCATAATCGGGTTGCGCAGCGGAAAAGTTGTGCTCGATGCCATGTCGCAGGCCATAAGCATGGACACCGTCATGGCGCTCTATAAAAATGATGACAAAGAAGATCTGGCTAAAAACGTGTTCTCAAGTCATAAATTAGATCAGATGGTATGAATATCACCATAGACAAAACTCGAACAACTCCTCCTGTATCTAGAGTTGATGTGCAGAAGATTTTTTTTGTACTCGTAACGGTGGTCGGTTTCATTGGGGCGTGGAACTATCTAGATATGTCTGTGTTGTCATTTTTTGATGACCTCAGTAATGTCGCGAATCTCTTCAAGCGCATGTATCCGCCGGACTTTGGTGACATGCATCGCATAGTAAATGCGATGTTGGAGACATTATGGATGGCTTTGCTTGGAACGTTCCTTGCGGCAATTCTTAGCTACCCGCTTGCTTTAGGGGCAGCTAGAAATACGTCACCTCATCCCTACGTACGGTTCTGCTGTCGTAGCATTATTACGCTTACACGTGCCGTTCCGGAACTTATTTTGGCAGCAGTATTCGTAGCTGCATTTGATCCTGGGCCATTCGCCGGTGTGCTCGCAATAGGTTTGCATTCCATTGGGATGATTGGTCGTCTGTTTGCAGATGCCATTGAACTTGCAGATGAAACTCCGCGAGAAGCCATTGCTGCAACTGGTTCCACTCAGAGACAAACAACGCGTTCGGCAATCATCCCACAGTCGCTCCCTTCGATGATTGCTACCGTTCTATACCGATTAGAAATCAATAT
>Ga0194048_10000455_pt1 | contig 19904 bp, 19 predicted proteins | sample JunL225m_MetaG_FD_161685 | JGI IMG/M metagenome (GOLD analysis project Ga0194048, IMG submission 161685) | Anoxic zone freshwater microbial communities from boreal shield lake in IISD Experimental Lakes Area, Ontario, Canada - Jun2016-L222-5m | ecosystem: Environmental > Aquatic > Freshwater >...
CACGCGTTCGGCAATCGTTCGTGCGGCGACTCGACGCGGCTGGGTATGGCCAATGAATCCCGCCACGCCGCGACCAAGTTCGAGACACAGTTTCGGTAGCTGCGTGCTCTTACCCGAACCTGTCTCGCCAGCCACGATGACCACTTGATGGTCGCGAATAGTGGCCAATAGATCGTCGCGCCGATCACTAATCGGCAACGCTGGCGGATACTCAATGGCCGGCACACTCGCCCGCCGGCGTTCGAGTCGGGCGATGTCCCGATCGGAACTCAAAGGTCGAGGTCGTCGAGCAGGTCGTCGATGTGAGGCACCGGATAACCCGCGCGCCGCAGACCCTGCTCGATTCGGTTGTTCAGCGTTTCGAGCACGGCGATGCGACCGAAACGCTTTTGCTCGGCGGCGATCACATCCCACGGCCCAAGCTCGTGGCTGGTCTTGCTGAAGAGGTCTTCGGCCGCCGCTTGGTAGTCGTGATTGCGATCGCGATTACGCCAGTCTTCGGGCGTGAGCTTCCAACGCTTGAGCGGATCTGCTTCGCGCGCCTTGAACCGGCGCAGTTGCTCTTCGTCGCTGATGTGCATCCAGAACTTCACGAGGATCACGCCTTCAAGCACGAGCGATCGCTCGAAGTCGACGATGGCCTGATAGCCGCGGCGCCATTCCTCGTGCGATGCGTAGCCCTCAACGCGCTCGACCAGAACTCGGCCATACCAACTGCGATCGAACACCGACATCGAGCCAAGCCCGGGAATATCTGGGTAGAAGCGCCACAAGAAGTGGTGACGCTTTTCGACATCGGAGGGGACGCCACAGTTCAGCACCTTGTAGTGCCGAGGATCGAGATGCCCGACGATGGACTTAATGGCTCCACCCTTGCCGGCCGCATCGGGACCCTCGAAGACCACAAGCAAACCTGGTCCGGGGCCGTTGTCGCCCATCTGTCCGCCGAGGTGCAGTCGTAACTGCAGAAGACGTCGCTGCTCTTCGACAAGCCGAAGTGCGTACTGCTTTTGGTCCATCCTCTGCGACAGATCGACCTTGTCAAGAATGGTCACGGGAATGCTCCTGATTGTTCGAATGGTTCATCGGTGTCGGTTTGACCTTACGGGGTCGCAGCGATACGGAATGCCCCTCGCATCGCCGGGTGGATTCGACAGAAGTATGTATAGGTGCCAGCGGGCAATGTTGCTGGCGTGCTCCAACTGATGCGACCAGCGGTTGGTGGCCCGCCAACACCAAGCTGACCGGAGTCGAACGCGATGTCGGCGTCGGCAACTGGGTACGCAATACCGGTGCCACCCGTGCATGGCGCCTTGCACGCGGTGATCGTGTGCCACTGTCCCTTGCCGATCGAAGCATCGTCGTTACGGTACGTAATGGTTCCGCCAGCTGTGACGGTGGGGATCGGGTCACCCTTGAGCATGTCGCCCTGCGCATAGACGTAGGAGCTAATTGGAATCGGTGAGGTGGCGGGTTGTGAGGCCAGTCCCAACGAATCGACGTAATTGAACGCTGGGTCAAATGGTCCGCCGTGATGATCGTTCTCAGCGAGATGACCGTGGGTGATCGCGCCGACCGCATCAACCGCCGTAGTGAACGGGTCGGCTGCGGTGTCGTTTGGCGCAAGCGTGTCGGCCATCCACGCAACCATGATGCCCATCGACTCGTACCACGAAGCCCGTGAGCTGTCGTAGGTAGCAGAGGTAGAAAGCACATCGCCCTTGCGAACCGCCACCCGCCAGTTGGGTGGCGTAGCAGTCATGGCGACGTCCCACGACACGGCGCCAGCTGGCTCCCAGTAGTGCGCCGTTGACTCAAACAAGTGCGCAGTGTTCGCTTCGTTGGCCTTGCCATGACCGGCCACGGGCGTAGCGCCAGCTCGGCGCAGCCACATGTCGGTGTGCAAGCCACCGGGATGCAAGTGCCCAGCCGTAGCGACGATGATTCCATCACGATCGATGACCCATTCGTTCTTCGGTGCCCGAGAGCCGTAGGGAGAAGTGGCTTCGTCGGGATAGGTGTATGTCTGCGCAGTGGGGTCACCACTGCCCTTGATCACATCGAACACCGGGTAGACACTGCCGTTTTGCACGTCGGTCCAGATGGGCCGCACCGGCACGATGCCCACCGCTGCGGGGCTATCGGCGGCGATGAAGTCGATGTCGTATTGAATCCAAATCTTTGTCGTGGTGGGCCACAGGTTGTGGATCATGTAGTTGAGAATCCAACCATCGGTGGCCTTGTAGGCGTAGCCGTAGCCGGCAGGAATCTCAACCGCGGTCTTCTCTTCACCGGCAGCGAAGAAACGCTCGGGCAACGCCGAGGTCGAGTCGATTGCCGACGAATTGAGCCACACCCCGTGATGGAGGTGGATGACATCGACAGCCGGGGTACTGCCGTCGGCCAAACGCAGGTTGGGTGCGAGACGCACAATCCATCCGTTGACCTTTGGCTTAGGAATCGAGTTTGTGTACTCGATGGTGTTCTGGCCAGGCTGAATCTCGATTGGCCCAACCTCGTAATGCAGTCGGGTAGCTCCGGCTGGGGTGACTATCACCTTTGGCTTGGTGGCCTTCTTCACTGTCGTGGGCGTTGGCGCTGCAGCCACCGTGACAGGCACCGTATCGACGGCTGTGTCGACCGGAGGTGCCTCGGTTGACGCGACGGAATCGCTGGTCACCGTGGCCTGCGATACGGCCGTGTCCGGCTCGCTGCTCGCGGGCACGCTGCTGCCCGACGTACTACTGCCGCTCGCACTCGCGCACGCCGCCAACAACGACGCTGAGATTGCCAAACACACCAGTGCAGTACGCCGATTCCCCATCCGGCCGACTCTACTGCGCGTCGCTTCGATCGCCCTAGATGAGTGCCCACCGATGCGTGACTCGACCGACGCCGACATGCAAAGAGCCGGTGCTCCTGATGGAGACACCGGCTCTTCACACTTCACGGGTGGAGCTGAGGGGAATTGAACCCCTGACCTCTTCATTGCGAACGAAGCGCTCTGCCAACTGAGCTACAGCCCCGTGGAATGCGTCGAAAGCCTAGCGGTGGCGGCAGTAAATCAGAAAGCCAGAATTGGCTGACCAACAAATTACGCGGCGCGGAACCAGGAGTTGTCTGAGTACTGGCCGTGCTGCTCGTACTGCTTGAGCTGAACCAGTTTGTAGCAGTAACCGCACAACGACAAGAACGTGATCGCAACGAGGTACACCATCGTCTGAGCGTGCGTGGTTGCAGCAAGAAATGTAGACAGAGCGAACGAAGCGACAAGCCCAAACAGCACATTGGTGCGGCGCTGACGAACTTCTTGGCGAGGCGTGAGCGTGCGAGCAACCGACGACTGACGATGCTGATGGCCAGCCGAGCCGGTGATCATTGGCTCAAGGTGACTGCGACGCTGCAATGTTGCTGCATTGAGGTGCTCACGGCTGTGCGTGGCGGTGTGAGGCTGAGGGCGGTGCACTTGACCAGGACGACCCGATGCGGCGGGCCGAGCGAGCGGCGACTGTGCGAGTGGGCGAGCCATCGATCGCATTGGCGCCATGCCCCGTGTGGGCACCGAGCGCTGCAGGCTCGAGAGCTGCCGGTTGAAATCGGAGACCGAAGAACCCGGGCGGTTCTCGTTGCGACTGCGCAAGACCGGAGGAAGCAGGACAGCAGCCCATGCGGCTGCGACGGCGAGGAAGACGATTTGAGTCATTGTTCACCGTCCGTTCGGGGAGAGTTTGGTTTCGTCATGAGATGTGTTTGCAGCGTGTGCTTGACGACAGGCTATGGACATTGGCCTCATGGTAACAGGTTTGTAACTTCTTTACGATTCCGAGACTTTCGTGACGGCTTCTGTCACATCGTCTGTTGCTTCGTCTTCGCGCCGGTACACACCCGAGCGACCACCGGTCTTTTCCCACAGGGCAAGCTCGCCGATGACCATGCCGCGATCGGCCGACTTACACATGTCGTACACCGTGAGCGCCGCCACGGAACAGGCGTGCAGGGCTTCCATCTCGACACCAGTGCGATCGACCGTGTCGACCTGCGCCTCGATCAAAATCTGATCGTCGCCGATCTCGAAGTTGATGTGCACCGAGCCCACGAGCAGCGGATGACAGAGCGGAATCATGTCGGAGGTTCGCTTCGCGGCCTGGATGCCAGCGATGCGGGCCACCGCGAGCACATCGCCCTTGTTGACCTCGCGATTGGCGATGGCAGCGGTTGTCTCGGGACGCATCTTCACAACGCAACGCGCAACGGCGCGTCGGTGGGTTGGTTCTTTCGGAGTGACGTCGACCATCCGAGCGCGGCCAAGGGGATCAAGATGGGTGAACTGCAGATCAGACATGTGAGTACTGAGCGTAGTGAGTTGGTGCGGCCCACGAGCGACAACGGCACAGGCGCCAGTGCGCCCGACGCAACTGCTCAGCCGCCGATTTGACTCATTGAGCGCGCGGGGCGAACGAAGTTGACCTGGTTGATCTGATGACCGGCCCACTTGGTGCCAACGGCTCGCTGAATCTCGACCGCGAGATCATCGTCGGATGCTCCGCCGCGCATCAGCTTGAGCAAATCGAACTCGGTCGTTGCGAACAGGCAGGTTCTAAACTGACCCTCGGCGGTGAGCCGCACTCGATCGCAGTCGCCGCAGAACGGCTTGGTGATGGTGGGGATGACGCCGATCATGCCTGCGCCATCGGTGTACCGCCAACGATCGGCCGGTGCTGCACCGCGTGCTGCAACTTGCTCGAGTGGGTAGACCGCGTTGATCGCAGCCACGATTTCGTCTTGACTCACGACCTTGTCGCTCATCCAGTGACCTGACGCATCGAGCGGCATGAACTCGATAAAGCGAACCTCGACATTGCGCTCGCGGCCGAATGTTGCCAATGCAACAATCTCGTCGTCGTTGACACCGCGCTCGACAACAGCGTTGATCTTCACCGGATTGAAGCCAGCTTCTTTTGCGGCCTCGATGCCGTCGAGCACACGCACGAGTTCGTCGCGGCGGGTCATCTGCAAGAAGCGTTCACGCTGCAACGTATCGAGACTGATGTTCACGCGATCGAGGCCAGCGTCACGCAGTTCGTGAGCTACCAACCGAAATGTGGCGCCGTTGGTGGTGAGTGACAAGTCGGGCTTGCAGCCTGCGAGAGGCGACGACGACGAAGCCGGCACCCGCAATGCAGCGAGCTTGGCAACCAACACTGGCATGTGCGCCCGAACTGTGGGCTCGCCGCCCGTGAGGCGCAGGCCATCGACCTCAAAGCGCTCGACAAAAATCGCCGCAAGCCGCTCGATCTCTTCGAAGGTGAGCACCTCGCTACGCGGCAGCCATTTCATGCCTTCTTCTGGCATGCAGTAGGTGCAGCGGAAGTTGCATCGGTCGGTGACCGAGATGCGCAGATCACGAATTGTTCGCCCGAAGGGGTCAACGAGATCCATCGGCACAGGTTAGACGGCCGCTGCTACAAAGCGCCCGTTAGAAAGCCAGCACGTACACGGTGACCTCATCGCCAACCGCAACACTGTTGCCGTCAGGAATCTCGGCCAAGGCGTTGGCCAGTGCGGTGGCTGCAAGTTGGTGGCTGCCCTGCGGGCCACCTGCCGACACGTGATAGCGACCGTCGAGGCCAAAATGGCCGTGCACGCGTTGGTAATGCACTTTGCCATCGGGATTACGACGCAATGTTGTGTCGGCAATGGCCGTGATGCGAGGACGAAGCAGTGGCGCGGAGTGGCCCATCATCAACCGCAGCGCTGGGCGAGCCAAGAGTTCGAAGCTGACCAACGACGACACTGGGTTGCCAGGCAAGCCGAACACCGGCACAGCGCGACCGCTTGAGTTGGTGAGCAACCCGAATGCAAACGGCTTGGCCGGCTTGATCGCGATCTGCATCCAGCGCATATCGGCGATGCGCGACAGCACGGCCTTCACGACGTCGTAGTCGCCCATGCTGACGCCGCCACTGGTGACCACCGCGTCGCACGTATCGGCAGCGTGCCGAAGTGTTGCTTCGAGTGCCTGTTCGTTGTCGCGCACGATGCCGAAGTCGACCGCTATTGCTCCGGCCTCGGCGACCATGCCGACGAGCATCGTCTTGTTGCTCTCGCGAATCTGACCCAACGCAAGCGGACTGCCATCGTCGATGAGTTCATCACCAGTGGAGAGCACTGCGACCCGAGCACGCGGCACGATGTCGATGGAGCGAGCGTTCACGCTGGCCAACACGCCCGCCACAGCGGGACGGATGACAGTGCCCGGCCCAAAGACCGTGGTGCCATCTTTGATGTCGTCGCCTGCATCGCGGATGGCCTGGCCCGAAGTGGCCGTGGCGTTGATGCGCACCACATGCCCGTCGTTGAGTCGCTCGGTGTTCTCGACCATCACGATGGCATCAGCGCCCTGCGGCACGGGAGCACCGGTCATGATGCGAATCGCTTCGCCACGACCCAACACCCGATTGGGCGCAGCGCCGGCCGCAATTTCGCCGACCACAGGAAGATCGCACGGCACGGTGACGAGATCGGCGGCGATGACGGCGTAACCATCGACAGCACTGTTCGCGAACGGCGGCACGTCTTCGCGGGCCACAACTTCGCACGCCAACACGCAGCCGACGGCGTCGGCGATGTCGGCTGCAACAACGCTCAAGACCAAGCACTGCGACAGCACGATGTTGCGTGCATCTTCGATGGGAATCAGACCCGTGACCATGGCCATGCACGGTAGTGCCTCGGTGCCGCCAGACTGCAGGGGTGAGTGATCATCCCACTTCGTACCGCGCCTTCTCAGCCGATGGCCACAATGCCCGCTGGACCTCGTGGCGCCCTGCAGAAGCCACCGCCGACGCTGACGCCCGACCCGGCTCGAACGACGGCCCCAGTTCGAACGAGGAACACCTCACGCTCAGTTGGGACAACGAAGCGTGGACTGCCTCGGGCATCGTGCAGAGCGACAACGTGCAATACGTCATGCGGCTTTCGGCCACGTGGCAAGTGCGTCAGTTCTTGTTGTTCCGCGACATGGACGAGCCCGATCTGTGGATCGGCAACGACGGTGGCGGCCGCTGGGGGGAAATGAACGGCGCCCACCGGCCCGAACTCGACGGCTGCGTCGACATCGCGTTGGCGTGCACCCCATTCACCAACACCATCGCTATCCGCCGCCTCGCCCTGCATGTGGGCGACGCAGCCGAAATCATCGTGGCCACCGTCGATGTCGAAACGCTCGACATTCAGCCCGTGACGCAGCGATACAGCCGACTCGACACGCATCGGTGGCGGCTTGAGCAGACGGCTACAGGAGAATCGATCGAGTTCGATGTCGACGAATTCGGTCTCGTGATCGACTACCCCGAACGGTTTCGACGCGTGGATTAGAGCGTCGGCTCGCCAATCACCCGGCGTAGTTCGGCGCGAAACGCCGGGCCGTACTGCGGGTGGTCAAGCGCTAGTTCGACCACGGCGCTGAGCCAGCCGACCGGATTGCCCGTGTCGTAGCGGCGCACATCTCGCAACACACCATGGAATGGGCCGCTGCCGGCCTGCACTCGCAGCGCATCGGTGAGCTGCAACTCGCCACCAGCGCCAGGCTTGAGGTGCTCGATGGCGGTGAACACATCGGGGGTGAGCACATAGCGGCCAATGATGATGAGGTCGCTCGGCGCGTCGGCTACCGCTGGCTTCTCGACAAGGTCGCGGACAGCCACGACGCCATCGGCATTGATTTCGCCGATGGGATCAATGACTCCGTAGGCGCCAACTTCATCTCTGGGAACTCGCTTCAGGCCCACAACGCTGCCGCCCGACGACACACACACGTCGCACATTGCACTGAGCAGTTCGCTCGAACCCATCAGTTCGTCGGGCAGCATGACGGCGAATGGTTCGTGACCCACAACGTCGCGAGCGCACCCAACGGCGTGGCCAAGGCCGAGCGCCGCATGCTGGTAGGCGAAGCTGACACGCACATCGCGCCCAAGCGCCCGCATGCGTTCGGCCATTTCGGGGCGTCCACCGGCGATCAACTTCTCGATGACCTCGGGGGCATCGGCAAAGTACGCCTCGATGGCTGGCTTGTTGCGACTGTTCACGATGACGATGTGCTCAATGCCAGCGCCGATGGCCTCATCGATGATGAGTTGCAGTGCGGGCACATCGATGATGGGCAACAGTTCTTTGGGTACTGCTTTGGTCGCTGGCAGGAAACGGGTACCGAGTCCGGCTGCTGGGATGACGGCCGTAGTCACTCGCATGGGGGGTGAGCCTACAAAGCCGGTACGCTGGCACTCGTTACTGTCGACTGCCAAAAGGTTTCGGAGACCCGGTATGCCAACCTACGTCTACAAATTCATCGACACTGGCGAGACCATCGAAGTGCAGCAAGCGTTTACCGACGATGCGCTCACCGAGGCCACCCACCCGGCCACCGGCAAGCAAATGCCCGTGAAGAAGGTCTTCTTGCCCGTGGGTGTCACCTTCAAAGGCGGCGGGTTCTACAAGACCGATAGCCGCGGCGGCTCAGGCTCCAGTTCTTCTTCGAGTTCAAGCACCGCTGCCTCGAGTTCAAGCGACTCAGGCAGCTCAAGCTCGTCATCGAGCGACTCGGGCTCCAGCTCAGCAAGCACGCCGGCACCCGCCGCTGCTGCACCAGCAAGCGCTCCGGCAAGTAGCTCGTCGGCCTCTTCAGCCAGCTAACCCCTGCCGCCGTCACGCTCGGCGGCGCTACCCTCTCGTTGTCTTCTCCCGCCGTTTTTGACGCGCCCGAGGAGGCCTGATGCGCTGGACTTTGCGTATACGAATTGTGTTTGCCCGCCACCCGTTTGCCTACTGGGCGTGCGTTGCATCGTTCTCGCTGTGGGTTGCGATCTCTGTCAACTCGGCGCTTGCGGGCGCTCAGCACGAACGCGAATCGTGGGGTCGCTCTGAGGCGGTGTTGATCGCTACTCACACTGTGGAGCCAGGCGACTTGCTCGCTGACGCTGTCTCGTCACGCGATATTCCCATCGCGCTGAAACCACCGGCGGCTCTCGGCGCCTTGCCGCGAGGCGCTACGGCACGACAGCGAATAGCGGTCGGCGAGGTGCTGGTTGGCCTCGACATTGGGCAAGGCGACGGACCGCTTGCTGTGCTCCCCCACAAATGGCTCGCGCTGTTGGTCGAGTCCGACAACAGCCCAATGTTCTCTATCGGCGACAGCGCCGTCGTGCTCGCAGGCGGCCAGATCATTGCTGCAGATGCCATCGTGGTCGAGGTGACCGACCGCGGTGTTGTGGTGGGCGTGCCTTCAGATGCAGCCGGACCCGTGGCCGATGCCGCAAATCAGCACATCGCTACAGTTGCCCTGAGCGCCAACCCGCAGCGACGATGACCAACACCGTCACGCCAAGCGCAATGCGATACACCACGAACGGCGCAAAGCTGCGGGTGCGCACCCATTTGAGCGTGCCCCATACTGCGATCCATCCGGCGATGGCACTGGTAAGTACACCAACCGCCATGGCAACGCCGAGCCCCGACGGCACGCCATCTTTGAGCAATTTGAGACCCTTGTAGGCAACAGCCCCACCCGTAATGGGCAGGCTCATCAAAAAGCTCACGCGTGCTGCGGTGTCGCGGTTGAAACCCAAGAACCTGCTGGCGGTCATGGTGATGCCCGATCGCGAGGTGCCCGGATTGAGGGCGAGCACCTGAGCCGCACCCACGATGATCGCGTCGCGCTTCGAGTACTGCTCAATCTTGCGCTCACCCACGCGACGATCGATGTAGGCCAACAAGAGCCCAAACACAATGAGGCTCACGGCGATGAGCGCTGGCTTGCCGAGCTTCTCGTCGATGGCCTTTTCGAACAAAGCGCCCACCGCTGCACCTGGCAGAGCCGACAACACCAACAGCCAAGCGAGACGACCCTCGGCGTTAGCGGGCCGCTCTCGTTTCACTACAAGGCGCACGCCCTCGCGTACGTAGGTCTTCACATCTCGGCGGAAGTACAACAACGCCGCAACCAATGTGCCCAGGTGCAGCGAGACATCGAAAGCTTTCTCGACAGAGAGACTCGAAAAGTCGTGCCACCCAAACAGCCACGGCACAAGCAACAGGTGGCCGCTCGACGAGATCGGCAAGAACTCAGAGAGACCTTGCACAAGGCCGAGCACGATGGCGTGAAGAATTGGCACGGCAACTGTTTAGTGGATGCTGGTGCTTGGCACCACACGTGGCGACCATGGCCGATGTTGATCCCAGTGATGGCCGACCACGCGGGCCACGCGCAACTTGGCCAAGAAGTCGGCGGGGCCATCGAAGTCGGGCATCTCGACGTACGCAGCCCCGAGCGCGAGCGGCACGTGGGCATCGCTGCCTGCGCCGCCGGCGAGATCGAATTCTTCGGCGAAGGCCGCTGCCTTGGCGTTGAGCGACTTGAGCGAGGTCTTCGCGTTCAGAACCTCGATGGCATCGATGAGCCCGTCGTTGGCAAGGTCGCGCATCGCGCCCTCTTCAAGATTGCGACGCATCGGATCGAACGGGTGCGGGATATAGACCAAGCCGCCTTGCTCGCGAATAAGCCGCGCAGCCTCGCGCGGTTGCACACCAATAGGTACTCGTTCGTTGAGGAACAGCCCGATGATTTCGCCCGCGTGAGTCTTGAGTTCTTCGCCCACAATGACCCGGCATGGCAAGTTGGCCGCGACCTCAAGTGCACCACGTATCGCGTTGTGGTCTGTAATGCACAACACGTCGATACCGCACGCGACGACTGCGTCAAGCAACTCGTCGGGGGTGGTCGTGGAATCTCCGCTCCACATTGTGTGACTGTGCAAATCGACGCGCACCCATCCGTCTCGCAGGGGTTCTGCGAGATGTGGGTGCCGCTCGATTGCTGCAGCCGTTGGGGTTGGCACTTATGCGCCGCTCATCGTGACGTCGGCGATGACCAAGCTGACGCCAGCGGCCATCGAGGGCAACCAATCGACATCGCCACCCACTTCGACAATGTCGTGCAACATGCGCTGCAACGTGGAAGCAATAGTGAACTCGCGCACCGGCGCGCCCAGTTGGCCCTTTGAGATCAACAGACCCGAAGCGCCGGTAGAGAAGTCGCCGCTGATGGGGTTCACGCCGCTGTGCAATCCCTGCACCATTTGGATGAGCACGCCATCTTCAACATCGGCCACAAGCTCGGCCTGTGTACGCGCGCCCGGCTTGAGCTGCATCGCCAGGCATCCGACGCCGGGCGTGCCTTTGAAGCCACCACGAACCGAGTTGCCGGTGCTCACCGTGCCAGCGCGGCGAGCGCTGTACGACGAATGCACGAAGCCCTGCAGCACCCCGGCCTCGATGAGCGAGTTGCGGCGCGCCGCCAGGCCTTCGCCATCGATATCGGTAGCCGTATACGCCTTGGGATTGGTGGGGTCATCGATAAGGGTGAACAGCGGCGAAGCAACAGATTCGCCAACACGGTTGGCGAACAAGCTGCGACCTTTGATGACATTTTCTCCGTTGAGTGCGCTGCTGATGACTCCAAGAAACTGCGCTGTCACATATGGATCGAGCACAACCGTGACGCGCTTTGAAGGCGGCTTGATAGCGCCAAGTAAGCGGGTGGCGCGATCGGCTGCCTCACGCGCTGCCTTGGCAAGATCGAACTCGTGCGGCGAACGTCCGACGCTGAATCCAAAACCGGTTTGGGTCTCGTCGCCGTCGTCGGCAAGCGTGCTGACCGATACGTAACACGCATTCTCGCGACCGTTGACCCTGATGCCTGTGGTGGTTGCAACGGCTGTCTCGCCTGCGCCATCGCTGTAGTTGGCGTCGTCGACGCGCACTCGCGGATCGGATGCTGCGGTGAGCCGCTCGAGTTCTTTGGCGAGCGCAATCTTGTCGGCCGTGGGATACGCAGCCAAGGCCTCGTTCCACAGTTCTTGCGGCACTACGGCAACGCCATCTGGTTCGGCGAGGCCCGCCCATTCGTCGGGCGTACCGAACGCCACATTGTCGCGTGCCTGAGCCAGCACCGAGGCAATGGCTGACTCGTCGAGCGTGCCGGCATATGCGAAGCCCGTGCGACCATCTTTGATGACACGAATCCCGATGCCCTCGCTCTGCGCGCTCACGAAGTGCTCGACCTCGCCTTCGTAAATGCGAATGTCGGTCTCGACGCCGCGGGCGACATACGCCTCGACCTGCTCGCCTCGAGCAGCCTGGGCAATAACGCGATCGGCGATGTCTTGCAGTTGCGAAGAGCCCGAACTCATGCCGCGGTACCGCCAATGGTCATCGACTTCACCCGCAAGGTTGGCTGGCCATCGCCTACCGGCACACCTTGTCCATCTTTGCCACACGTGCCCGGGTTGCCCATCGCGAAGTCGTTGGCCAACGCATCGATATCGCGCAGCACCTGCGGACCATTTCCGATGAGGTTGCCCTCACGCAGCGGATCGGTGAGCTCGCCATTTTCGATGAGATATGCCTCGGTCATGCCGAACACGAAATCGCCTGAAGCGGTGTTGACGCTGCCGCCGCCAAGCTTGGCGACGTACACGCCGTAGGGCGTATCGCGAATGATGTCTTCGGCGTTCTCGGTGCCGTTGAGCACATAGGTGTTGGTCATACGCACCATCGGCAGATGCATGTAGCTCTGCCGGCGGCCATTGCCCGAGTGGGCGTGACCCTCTTTGCGGGCTCGAAGGTGATCCCACATGTAATCGGTGAGCACCCCATCTTGGATGAGCACGTTGTGCTGGCTCGGATGGCCTTCGTCGTCGATGCCGATGGCGCCCCACTCGCCGGCCATCGTGCCGTCGTCGACCAAGGTGACTAACGGAGACGCAACGAGTTCGCCTACCTTGCCGCGGTACACGCTGGCACCCTTGCTCACGAGGTCCGCCTCGAGGCCGTGGCCGCACGCTTCGTGGAACAACACCCCACCGCTACCGGCTTTGATGACTACGGGAATCGCACCGCTTGGCGCAGGGCGGGCTCGCAGCTTGGTGATGGCCTGACGTGCCGCGGTACGGGCCAGTTCTTCGACATCGTGCTGATCGAACAGTTCGAAGCCAATGGTGTGACCCAACGACTCGAACCCGGTTTGCATGCCGGCATCGCCATTGGCCACCACGCTGATGCGCAGGATGTGGCGAACCTGTTCGTCTTCAGCCAGCAAGCCGTCGCTGTTTGCGACGATGATGCGCTTGCGACTATCGGCGTAACCGGCCGACACCTGGCCGATCGCGCCGCCCATCGAGCGAGCGGCTTCGTCGACACGCTGCAACAACGACACCTTGGCAGCCTTGCCAACCGTGTCGGGATAGATCTCGATGCGATTCACCACGTGTGCTGGCGAACGAGTGAGCGACACGACACGAGTGCCTGCGCCGCCCTGTGATGCAACCGCGCTAGCTGCCTCGGCTGCGGCGCGCAGGCCGGCCTCGGACAGGTCGGCCGTGTACGCGAAGCCGGTGGTTTCGCCCACGACGACGCGGATGCCAGCGCCGCGATCGCGCCCGCTCGACACTTGCTCGACGCGCCCGTCGTCGAGCCCCGCCGATGTAGACGACTTATCTTCGGCGTAGACCTCGGCAAAGTCGCCGCCCTTGCGCAAGGCCGTTGCCAAGACGCGCTCAAGTACTTCGTGTTCAATCACCCGCCCAGCCTACGGGCATGACCCTCGCCACCTGATGGCGAGCGGTAAGGTCCGCAAGGTTGGTAGTGGTACCCGCCCATCCATCGAGGAGGACACGTGAGTAGCCCCATTCGAAATGGATTTCTCGTTGCCCTTGCCCTCGTTGCCGGCGCAGCATGCGGCAGCGACAGCAAGGTCGTGGCACCACTTGATTCGATCGCAGCCACCGACACAGCCGTTGCGCCTGATACCCCTGATACCCCCGATTCGTTGGCGCAGCCGCCAGCGGGCGTCGGCGGCCTCGGCACCATTCCGCCGTCAAACCAGCTCGGGAGCACCGACCCATCGGCGTCTACGCCCGGCGCTGTTGATCCGTCTACTGCACCGTGCACATTCGAGGCAATCCACTCCCAGACCGGCCCTCCCCCAGCTGGGATCACCGACATTGATCTACGTTGCGAAGGCGACTGGGCATCGTGGGTGGGCAAGGCCGACGACCCAACCCAGTTCGACGGCTATTTCGCAGTGGCGCAGCGAACCGCACAGGGGTGGAAAACCGTGAACCTCGGAACGGCCGGAGTCTGCGCCGATGGCGGAGTTCCCGAAGCGTTGTGGACTGCGCTCAACTGCACTGAGTAGGCGCCAGCGGCAACTCAGAGTTCCGGCCACGACCCCGAGCGCCTAGAGTAGACATTCGTGTCTGTGCAAGCTGAAGCCGCTCAACCACAGACGCGCACCCGTCTGCCTTGGTTACGTGAAGCAATCGTGCTTGCCGTCGTCTATGTGGTCTACGGACTCGTGCGCAACCGGTTCGGTTCTGCGCACCTCCATGGCGACGATGCACCGCTGCATGCATTCAACAATGCGGTGCGAGTGATCGACCTCGAAAAGACACTCAACCTCTTTCACGAACCAACGATCCAGCGCTGGTTCCTCGACACGCCATTCATCGCCTTCTTCAACATTTTTTACGGCACCGCACACTTTGTGGTCACCCTCGGCGTGCTGATCTGGTTGTTCGTTCGGCGGCATCATGTGTTCGCTCGGTGGCGTACAACACTGGTGGCAACCACGGTGGTAGCACTCATTGGATTCGCATGGTTCCCGCTGATGCCTCCCCGCCTCGTCAACACTCCTCCAACCGAGTCGCGTTATGGCGGCGGCCAGTTAGCTATCGACAGGCACCTGCCCAACTATGGGTTCGTCGACACGCTTCGCGACGGCGAAGGTGTGTGGTCCTTCGACTCGCAGGGCATGGACGACATCTCGAACCAGTACGCCGCGATGCCAAGCCTGCACATCGGCTGGAGCCTGTGGTGCATGCTGGTGCTGTGGCGATTCAGCCGCCGGCGCATCTCACGACTCCTTGGACTGGCGTATCCCCTACTCACCCTCATCGCAATCGTTGCTACTGCGAACCACTTCATCATTGATGCTGCTGGCGGCATCGCCATCGTCGTGGTCGGATCACTCGTAGCCCACTTTGTCGAGCGTGTACAAAGAAACTGGGGCGCCGCAGCATCAAGCGCTGATCCCACTTCGAGCAGCGATGTCCTCGTTGGCAACTGAGCCAGAGACCGAGCACGTCGCTCGACGACCTCTTGCACGCGACATCGCGATCACCGCTGTTGCCGCAATCCTGTTGCACCTGCCGTCGCTGATACGAAAATCCGCGTTAAATAGCGACGAGGCCACGATGGCCACCGTGGCTCGCATGATGCGCCACGGAGCGCGCCTCTACACGGGCGCCGTCGACCGCAAGCCGCCAGGCGCATTTCTCGTCTACCGACTGCTCGAACCCATCTTTGGCATGTGGAGCCTCACGGCAGCTCGCTGGCTCGCACTCGCAGCCATCGTGGCCGCAGCATGGATCATCGCTGTCGAGGCTCGACGTCGTTGGCCCCACGTAGCGCCACTCGCAGTCGCACTGTTGTTCGTGATCGCCTTTGCTGCGCTGCCGGCAGAAGACTCGCGTGCTGTCGGATTCGAGTTGCTCGCCATCTTGCCGATGGTCGCCGCGTTCGTGCTCGGCGCCCGAGGGCGCGTTCTGCTCGCCGGCATGGCCCTTGGCGCCGCCACGTTGCTCAAACAGCCAATGCTGCTCGGAGCCTTGCCGCTCACAGCGCAATGCCTCAGCCTTGCCGCACCATGGTCACGGCGCTTGGCGCTGCTCGTCCTTTCGGGTGCCGTTTGTGCGGCAACGATTGTGCTTGGGCTCGCGCCGTTTGGGCTACACAACGCTCTGTCGTGGTTTGCCGGCAACGGCGACAACTACCTCGGCGGCACCAGGCTCTCGATGGTTGCCATTATCGCGCTCGAGCAAATTGGGTCGATTGTTGCGCTCACCGGCGGGCTCATCGTGCTTGCGACAGTGGCTTGGGGCAAACGGCGCCTACCGCTCGACCTCACGGTGTGGGTGATCTCCAGTGTGATTGCAGCGTCCATCGGTTTCCGATTTGTGCTGCACTACTTCAATCAGTTGCTGCCGGCACTGGTACTCATGGCCGCGCCAGCATTGGTGAGTTTCGCTGTCGTCCGCCGGCCTTGGCCACGTGTCGCCGCTGTATGGATCGTTGGCGCTTCAGCGTTCAGCATGTTCACGTTGCTCACCGCCGACTCCTTCCACGATCTACCCAACGTCGACAACGTGGCGCGGGCCGTCGCTAAGCGAACCAAGTCAGGCGACAAAGTGTTCGTGTGGGGTCAGGCACCCGAGATCTATTGGCTCAGTCAACGCGACCCGGCCACGCGCTACCCACACGTTGGATTTATCACCGGCATCACGCCCAAGCGGCCAGGGGTTCCGGCCTATCTGCTGTCAATGCCATCAGCGGCCGAAACGCTGCTCAGCGATCTCGCCGCCAACCATCCTGCGCTCATCATTGACGCAGCGATCCAACGGGTTCGCGGTGGCGATCGGTACCCAATGGCCACGAGTCCCATCGCTGCTTTCGTGAAGAACGGCTACTGCGTCGTCGATGTCATCGACGAGATCTCGCTGCTCGCTCCCTGCAAGCCGTAGGTCGGTTCACTGATCAACCGCAGCAAGTTCACGACACCGGCTATCAAGGGGTAGCGTTTGCAGCGCCATGGCCCTTGAGTCCATTCACGAACCAGCAGATCTGCGAACCCTTTCATACCCCGAACTCGATGAGCTCGCCGGTGAGATTCGCGACTTCGTGGTGCAGGCGGTAGCCGAAACCGGCGGCCATCTCGGTTCGAATCTTGGCGCCGTCGAGCTCACGCTCGCACTGCATCGAGTCTTTGAGTCGCCTCGCGACGCGGTGCTGTGGGACACCGGCCATCAGGCCTACATCCACAAGATCCTCACGGGCAGGCAAGGTCGTTTCGATCAGCTGCGCCAGGCAAACGGATTGTCGGGCTACCCGAGCCGCGAAGAGAGCCAGCACGACTTCATCGAAAACAGCCATGCCAGCACGGTGCTGTCGTATGCCTACGGGTTGGCCGCAGCGCGAGACGCAGGCACCAGCGGAGACCGACGCCATGTTGTCGCCGTCATCGGAGATGGCTCGATGACCGGCGGCATGGCCTACGAAGCGCTGAACAACCTCGGCCACAGCCAACGCAGGGTCATTGTGGTGCTCAACGACAATGGCCGCAGCTACGCGCCAACCATCTCGAACCTCACGGCGTCGACCATGCCGATGCCGACGCAGCTTCCCGAGGCTGATCGCATCGAGCCACACACGCTGCCCGAACGAATCGCCGACCGGCTCAGCCACACGCTGACCAACATCCGCCTCAATCCCGTATACGTGCGCCGTCAACGCAAGATCGAGCACTTCCTGCGGGAGTTGCCCGTTGTTGGTCCGCAGGCCGAGAAAGGCATGGAGGCCTTCAAGGCCGCCGTGCGTGAATTCTTGCAGCCGCCATCGTTCTTTGAAGCCCTTGGCGTTCGCTACGTAGGTCCAATCGATGGGCACAACATTGAAGAACTCGAGCATGCACTTGCGAATGCAATTGAGCTCTCCGCCGAAGGCCCCATCTGTGTGCATGTCGTGACCCAAAAAGGCCGTGGCTACTCACCCGCCGAAGACGACGACGAAAAGCACCTTCACGACACACCGGTTTTCGATGCCGCCGTCGGCCCACCCAAGGCACTCCCGTCGGGCTACACGCAGGCGTTCGCCGACGCCATCGTGAAAGAGGCCGAGGCCGATCTACGCATCGTGGCCATCACTGCAGCCATGCCCGGACCCACCGGCCTGATTCCGTTTGAGCAGCGATTCCCCGATCGATTTTTCGACGTCGGCATCGCCGAGCAACACGCAGTCACAGGCGCTGCCGGCATGGCGATGGGCGGCCTACGCCCAGTAGTGGCCTTGTACTCCACGTTCTTGAACCGCGCATGGGATCAAGTTGTCTACGACGTCGCGCTGCACCGACTGCCGGTCATCTTCTGTCTCGATCGAGCGGGCATCACCGGCGACGACGGCCCCAGCCATCACGGTGTCTACGACATGGCATTGCTCGCGAAGGTGCCAGGCATGCGCGTGCTCGCACCGTCGAGCGCGCAAGAACTTGGCGTGATGCTGCACGACGCAATCTCGCTCGCCAACGATGGCCCGGTCACCATCCGCTACGCACGCGGTTCGGCCCATCAAGTCGGCGAGCACGAGGTCGGCAACGGCTTGCTCGCCAGGCGCATTCGTCAGGGCGACGGAAGCGTGTGCCTCTTGGCCATCGGCAAGATGGTGGCTGCCGCCGAAAAGGCCGCCGAAGAACTCGCCAGCGAAGGCCGCAACGTCACCGTGTTCGACGTGCGCTGCTGTGCCCCACTCGACCCCGCCATGATTCTCGAAGCCTCACGGCACCAATTCGTTGTCACCATCGAAGATGGAATCCGCGACGGCGGCATCGGCATGACCATCGCCGACCAAGTGCACGCGATCAACGCCTCTGTGCCGGTCGAGGTGCTGGGCATTCCCACCAAGTTCATCCCGCAGGCCAAAGCCGAGCGAATCCTTGCCACCCTTGGCCTCGATGCCACCGGTGTCGCTGCAACGATTCGGGCCAGAACCGACATCGCACGTTGAACCTCGACGCCGAACTCGAGTTTGCGTTACGACTCGCCGATCTGGCCGATGCGCTCACGCTGCCCTTCTACGAAGAGCGCGCCTTCACGGTGGACCGCAAGACCGACCGCAGCGAGGTCACCGAAGCTGATCGCCAGACCGAAGCGCTGTTGCGCGCTGCGGTCGCCGAGGCATCCCCTAGTCATGGGTTCGTTGGAGAAGAGGCTGGCGTTTCCGGCGATCCCACATCGCCGTGGCGCTGGATCGTCGACCCCATCGATGGCACCAGCAACTTCGTACGCGGGATCCCCGTGTGGGCCACGCTGATTGCGCTCACCCATGCCGACCACGGACCTGTCGTCGGCGTGGTGTCTGCTCCGGCGATGCAACGCCGCTGGACCGGTGCTGTTGGGCTGGGGGCCACGGTCAACGGTAAGCCGATTCACGTCTCCACCATCTCGAACCTCGCCGAGTCGCAAGTGTGCGTCACGTATAGCTCGGGTTGGGACAAGATCGGCCTCACCTCAAAGCTGGTTGAGTTGCAACAGTCGGCATATCGCGCTCGCGGGTTCGGCGACTTTTGGCAACACATGCTCGTTGCCGAAGGGGCGATGGAAATCGCCGTCGACGCCATCGGCGTGCAGCCGTACGACCTCGCTGCGCTGCAAGTGGTGGTCGAACAGGCGGGCGGCACGTTTACCGATCGGCTTGGCGTGCGTACCTTCGAGTCCAACTCAGCAGTCAGCTCAAACGGTCTGATGCACAGCGACGTGATCCGTCGCATCGGCCCAACGCCATGACCGATCTGGTCATTCGCAACGCACGACTCGTCGATGGGTCTGGTGCCGACGCGCGAATGGCCGACGTCAGCGTCACGGGCGACCTCATTACCGGCGTCGACGAAGCCGGCTCTGCGTCCACGAGCCACGCCGGGCGCACCATCGATGCCGACGGTTTGCTGCTCACCCCGGGCTGGGTCGACGTTCACACTCACTACGACGCACAGGTGAGTTGGGACCCATGGCTCACGCCGTCCTCGTGGCATGGCGTCACCAGCATCGTGATGGGCAACTGCGGCGTGGGCTTCGCTCCGGCGCAAGCCGACCGTCGCGAATGGCTCATTGAGTTGATGGAGGGCGTCGAAGACATCCCCGGCTCGGCAATGACCGAGGGCATCTCGTGGGAGTGGAGCACCTTCCCTGAGTACCTCGATGCAATCGAGCGCAGGCCACACGCCATCGATGTCGGCACAC
>Ga0194048_10000456_pt1 | contig 19892 bp, 11 predicted proteins | sample JunL225m_MetaG_FD_161685 | JGI IMG/M metagenome (GOLD analysis project Ga0194048, IMG submission 161685) | Anoxic zone freshwater microbial communities from boreal shield lake in IISD Experimental Lakes Area, Ontario, Canada - Jun2016-L222-5m | ecosystem: Environmental > Aquatic > Freshwater >...
GAGTGCGCTGACGAGCCCCACGCAACTGACCAGCCTCGATTCAGCCCGCCAATTACCCCTGCTCAGCGGCTACGCGAAGACGACCGGAGCAAGCACCACACCCAACGTCCGCCTGCTCTTCCACGACTTAAGCGCGACTTCCGCCGGAGTGCTGGCCGACTCACTCAACGGCGGCCTGAAGCGCGATCTTTCCGTCGCCTTCGAACTCAGCGACGCGCAATTCGCTGCCACCGAATTCGGACAGGGCGTCGCCGGTGCCGCCGCTACGACGACCGAGAAAGGCGTCGAAGCCACGGCGATGCCCGTGCTGATGCAAGGCTCGAAGACCACCACCGCCGCGCCGGTCTTCAGCCGCACCGTCAGCGACGGACAGGTCCGTGGTCCGGCCTGGTGGGCGCTCCGCGACTATCACCGCCTCTACAAGCAGCTCGGCTGGACCGGGAGCGCCACTTCAAGCGACCGCTCCACCGGCACCCCCACCCTCCGGGCGCGCACGCTCTGGCCCAACGTCGCCGCCGCCCACCCGAGCGGTACGCCGGCCAGCAGCGGGCTACCCAACAACAGCCTGCGCAACCGTCTCTACGGCTACTCCGACGTCTATGACGGCGACCTGCCGGCCTCGAGCAGCAACAACCCCAACGCAAACGACTATCGCAATGGCGACACCAACAACATCGTCACCCGTCCGTTGAACGTCGCCGCCACGCCCTACCTGCAGCGCGTCACCCTGGCCTTCACGGTGAACAAGATGCAGTACTGGGATTGGACGCTGATCCGCCGGGGTAAGCTCGTCTATTGGAGCTGGGACGAGTGGGTCGATATCCGCCTCAACATCACCCCCATCGTCGTCATCCATAACCCCTTCAACGTCCGCATGACCTGGACTCCGGGCACCGCGAGCGGCGGCGCCAACAAGACCCCCTACGCCGCGGCGATCGGCTTCTCGGACATGGCCGACTGGAAGTTCCGCTTCAAGCAGTACAAGACCGGCACACTGGCCAACCCTTACGTCTACGAGACCAAGATCACCGACTTCTTCACCCGTCAGGCCCCGGACAGCGACAACGACGACACCTTCCGCTTCTACCTCACCAAGGACGCCAGTGCCAGCATCACATTGGAGCCGGGCGAGATGCGCGTCTTCTCCTGCGAACCCAAGATGGGTGAATGGGCCAAGTCGATCGTCCTCGACAATACGTACAATATCCAGGGCGGCTATCGCGACAACGTCTGGGATTGGAACTTCGGCGATGCCGCCACGCTAACCTTCAACATCGATAACCCCATCGCGCTTGAGATCATCCCCGGAGGCAACCTGCGCGTACGCCATGCGCTGAGCTGCTGGCCCGGCGACCAGCTGGAACTCAACACCTCGGCGAGCAGCAGCGCCGCCGCCGACAAGAACGACTTCCTGGCGAAATCGAGCGAGACCAGCGAGATCGCCTTCAACGACATCGGCCAGACGAAGTATCCGAGCCCCGGCGAGAAATTCTTCCTCAGCTGGCGTCACGTGCAGAATAAATTCCCTCGTCCGAACATCCCGGAGTGGGACGGTCGCAACCCTTACCCTACGCCCACCTCCCCGCCCCTCCCCGCGGATATCGTCACGGTCATCGATGTGTCCGCCAAGACGTCGGACCATGCCGCCGCCCCCTACGCCACCTACACGCATTCGAACCCGCTGGCCGCGACGCAGAAGCCCAGCGCCGGCGGCCGCATCGGTACGAGCGGCGCCCGCGGCGCATCGCCCAGCTATCAGCTGAGCGTCCGCACGGGGGCATGGGAGAACGTGTTGGAGAACACCGGCGCAGGTAAGCTCGCCTTCGGCGGTAACTCCGCCACTTACGCGACCGGAGACTCGCGCGTCATCCTCGCCGAAATCCCGCTGGTACAGCCCGTCTCCTTAGCCCAATACGCCCATGCGAACTTCGGAGTCCGCGACCAGCAACCGCTCCTGAGCATCGGCAACAGCTTCGCCTCACCGCTGGTCGACGCCAAGAAAGCCCTCCAAGACAACGGCGCCAACTGGTCCGAATTCGACCAGAGCTATCTTCTTAACGCGACCCTCTGGGACGGCTACTTCCTTTCGAGCCTCGCGCCTTGGATGAAATCCGGCACCGCCGGCGTAATCACCCCCGCGACGCCCACGCCAACCGATGCCGTCACCGTCGCCAGCAAGACCTACACCCCGCCGACGGACCCTAACGAGAAGAAGACGATGACCCAGGTCATCAGTGATTTCATCAACGGCGGCATACCGCTGGACAACCCACGCTTCTCGCTAGAAAGCGGCCGTGACGCCGTGGCCACCGCGGCCGCCCTCGCCGACTACCGTCGCTCCGCCGCCGTGCTGCTCAACAAGGGCGCCTTCAACGTCAACTCGACGTCCGTCGCCGCTTGGACCGCCTTCCTCGGTACCGCCAAGAACCTCGCGATCGCTGACAAGTCCGCCAACGGCGACGCCCGTTTCCCTCGCGTGCTCACCAAGGACACCGCCGCCATCGCCGCGGGCAATACCGACGACCCCAGCAACTGGGCCGGTTTCGCCAACCTGAGCGACGTGCAGATCGCCAACCTCGCCAACGCGATCGTCGCGGAGAACAAGGCTCGCTTCGCCATCATCGCGCGTAGCGAGCGTGACCTCGTGAAGGCTCCGGGGAGCCGACTCTTCGGCGGACTCGCCAAGGCCACCACGCCTTACCTTGGCCTTTCCGAGTTCATCAACCGCTCCCTCACCCCCGAGACCTGGGCCAGTCGTTGCGGCGCACTGCAAGCGGCGATCTTCCGCGCCGACCAGACCTATAACGCCGGACTGAGCGACCGACTCTTCGCGAACGCCGCGGATCGCAAACTCACCCAAGATTCCCTCAAGACGCCGACGTCGAGCTGGTTCCCCAATCCTGAGAATATCGAAGTGACCGCCCAGACCGGCACCAGCCGCGCGCACACCGCCATGGGCGCCCCGGGAAACCTGCTGCAATCCGACCTCCTCCAAAGCCTCGGCCCGGCCTTGGCCACCCGCTCCGACACCTTCACCCTGCGTTGCTACGGCGAAGCCGGCCTCGACAACGGCGAGATCGGTTCCGCTTGGATGGAGGTCGTAGTCCAACGCATCCCCGAGTTCCTCGACCCGACCAATTCGGCCGAGACCGGTAATAGCGCCCCGAAGCCGCTGAAGATCGCCCCCTCGGCGGCGACCGACCCGACCTTGAGCACCGCCCTCACCCCCGTGAACAATGTGCTCGGCCGCCGCTTCAAGGTCGTCTCAATGCGCTGGCTCAAAGCCGATGAGATCTGACCTAGGTAAAGCCCTGCTCGTCACCCTACTCCTCGCCGGCGGCTCCGTCCGTGCCGCGGACACCACGGTCGTCGAAGCCTATGTGAAGTTCATCTCCGCCACGAAGCCGCTGGCGGGTATAGGGATCATGCAGGACAAGAAGGTCAACAGCCTCGTCATCCCCACGGACATGCTCACCGACGTGTTTTATTACCGTGGCCCCGCCCGGATGGAACTCATCGAACTCGCCGCCACCGAGATTGCCGCCGAGACCGTGCCAAACACCGGCGAGAAGCCCGAGGTCGTCAAGCGACCCGTCCGCGGCGTCAAGGGGGCCACTCCGACCCACGTTTTGACGTCGTCCGGCAAGCCCCCCATTGCCTGGATAGACCTGCCGGCAAAACAAGGGCAGCTCCACCTCATCCTGATGGTCAACCCCGGCAAGGATAACGGGATCACCGCCATTCAGGATATCCCAGGTTCCTTCCCTCCTGGCAGCAACCGCTACTTCAACCTCTGCAGTTTCCCGCTGACGGTCAAACTCCCCTCGGGCGACCAGCGTATTCCTGCCGGCAGTTCCAAGGTGGCCCGCCCTGGCAGCAAGGATAACGACTACTACGACGTGCAAATCTCCAGCCGGATCAACGAAGCGGAACTCCCGGCCTATTCCGGGCGGGTCTTCCACATGGAGAGCACCCGCAAGCTCTACATGGTCTCGCCTGGCCCCGGCGAACTCGGACGTATCGTGATCAAGGTGATCGAAGACCGCCCGCCGCCCGCCCGCAGCCTGGCTCAGAAGCCGCCAGCACCGAAGGGCGAAAAGTAAGCCGCGGCCGTCACATAACTTTCATATAGCGGGAAGGCGTCGGGGCTTGAGCACACTCGAGGCGACCCCAGACTGACGCCGTGGCCCCCGACACCGAGACGCTGCTCCGCCGCCGTCGCCCTGGCTTCAGCCTCGTGCTGTCGCTCGTGGTGATGTCCGTCGTGCTGCTCACGGTCATCACCGTGGCCTCGTTCGTGACCATCGAGTCGCGCCTCGCGGCGCAGCACCAGAATTTCCTGCGGGCGAAGCTGAACGCCGCCGTCTCGCTCCGCCTCGCCCTCGCGCACCTGCAGCAAGAAGCCGGGCCTGACCGGCGCATGACCGCGCGGGCCGATATCCTGGCCAACACGACGCAGGCCGGCTGGACCTGGAACACCATCCGCAACCCCCTCTGGACCGGCGTCTGGCGCAGCGACCAGCAGCTCCAACCGCCGTCGTGGCTGGTGAGCGGCAGGCCCGACATGACCCCGGGTGCGCAGTCCGCCAACCTCTACGGAGAAGCCGATTTCTACATCGACCAATGGGTGCCATGGCAGAACGACTTCACCCTCCCGGCCAACCTCCTGGTACCGCTGGTCGGCGACACCTGCGCCAGCGGCCCCGAACTCGCGACCGCCACCAGCCCCGGCAAACCCGACGGCCGGATCACCCTGCCCCGCGTCCCCCTGCCCGACGCCGGCAGCAAAGGCTCCTACTGCTACTGGATCGGCGATGAAGGCGTGAAGGCCCGCATCAACCTCACCGACCCGCGGCTCACGCCGGCGAGCGGCACGACCACCGCACAGCTGCAGCAGGAAGCCCTGCGCGGGACGGTGCGATCGGGCACCGACCTGCTCGCCGGACTGGAGACGATGCCGCTGAGCGGCATCGACCCGCGCATCACCCAGATGCGCGAGCTGCCTTTCCTGACGAATTCAGGACTCGGCCTCATCGAGACCACGCCGCCGACCCGGGCAAAGCGGCTTTTCTCCGAGACCACGCTCTGGTCGCGCGGCGTGAACTGCGACTCGCTGTGGGGCGGCCTCAAGATCGACCTCTCGCTCGCCTTCGAGAAGACGGACGCCGAATGGAAGCTCTCGGAGTTCGGCGAAGGGTCGGCGCCGAAGGATTCCGCCGGCGCCCAGCTTTCAGGCGTCACCTACACCTCGCACCCGTCGGGCAGCGGGGTGCGCAGCGCCTTCGCCGACGCCAAGGTGACGGTCAAGCACGACGGGGTGACCCGGAACATCGCGCCGTTGTATTCGTTCGCGAGCAACAGCACCACGCGCGGCCCCACCTGGGAAGCGCTCCGCAACTACCACCGGCTCTACAAGGAGCTCAACTGGTTCAACCCGATCGGGCCGGAGCTCAACGCCCGCGCGCACTACCCGAACGCCGTCGCACTCGCGGTGTCCGCCTACGGCGACCGCAATCACTATGGCCGCTTCTACGACCGTGCGGACGCCGCGGGTGATTTCCTCAACGCCACGACGGTCAACGGACTCTACCCACCCAAGCCGACCAAAGTAGCCGTCTCGCCTTACGTCTGCCGTCAGATGCTCGTCTGGGGCCTGCAAGACGGCGGCGGCGGGGCGCTGCGACTGACCATCACGCCGATCGTCGTCCTGCACAACCCTTACAACGTCGCATTGCGATTAGCCCGTGACAGCTCCTCGCTGGAGACGACGGCGATGCGCCTCTCGTTCCGTAATTGGGAGAGCCTGTCTTTGCAGTTCCAGACCCCGACCCAGACCTGGACCCGGACCATCGGCGAGCTCGCTGCAGCGGCGGACCCTAGCGTGAACGCCGTGGAAAGCTTCCGGATGAACCTCGGAGTGGACAACGTGCTCCTGCCCGGAGAATTCCGCATCTTCTCCTACCCTGCGACAGGCGCCGCGCCGACCTACGCCAGCACCTCGGCTTTCACGCGCACCCCGGCGAACGCCATCGTGGGCATGGACACCCGAGGCGGCTTCTGGATGAACTGCACCGACGCCGCAGGCATGCCCTTGAACCTGACCTACGGCACCGGGGGCGAAAACGTCGCGGTCACGCTGCGCAACACCGGCAGCTATGAAGCGCGGGTGCTGCTCACCTCCTGGCCCGGCGACCGCATCGCGCCCACCGGCAACGGCTCCCTGAGCGCCGTCTTCAACACCTGCAGCGAACTCAACACCCTTTCCGCGACCGACCTCAGCCGCAGCGGAGGCGCCACCTCGCTGGTCATCGGAGGCACCGGAATCGTCCTGCCGGATACGAAGTCCGAGCCCCGGATCCTGGGCATCCACGATTACGTCCTTCGCTGGCCCAAGGACACCCTACCCTTCCCGGTGTTCTCACATTCCAACCCTATGGCGGCCGTGACCCGCGCCGACGCCAACGGCATGGCCAGCGCCTCCACCCCCGCAGGCTATGCTTTCACCTCGCCGAGCTACCGCATGATGCTGAGGCCGGCCAACTCCTGGAACGAAGTCATCGAGACGGCCACGGTCGGCGGCTCCCAGGCCTTCGGCGGACTCAGCGTGACGTCAGGCCTCGGCGGAGTGACTTCGGCGGTCTACACCGAGGTTCCGCTCTCGGCGCCCCTCTCCTTGGCCCAATACACCCATGCCAACTTTGGGCTGCGCGACCAAGAACCGCTTTTCCAGATAGGCAACAGCTTCTCGCCCCTGACGATCAACATCGCCAGCTCCTATGGCACGGACCCAGGAGGCAGCATCGTGACGCATGACCACGCGTGGATGGCGAATTCCGCCATCTACGATCGTTTCTTCCTCTCGGGAGCCGCACCGGTCGTCACACGCGGACAAGTCGTCACCGAGTCCAAATCCTTAAGCACCGTGCTCGATGAGTTCGCCGCCGGCACGGGCCGCCTCGCCAATCCTCGCACGAAACTGTTCGCGAGCCGCGATCCGGCCACCGTCCGGGCGATGCTCGGCGACCACCGGCGTATCGCCGGCACGATCCTCACCGATGGCACTTTCAACGTGAACAGCACCTCCGTGGACGCCTGGACCGCCCTGCTGGCGAGCGCCAAGCGCAACGCCATGGGCTCGGCGACCGCCTTGCTCCCCGGATCCGACAAGAACGCCCGCTTCCCGCGGTCCGCGCGCGCCGACGCCAGCGACTACAATTATAAGACCGCCCTCAACGACAAGAAGGCGTGGACCGGACTGGCGACCCTCGACGACGCACAGATCAAGCTGCTCGCCAAGTCGATCGTCGAGGAGACCCGCATGCGGCTTCACTATAATCATCGCTACTCCTATGGCATAAAACCCGGACTGGACGTCCATTACGTGATCAAGGACCGCGGCGTCGAAGTGCCCCTGCCCTACATCGGCCTCGCCCAGTTCGTGAACCGCTTCAACTGCGGCGCCTATCCCAGCCAGGTCTCCTACCAAGGTTGCCTGCAGAACGCCATCCTCAGGGCGGACGTCGACGGCGCCAATCTCTCCAATCGCAGTTCGCCTCTGGCGGCGGCGCCCGCTTACGACAGCACCAAGCTGACGCAGCTGACGGGCAGCACCCCGGACACGAACCCTGCGGTGGCCGGCCAGATTCCTTACGTCTATCAGACGATGAACGTGAACGCGACCGATCCGCGGACCAGCCAGAACAAAGGACACTCGCTCCGCGCGGCACCGACGTCGCTGATGCAGTCCGACATCCTTGAAGCCGTCGGCTCGTCGCTCAGCACGCGCTCGGATACCTTCGTCATCCGATGCTACGGCGACTCGACCGATCCGCTGGACCCTAACCGTACCCTCGCCGGATGCTGGATCGAAGCCGTCGTGCAGCGTATCCCTGAGTTCTGCGACCCCAGCCAGCCACCCGAGACCGAAGTCTGCAAATCAACCGATGGACAGCTCCACAATCCGCTCCTCAGCCAGATCAATCGCACACTGGGCCGACGCTTCGTGATCCTGTCCACCCGCACGCTCGCCCAGAAGGACCTATGATCGCCCGATACGCCTCCCTGCTGCTGCTATTCTGCGCAAACCTGGCGGCCCAGACCGCCGACAAGCCCGGGGTGCATGTCCGTTTCCGGGCGCTGGCCTTCGATGAGGCCATCCCAGGCGCCAGCTACCTCGAGGGCGACACCTTACGCCGACTCGACATCCCGAACAACGCCTTCACGAGGGAGACCAGCTACCAAGGCACCAGCACCATTCGCTTCATCACCATCGACGAAGAGACCCTCAACCCTCAGCCGCTCTCGCCGGAGATGACCTCGGCCTTGCAACGCCTGCGCCGGGCGCAAGCGGTCACCTTGCAGGCGTCGGACGAATTCACCCAGATCAACCGGCTGCTCAACACGCTCCAGCTCCAGCGCACCGAACGCGCCCAGAAGCCCTCGGCCGGCAATCAGGCGCAGATCGAGGCCCTCAACGGAAGGCTCAAAGAGCTTTCCGGCATCCTGTCCACGGCGTCCAAGGAGACCGAAGAGACCAACCTCCTGATCCTGAGGCTGGAATCCGCACCGAAGACGTCCCCGAAGAACACCGAGAAGAAAGGCCGGAAAGGTCCCAAGCCCACCTCGACGCCGACGGCGGAACACACCTTCCAGAAGGACGGCGATTACCTCCTGCTTTTCTCCTCCGCGGGCAACGGACACCAGATCCTCGCCCTCGACGACAACGAAGGAATCTTCCCCAACGGCTCGTTCGCGTTCATCAACCTCACCGGCAAAGAGGTCGAGATCCGTTACCCCGACCGGAAGATCGCGCTCCGCGCCAACGCGCGGACGACCGTCAAGAACCCCGCCCCGGACCATCAATACGGTCTGGCGGAGATCTACACCAAGGCCGAAGACGGCTTCGAACTCGGGCATGTCTTTCGCGCGCTGCAGAATCCCGACGTCCGCTCGCTGGTGTTCCTGCTGCCGGTCCCCGACGAATCGCATGCGATCCGCAGCAAGTCGATCGAAGACCGGCGTCCGGCGGAAACCGCCGGCAAGAAGTGATCAGGAGGCGTAACGCCAGTCGAGGATCTCGGCCTGAGGAATCCGGCGTCCCTGCCAGCGGTTCCACTGCAACTTGACGGCCATCTCGATCGCCTTGCCGGGTTCCGGCATGCGGTCGGCCATACGCCAGGCGACGAAGTTGAGTCGACGCCCTCCGCTGAGCGGAAGCTGGTGCCGGAAATTACCTTCGCCGAAGGGAGTGGGCGGACGGTCGAAGACGAAGCCCTTGAAACCGAAGACCGGTTCGCTATTCCCTTCGCCGAAGGGCTGCAGTAGGTCGAGGTCGTCCAGCAACTGGTCGGTGACTTCGGAGGGTTTGATCCAATGGGCGATATCGATATCTCGACCATCAGCTTGAACGACGCCGACGAGTTTTTGGGCTTCGACGGCGGTGGCGAAGCGCGCGCGGAAAACCTCGACGTCGGTGACGTTGAGCGAGACGCCGACGGCCATCGGATGGCCACCGTAGGTCTTGAGCAGGTCGGCGCAGGCTCCGAGGGCTTCGACGAGATTGGTACCCGGGACGCTGCGTCCGGAGCCCTTGGCGGTCTCCCCTTCCTTGCCCAGGACAATGACCGGACGGTCGAGCGCGCGGCAGATCTTGCCGGCGGCGATACCGACGACTCCGGGATGCCAGTCGCCGTGCACGACGTAACCGGCAAGGTCGCCCATCCCCTTGGCTTGGGCCATGGCTTCTTCGGTGACCTTCTTGTCAATCTCCTGGCGTTCGCGATTGATGGAGTCGAGCTGCGCGGCGTCGCGCAGACAGTCAGCCGGATCGTCGGAAAGAAGCAGACGCAAAGGCAGCGAGGCGTCGGCGAGACGGCCGCTGGCGTTGATGCGTGGACCGATGCGATAAGAGACGTCGACCGAGGTGAGCACCCCGCCCGGCTCCATGCCGCTGACGGCGATGAGGGCGCGCACGCCTTGGCGACGGGCTTCGCCGAGGGCCTTGAGACCATGGGCGGCAAGGATGCGGTTCTCGGTGCGGAGCGGCACCAGGTCGGCGATCGTACCGAGGGCGGCGAGATCGAGGTAGTCCTTCACCGCGATGCTCGTCCCGCGTTCATCTCCGGCGAGGCGGAGCACCTTGAGCACGCCATGGACGAGTTTGAAGACCAGTCCAGCGGTACAAAGCGTCTGCCAAGGAGCGTCCGCGGCGTCATTGACGCGTGGATTGACCAACATGCAGGTCACGCGGGATTCCTTGGCGACGTGGTGGTCGACCACGATGACGTCGACGCCCTCGGCGCGAAGGCGATCGACCTCCGGCTTGGAGTTCGTGCCGCAATCGAGGGCGACGAAGAGCTGCGGCCTGGCTTCGGCGAGCACGCGCTCAAGGGCGGCCATCGATAGGCCATAACCTTCCTCGAGGCGGCGAGGGACGAAGTATTCCGGGTGGACGCCGAGACGGCGGAGGAAATGGACGAGCATCGCCGTGCTCGAGACGCCATCGACGTCGTAATCGCCCAGGATGGCGATACGTTCGCCCTTGGCGGCGGCGAGCACGAGACGTTCGGCGGCTTCGCGCAGGCCCCCGACCGCGAACGGATCGGAGACGTGGGCGAGCTGAGGGCGGAGATGACGCTCCGCCTCGGCCTCGTCCGCGAAGGAGCGGGCGAGGACAGTGGCCAAGGGTTCCGAAACCCCCAGCGCAGCCGCGATCCGTCGGGCAAGCCCGGCGTCCGCGGCCCGGTGAGACCAGGCAGCCATGTGCGGGGCGACCCTTAGGCGTCCTTGTCGGAGCCAGCCTCCCAGGAGTAGGTGCGCGGGAGTTCCGCGGCGTCTACGCCCTTACGATCGCCCTTGTGCCACCAGTAGAAGATGGGGCTCGCGATGAAGATCGAGGAGAAGGTTCCCGTGAGCACGCCGTAGATGAAGACCTCGCCGTAGAGGCGGACGTCGCCGGCACCGAAGGCCCAGAGGGCGACGGCGCAGAGGAAGACCGTCGCGGAGGTCAGGATCGTACGGGAAAGCGTGCGGTTGATGGCGAAGTGGATCACGTCGCGAAGCTCGCGTCCGGGATTGTTCTGCAGCTCCTCGCGGATTCGGTCGAAGACGACAATCGTGTCGTTCACCGAGTAGCCGATGATGAGCAGGATCGCCGCGATGAGGGCCGCGTTGAACTGGCCGCCGAAGAAGACGAACAGCGCCACGGTCATCAGGACGTCGTGCAGCGTCGCCACCATTGCGGCCACGCCGAAGCCCGTCTCGAAGCGTAGCGACACGTAGATGCCGATGCCGATGAGGGCGAGGATGACGGACCAGATGGCGTTGGAGCGGAGTTCACCGCTGACGGAACCACCGATGGCCTCGCGGGAGAGCATCAGCTTCTCGACGGAGGCCGTGCGATCCTTGAGGATCTCTGGGCTCTTGGCCTTGATGGCACCGACGATGGCCGCGACGTTCGCGAACTCGCCCTTGGACTTGTCCTTGGTGAGTTCGGTCTCGATACGGAGGGTCGGTTCGCCGCCGCCGACGGGGGTCTGGACGGTGACAGTGGTGTCAGCCAAGCCGATGGAGGCAGCCAGGCCCGCAATCTTGCCGGTGTCGACCTTGGCGCCAGGGGCGATGGCCACCAAGGTGGATTCGCCACCACGGAAGTCCTTACCGAAGGCTTCCTTACCCTTGTAGGCGAGTTCGGAGATGCCCAGGGCGACGATGGCCCACGAGATGATGAACGCCACGCGGGCGTACTTCAGGAAGGGGATATCGAGCGTCGGCTTGAAGACCGGGAGGCCGAAGATGCGGGACATGATACCACGCGACAGGGCGAGTTCCTGGAGGCCACGGCAGGTCACGAGGGTCGTGAAGAGCGTGGTGAAGATGCCGATGATCAGCGTGATGCCGAAGCCGCGGACGGGACCCGTGCCCATGAAGGCGAGGATCAAGGCCACGAGCAAGTGCGTCAGGTTGGCGTCGACGATCGTCCAAGTCGCGCGGTTGTAGCCCTCGCGCAGGGAGACAGCGCGATCCTTGCCGGCACGGGCTTCTTCGCGGACGCGTTCGAGGATCAGGATGTTCGCGTCGACCGCCATGCCGAGCGTGAGCACGAGAGCGGCGACACCGGGGAGCGTGATGGTCGCACCGAAGTAGGCCATAGCGCCGAGCATCATCGTGAGATTGAGCACCATGCCGGCGACGGCGATGAAGCCACCCCAGACGTAGAACCCGACCATGAAGAAGATGACGAGGCCGACGGCGACGAGCGAGGCCGTGACGGACTTGCCTTGGGCGTCCTTGGCGAGGGTCGGGCCGACGGAAGTCACGTCCTGCGTGATCAACGGGAACTCCAGCGGATTGTTCAGCACGTTGGCGAGGTTGATGACCTCTTCGCGGCTGAAGTTGCCGGTGATGGTCGCGCCGGTGCTACTGATGGTTTCACGCACGGTCGGAGCGGACTGGAGCTTGCCGTCGAGGACGATGGCGAGCTGACCGACGGAGCGGGAGTTGCCTTCCGCGATCTTGGCGGTGAGGTCGCGGAACTTCTTGGAGCCTTCGTCCGTGAACTTCATGTCCACGTAGAAGGAGATGCCGTCATCGGAGCGGCCGGAGGCGGCCTTGATGATCTTGCCGGTGGCATCGGCGGTCTTCTTCACGAAGTAGCGGTTCATGCGGACTTCGCCGGTGCGGCTGTCGACGTCGCGGAGCGTGAGGACCTCGTAGGTCGAAATCGCGGAGGCGGTGCCGAGCATCGGGTCTACGGGGAGCGAACGGAGCGCGTGCTCGCGGTCGGTCTCGGTCGGACGATCGGTACGGTGCACCTGACGGAACTCGAGCTTCGCGGGCTTCTTGAGCGCGTCCATGATGTCCGGATTGTTGGCGGCGTCTTCGCCAGGCAGCTGGACCTCGAGGGAGAGATCGCCGACGGGGCGAAGGACCGGCTCGGCGACGCCGAACTGGTTGACGCGCTGTTCCATGACCTGGAGGGCCTGGTTGACCATCTCGGCGTGGGAGACGTTGGACTTGTCACCCGCGCTCTTCTCGCCGGATTCGACACCGGTAGGATCGACCTTGAGCGTGAAGGACACCCCACCCTGCAGGTCGAGACCGAGCTTGAGACGGCCCTGGGAGGCGACCATCAGCTGCTTGAGCACGATGCCGTTGCGCTTAGCCTGGTCAGGCTCGCGGACGATCTGGGCTTCGGTGAAGAAGAACGGACGGAAGTCGACCGGGGCGGCGCGACCACGGCCTTCGCCGATGTCACGCAAAGCCTGGAAGTAGGAGACCGACTTCTTGTCGGCCGCGACGGCGGCGTCCTTGTAATGCTTCACACGCTCGAGGGCTTCGGCGTGGAGCTTGTCGAATTCGGGCTTCTGCGCGATGACCTGCGCGGGCACGAACTGGTCGAGAGGGATCGGAGCGATCGGGTGGAACTCGAACCAGGCGACAGCCAGGGCGACGAGCGAAACCGCAATCTTCCAGAACCAGGTCCTGGATGTCATAGTGTCAGGGTCGGTAAGGGGTGAAAGACCTTAGGCCTGGACGATGGCGTCGGCGTCCTTGCCCATGATGGCGGACTTGTGGACGGTCATGCGGCCGGAATCGAGTTCGATGGTCACTCGCTCTTCCTTGATGGAGACGACGCGGCCGTAAATACCACCCGCAGCCAAGACCTTATCGCCCACGGCGAGGTCAGACTGGAGCTTTTCGAGCTCTTTCTGACGCTTACGCTGGGGAGCGAAGAGCAGGAAGTACATGCCCACGAAAAGGAGAGCGTACATTGCCAGGATGGTCCAGCCACCGTTCGCCTGCTCTCCTGGGGCCCCCGCACCGGCCTGAGCCTGTGCAACACCTTGATTGATAACAGTTTGGATGATATTCATTGTTCGTATTGTTTGGAAAGCGGGGAAAGGGAACGTCTGGAGATGCGATTTAAGGGCAAAAAAGCAAGCCCCGGCACGTCCCGATTGGCTTTGATTACCCCTCTGGACCTGTCAGTGTGAATAACTCTCCATGAGCAAGCCTGCCCAAGAGCCGACCGAAGGCTCTTCCCCCGTCCAGCCGCTTACCATGGCGGCCACCATCGCTGCGCTCGGGGTGGTCTTCGGCGATATCGGGACCAGCCCGCTCTACGCCTTCCGGGAATGCCTGCGTAACGGCCTGCACCACGGCGGCACCTTGGACCAGATCGTCGTCCCGGCCGTCTCGATGATCATCTGGTCCCTGATCTGCGTGGTGACCGTAAAGTACGTCCTCTTCATCATGGAGGCCAATGAAGACGGCGAAGGGGGCATCATGACTCTGGTCTCCCTAGCCAGCAAGAAGGAGAAGGCCGACGAAAAGAGCGAAGAAGCCCGGACCCACGTCCAGTCCAAGCGTAAGCATCGCAGTGTGCTCGTGCTCCTCGGCGTTTTCGGCACCGCCCTACTCTTCGGCGACGGCGTCATCACCCCGGCCATCTCGGTCCTCTCCGCGCTGGAAGGCATCAAGGAGGCCAACGAGAGCCTCAAAGGGCCCATCTCCGACCATACGCTGACCATCCTCATCCCCGCCTTCGCGGTGATCATCCTGGTGGGTATCTTCGCCTTGCAGCGACGCGGCTCCGGCAAGGTCGGCATGTATTTCGGGCCGATCACCCTCGCTTGGTTCGCCTGCATCGCGGCCACGGGTATCGGCGCACTGGTCGCGCACCCCGCCCAGGCCAAGATGATCGCCCACGCCTTCAATCCCTTGGAGTCCATCGGCTTCTTCATCGATCAACCCGGTCTCGCGATGATCATCCTCAGCGCGGTCTTCCTCGCCGTCACCGGTGCCGAAGCACTCTACGCGGACATGGGCCACTTCGGCCAGAAGCCCATTCGCGCTGGCTGGTACTTCATCGTCTTCCCCGCCCTCATCCTAAACTACCTTGGCCAAGGCGCATGGGCTCTCGCCCAACCAGCCAAGGAATTTGAGCATGGTTTCAATCCGTTCTTCAACATGGCTCCGAATTGGGCCCAGATCCCACTGGTCGTCATCGCGACGCTCGCGGCCATCATCGCGTCGCAGGCCCTGATCTCGGGCGCATTTTCCACGACGATGCAGGCCATCCAGCTGAACTTCCTGCCCCGCATGCGCGTCGAACGCACCTCGGACCAGGAGTCCGGTCAGATTTACATCCCGATCATCAACTGGCTGCTGATGATCGGCTCGATTTACTTGGTACTTCAATACAAGTCCTCTGAGCACCTCACGAGCGCCTACGGCATCGCGGTGAGCATGACGATGCTGGTGACGACGATTCTCTTCGGACAATACCTGCGCCAAAGGTTCAAGATTCCCTCCGTGACAGCCTACGTCTTCGTGGCGCCGGTCATCCTGCTTGAAATCGTCTTCGTGTCCTCGAACGTCCCAAAAATCACTGAAAGCGGCTGGCTCCCGCTCGCCGCCGGTTTCCTCGTCTACTACATCATGGCCGTCTGGAACAAGGGCCGCCTGGTGATGAAGGAGAAGATGAGCGAAGGCGAAAGCACGGGCGACTTCGAGAACTTCCTGGACAGCGTCGAGGACCGCTTCGTCGCGGGCAAGCTCAGCCGCGTCAAGGGCACGGCGGTCTACATGACCGGCACGACGAAGTCGGTGCCGATGGCCCTCGCCCACAACCTCAAGCACAACAAGGCCCTCCACGACCATATCATCGTCGTGACGCTCAAGGTCGACGAAGACCGCGCCATCGTGCCCGCGTCCGACCGCATCAGTTTCAACACGCGCGGCCCGAAGTTCTGCAAGGTGGACAGCCACGAAGAATTCCCTTCCGTGCTCAGCGTGACGGGCAAGTTCGGCTTCCGCGAGAAGCAGGACGTCTTCCCGGTCCTAGAAGCGGCCTACAAGGAGATGGGCATCACGCCCAACTCCATGGAGACGACCTACTTCCTCAGCCGCGAGACGATCGTCCGCGCGACGACGGGCTTCTCGCTCAACGCCGTCCAGGAAAAGCTCTTCGAAGTGCTCAACCGTAACGCCCTCTCGGCGACGGCCTACTTCAACCTGCCGCCCGGCCGCGTGGTCGAGCTCGGCATGCAGGTCGAGCTCTGAGCCTGCCGTTCAGCGGGGCGACTCGACCTTGAAGACGAACGCCTGCTTGCACGGGTGATTCTCTTCGTCGGCCATCTCGCGCGGCGTCGTGATGACGCAGACGGCGCCGAGCTGTTCCCAGGGAAGGAGATCCGACCAGCCGAGGAGCATAATCTTCGAGCCAGGCGCCGGGCGCAGCACGCGTGAACGTACCTGCGGACCGGGCCAGCCGTAGGAGATGAGATAAGTCGAGCGGCCGTCGGCGGAGCGCGTGAAACGGAACGAGCCTTCAACCGGCATCGCCCCCGGAGTCACGCCGACGACGGATTCGCCATTCACGTCGAGCCACTCCTCGACATACACGAACTGCTTGATGGTGTCCTCGTCGACAGGGTCGACGTTCTGATACTGATACGAAGAGGAACGGCCGGAGACGGCGTCTTCGATGAGACGGGTCAACGCCTCCTCGGGCGAACGCGGAGACAAGGAGGCGCAACCCGCGAGGCCAAGGGCGAAGCAAAGGGCTGCGAGGAGTCGGGCAGCCATGGCTTCGGGCTTATTTAGCGCCCTTGCTCTTGGCGATCAGGTCGTAGAACCGATCGAAGAGCACGTCGGCATCGTTCGGGCCAGGGCCGGCTTCCGGGTGATACTGGACGGAGAAGACCGGCTTATCCTTGAGACGCAGGCCGGAGACGGTGTCGTCGTTCATGTTCACCTCGGTGACGATGGCGCCGCAGCGCTCCAGGTCCTCGCGCTTCGAAGCGAAGCCGTGATTCTGGGCGGTGATGGCCACGCGGTCTTCTTCGGTGTTCTTGACGGGCTGGTTGCCGCCGCGGTGGCCGAACTTAAGTTTGTAGGTCGAGGCGCCGATGGCGTGCGTGATAATCTGGTGGCCGAGGCAGATGCCAAAGACCGGATAGGTCTTGATGAGGTCGGCTACGGCTTCGTGGGCGTACTTCAGGGCGGCAGGATCGCCGGGGCCGTTGGAAAGGAACACGCCATCCGGATTGAAGGCACGGATTTCGGAGGCGGGCGTGCGGGCCGGGAAGACATGTACGTCGAAGCCGGAAGCGACGAGGCGGCGGAAGATCGAGGTCTTGGCGCCGAAATCATAGGCCGCGATACGGTACTGCTTGGCGCGGGCCTTGGGCTTGTTGAGATGCGTTCCCGGGACGGTGAAGGCCTCGCAATCGCCGGCGGTGGCGTTGTAGTGGTAAGGAGCCTTGCAGGTGACGTCCTTGACGAAGTCAGCTCCGACGGTGCCGGTCCAAGCGCGGGCGCGCTTGAGGGCTTCTTCGTCGGTGATGCCTTCGGTGGAGAGGCAGGCCTTCATCACGCCGGCGGAGCGCAGCTTCTTGGTAAGCGAGCGGGTATCGACGCCTTCGATGCCAGGGATGCCGTACTTCGTGAGCCAGGTGCTCAGGTCCGTCGTGGCGCGCCAGTTGGAGACGATCGGCGAAAGGTCGCGCACGACGAAACCGGCGACGTGCGGGCGGGCGGATTCGAAGTCATCTTCGTTGACGCCGTAGTTGCCGATCTGCGGGGTCGTCATGGTGACGATTTGGCCGAAGTAGGAAGGGTCCGTGAGGATCTCCTGGTAGCCGGTCATGCTCGTGTTAAACACGACTTCTCCGCAGAGGGTGGCCGAAGCTCCGAACGCCCTGCCCCGAAGAATGGTTCCATCTTCAAGAGCGAGCACGGCAGGTCGGTTCATGAGGTCGTTTTGAATGAGGGTTCTGCCCCCGTGTGAAGCAAAAAAAGTTCCCATTCGAAGATAGTGCCGAACCCGAGGTCCAACATGAGTCCGGCAGAGGGAGCCGACCTGCTCAGAAACCCTTGGCGAGGTCGCCACCCAACGGCGCCGGCGGGCGCGCCCGAGCGTCCAGACTGTCGGCCGAATAGGGCTTATGGACCTGCCAACCGGCTCGATACGGGGCTCCCCCCTCTTTCACCTGCTCGGTAATGGTCCGCAAGACGGCCGGATCAGCCCGGCGCGACCACTCCGGGTGGAGCCAGACATTAGGGCTAAGCCACTTGCCGCCGACAGCTTCGGTCCAGCGGGTAATGCTATCCGGAGCCTCGACGATGAGTTTGACCTCATCCGCCCGAGCCAAGGACTCAGCCAAGGGAGGCTTGGCCCACTTGGGGCTGACGGTTACCCAGGCGAAGCCGGGGGCGATCGGGTAGGCCCCACAGGTCTCAAGATGGACCTTGAGGCCGATCGAGGCCATGGCGGCCAGCAAAGCGCTCAAATCATGGATGCAGGGCTCACCGCCGGTCAGGACGACAAATTCCGGTCGGGCAGCGGCGGCCTCTTCGGCCAGTTCCGCGGCCGACGCCTTGCGGACCTGCTTGGGGACGAACTGAGGGTGCCAGGTGGACGCGGAGTCACACCAGGCGCACTTCACGGGGCATCCCTGCAGACGGATAAAGAAGGCCTTACGGCCGAGATGGACGCCCTCCCCCTGCCAACTGAGGAACGTCTCATTGACAGGATAGGTCTCGGCCATGGTCAGGCCTTCGGCTGGTAGCTCGCCTTGTTCTTCGTGTCCTCGTGCAGGATGATCTGCCGGACCCAGGCGCGACCTCCGGTCTCCTTGCGGACCATCGGATCAAAGGTCTCGAAAAGAAACTGCGCGATGCCTTCGGTGGAGACGGAGTCGATGACGAGCGGTCGGAAAAGTTTCGGGTAATCCTTCAGGAGCTGCTCGCGGATCGGATCTGCCTTGGCGAAGAGGCAGGCATGGTCGAGATGGTCCGCGATCCAGGTCTTCAGGAAACCAAGGCCGCCGAAGTCCACGACGAAGCCACGCTCGTCGAGCTGCTCGCACCCGAATTCGATCTCAATGCCCCAGTTGTGGCCGTGCAAGAACGAGCAATGCCCGTCGTGCCGGTGCTGCCGGTGGGCGAACGGGATATCGCGGTAGGTCTTGCTGCAGGTGAACATGGGACTGCCAGCAGATAGAGGGGCGGAAGCCCGGGTCGCAAGGAAGATGCGGCCCCTCCCGTGAGTAAAAAGGCCAAAAAGAGGCCTGCCGTATTCGCATACGGCAGGCCTCGGAAGGCGATGATGCGGACGACGCTTAAAACGAGTGCGACAGACCCAGCGACCAGATCGCGGTGGCGTGCACCGGATTGACGAGGGACGTGGCGCTCTTCTCGACATAGCTACGCGTCTCGATCGGCTGACTGTAGAACAAGTAAGCACTCGTGGCGCCGCTGATCTTATACGACAGGCCGGCCGCGAGGCTCGTCGTCAGTCCGCCCGACTCCAGATCCTCGTCATAGACCGACTTGGACGGAGCAGCGGCCTGCCGCTGGGTCGTCGGGTCGAGGCGCATGGTGTTCTTGTCGCGGAACTGGCGGAGCAACGAGCCCTGCAGCGAGGCCGCGAGCTTGTCGGTCACCTTGTAGCGTACGCCGGCCCCGAGGGAGATCGTCGTGCCGGGGCGGAAGTTCACGTCGGAGGCGACGGCGCCCTGCGCCTGGAACTGCACGAACTCGGACCAGGCCGAATCGGTCGCGCCGAAATCCTTGCGGATACCGGCGAGCACGTCGGTCGAGCCCGTGCCGATCTGAAGGTAGCGACGTGACAGGCCGCCATCAGGGTCGGCGAAGACGATGTCGTCCTTACCCGTAGGCAGCTTAACGCCGGCATTGACCGTAAAGCCACTCCAGGCGAAACGCGTGCCGATCATGATATCACCCAGGCCGACCACGGTCTGATTATAGTTGGTCGCGCCGAGAGCCGTCTTGTCGGTGTGCAGGTGACGTTCCACACGCGGGACCGAGAGTGTCCAGGTCTGGCCACCCAGCTGCGTCTCGACCGTGGCGGTCGTGAGGAAGTG
>Ga0194048_10000457_pt1 | contig 19855 bp, 18 predicted proteins | sample JunL225m_MetaG_FD_161685 | JGI IMG/M metagenome (GOLD analysis project Ga0194048, IMG submission 161685) | Anoxic zone freshwater microbial communities from boreal shield lake in IISD Experimental Lakes Area, Ontario, Canada - Jun2016-L222-5m | ecosystem: Environmental > Aquatic > Freshwater >...
AATCAACAGCTTGTAGTTGAGGAACGTAACTTAAGACTGTTGTTTAATTTTGGACTCAGTAAGCGTCGTGGTGCTTGGTGGGATAGTCGTCGCGCAATGATTGATATACAACAGCTGGAAGATATCATTAATGAACAACGTACAGACATCGAAGGTCGTCTACCACATTTTTGGCATCAGATGTATTATCGCATGAGTATTGCTTGTGACGTTGACAGAACAAAATTTAAGCCCACTGCAATGTCTGACGCTGACAGACAAATGGCTGAAGCATTTTTTGCATACAACAAGGCTAGAAATCAATATATCAGCCAGCAGCAATGGCCCAACTATTATGAATGGTTAAAGAAGAATAGATTTAATGACTCGTCCAGTAACGACGTTTTTAATAGACTTTCCTAACACAAACATATAGAGTAATATTAATGATTAAGATTAAAAACTTAACAGTAAAGAATTTCATGAGCGTGGGCAATGCGACCCAAGCCGTGGACTTTGACCGTAGAGATCTAACTCTCGTACTTGGTGAAAACTTAGACTTAGGAGGTGATGATTCTGGTGCTAGAAATGGCACGGGTAAAACCACAATCATCAATGCTTTGAGCTATGGACTCTACGGTCAAGCACTTACTAACATCAAGCGTGATAATCTTATTAATAAGACCAACGCTAAGAATATGATGGTTACTATTGACTTTGAAGTCAATGGTCAGGAATACAAAATTGAGCGCGGACGCAAGTCAAATGTCCTAAAACTCTATGTCAACGGCGAAGAGAAAGATGGCTATCAGGATGATAGTCAAGGCGATAGCCGTGAGACACAGCAGGACATTGAACGTATATTGGGCATGTCACATGATATGTTTAAACACGTTCTTGCGCTCAACACCTACACTGAACCTTTCCTCAGTATGCGAGCCAATGATCAACGCAATGTTATTGAGCAGCTATTGGGCATTACTATTCTCAGTGAAAAAGCTGATAGGCTTAAGGAGTTTGTAAAGTCCACTAAGGAATCTATTACTGAGGAAGAGATTCGCATCAAGGCAGTACAGGATGCCAACAAGCGTATTGAAGATCAAATTGAAAATCTCAAGCGCAGACAAAAGCTGTGGCATTCCAAGCATGAAGAGGATGTACTGACACTTGAGCGTGGGCTAATGGATCTTGCCAATGTTGATATTGAAGCTGAGATCCTGGCCCACAAGGAATTAACTGCTTATCATGAACGTGTTAAAAAGAAAACAGAATGCGACAAGTGGCTGCGTAGCTTAACTGCCGACTATGCCAAAGAAGAAAAGCGTTATCAAAAGCTCAGTGAAGAAATACAGGATCTTGAAGATCACAAGTGTTATGCCTGTGGATCAACGCTGCATGATGCCAATAAAGGTATGATCCTTGAAGGTAAAACAAAGCAGTATACTGATTGCAAAACTCAAATGCTTGCACTTCAAGAGAAAGCCAATGAATATCAGGATCAATTGAATACTATTGGTTTAATTGGCACCGCTCCTAAAGTTATCTATGACACCTTAGAGAAAGCATTAAGCCATCGTAGTACACTTGAGAAGCTGGTTGAGCAACTTGATCGTAAACGTGATGATCAAGACCCATATGCTGAACAGATTGTTGACATGGAAACTACAGCAATTGAGCAAGTGACATGGGATCAAATTAATGTACTCACACAGTTTAAAGAGCATCAGGAGTTCCTGCTCAAGCTGTTGACTAACAAGGATAGCTTTGTTCGCAAGCGCATTATTGATCAGAACCTTGCTTATCTTAATACTCGACTGGGTGCGTATCTACAGGCAATTGGATTGCCTCATGAAGTCAAGTTCCTGAATGATCTCACCGTAGAAATCACAGAGTTAGGTAGGGAACTTGACTTCGATAATCTAAGCCGTGGTGAACGCAATCGTCTTATACTTTCGTTAAGTTTTGCATTTAGAGATGTATGGGAAAGCTTGTATAGCCCCATTAATCTATTGTTTATTGACGAAATGATTGACAGTGGCATGGACTCAAGTGGTGTAGAGAACAGTCTAGCTATTCTCAAGAAGATGGCACGTGAGCGCAATAAGAGCATTTTCCTTGTCAGTCACAAGGATGAATTAGCTGGGCGTGTAAACAATGTCATGAAGGTTATCAAGGAAAATGGCTTTACCAGTTACGATAATTTTTCTGATTAATTGTTAAAAAACTGCTGTTTGTAATAAAACCGTCATATTAGTGTGTTTAAATAAGGCTCGCATAACAAGGAGTCTCATTTATGCTAAAGAAGATGACATTAGCAATCGCAAGTTTGGTACTTGCAACTACAGTACATGCAGCAGAAATTACAGGTGCGGGCGCAACTTTCCCTTACCCAGTGTATGCCAAATGGGCAGATTCATATAAGAAAGAAACTGGAAATACCATCAACTATCAGAGCATTGGTTCAGGTGCTGGCATCAAGCAGATACAGGCAAAGACTGTAATCTTTGGTGCTAGTGATATGCCACTGAAGTTAGAAGACCTAATCAAGGATCGTTTTGTACAGTGGCCACAAGTAATTGGTGCAGTTGTCACAGTGGTAAATCTTGAAGGCGTTAAATCAAATGAATTAGTGCTTGATGGTACCATTGTTGCTGACATCTATCTTGGCAAGATCAAGAAGTGGGACGATCTTAGAATCGCAAGATTGAATCCCGCAGCTAAACTTCCATCAACAGCAATTACAGTCGTACGTCGCAGTGATGGATCCGGAACTACATTTAACTTCACCAATTACCTAAGCAAGGTCAGTGATGACTGGAAGAAGTCAGTTGGTGATGGAACGGCCATTGAATGGCCTGTTGGTATTGGTGCCAAGGGCAACGAAGGTGTAGCAGGTAATGTACAACAGACTAAGAACAGCATTGGCTATGTCGAGTATGCTTATGCTAAACAGAACAATCTAACAACAACAAAGTTGATTAATGCTGCTGGCAAGACAGTTGAGCCCAGCATGAAGTCATTCAGCTCGGCCGCAGCGAAAGCAGATTGGAATAGTGTCCCGGGATTCGGTGTTATCTTAACCAATCAGCCAGGTGACGAAACTTGGCCTATCACTGCTGCCACTTTTATTCTAATGTATTCTGATCCCAAAGATACAGCAGCAAGCAAGGAAGCAATTGCTTTCTTTAACTGGGCATTTGAAAAAGGCAATAAGACAGCTGAAGAGCTTGATTATATTCCAATGCCCGCTAACGTAGTTAAAGAGATACAGAATACAGTATGGTCAATGATTAAGCACTAATGGGTATATCGTTCGTTATCCCATGCTACAATGAAGAGAAGTATATAAGAGATTGTATACGCTCTATTAGGAGGGAGGCTTCAAGCCTCCCTCACTACGAGATCATCGTAGTTGACAACAATTGCACAGATCAAACTGTTCTAATTGCTATGCAAGAAGGAGTTACAGTTGTATCTGAACGACAAAAAGGTGTTGTCTTCGCCCGCCAAAAAGGCTATGAATCTGCTCAATATAATCTAATAGCAAACATAGATGCTGACTCAAGATTATGCGAAGGTTGGGTTGAAATTGCTTTAAATAATATTGCAGATCCTAGTGTAGTTGCTGTAACAGGTCCGTTAATATATGATGACGTGTCACATTCGTTAACTATTTCAACAAAATTCTATTATTATCTTGCTTGGTTCAGTAATAGCTTTATCGGCGTATTTCTCCAAGGGGGAAATGCCATGATCAAGAAGTCAGCATTAGACAAGACCAATGGGTATGATACCACTATTGCCTTTTATGGTGAGGATACAATGACTGCCAAAAGACTTGAACCTTTTGGTAAGATAAAGTTTGCGATGAAGTTAAAGTTGCATTCAAGTCCAAGAAGATTAAAAGATCAAGGGGTATTCAGCACAACTTGGTTATATCTCAAAAATTATTTCTCAGTAACCTTTAAGGATCGAGCTGCTACCAATTCATACAAAGATTACAGATGAAATCATATAGATCAGTATTCATATCTGATATACACCTTGGAACTAAAATGAGTCAAGCAGAACAACTGCTAGAGTTCATGAAGACGTTTGAGTGTGAGAAGATATACCTCGTGGGTGACATCATTGACTGCTGGGCTATGAGTAAGAAAAAGATATGGAGCCAGTTCCATAGCGATGTGATACAGAAATTATTGCGCCGTGCTCGTAAAGGTGTAGAGATAGTTTACATTCCAGGCAATCACGACGAGATGCTACGTGAATACTGTGATGCTGAATTTGGACATATTATACTAGTCAATGAATGCATACATGTTGGTGTTGATGGGAAACTATATCTTGTTACTCACGGTGACGAGTTTGATGTTGTTATCAAGAATGCCAAATGGGTAGCTCATCTTGGATCTTGGGCATATGATGTTAGCATAGACATTGGACGTTGGGTTAGTAAAGTGCGATCATACTTTAATATGGCACAATGGTCTTTGAGTTCTTATCTAAAACATACAGTAAAAGAATCTGTCAACTTTATTGGTGATTATGAGACAACATTAGCCAATTATGTAAGGAGTAAGAAGCTAAATGGAATTATATGTGGTCATATTCATCACGCTAATATTCGGGATATATCTGATATCAAATACATGAACTGCGGCGACTGGGTGGAGTCCTGCACTGCATTAGTTGAAAATCACGATGGATCATTTGAGATAGTGAAGTGGAAATAATTTATGTGGATTCTATACCTCATAGTGGTTCATAATAGTGTACCAACTGATATACCTGGCAGAATAGCGTTGGAATTTAAAACAGAGCAACAGTGTCAAGAAGTACTGAAAACCATGACTTTTTGGTCAAAGTTCAGTTGGTTCAATACAGAAGGCAAATGTTATGCCAAAAGTAAAATTGACCCAGCACTTTTAAAGGACCTACACAAATGAAGAAACAAATACCATTAATACTTTCAATTGTTTTACACCTATTGGTTATAGTACCATTTGTGCTTGGTGCAACTCCTCCAGAGCGTCAGATAGTTTATGCTATCAATATTGGTATAGCACCTGCTGAAGGTGATACGCTAGATGAAGATATGACTGAAGAATCAGCAGCACAGGAAGCAGTAGCAGCAGCAGTTAAACTACAAGCAGATACACCCGATCCCGTAGATCCTATAGAAGCCGTCCATACTGTAGATGACACAGCAGAAGTTATGGAAGCCAAGAAAGAAGAAGACAAGAAAGAAGAGCAGCAGAAGTCTGAAGTAGATCAGAAGGAACAGGCCGCAGCAGACGATGCCTTCAAGAAGCATATGGGTGTAGAGAACGGTGTTAAAGAAAACGCTGGTATGACTTCAGCAGAATATGCTTCCTTAGTTAAGAAAGAGATAGAGAAGAAGCGCAAGCGTCCAGACAAGGCTATGTTTGGTGTTGTTAATATAGCGTTCTGTATCAATAAAGAAGGCCGAGCTGAAAGCATCAGTATAGTTAAATCTACCAAGCATGAATTGGAATCAACTGCTCGCATGATAATAGCAGCGATAGAAGTACCTCCTCCCCCAGGCGGATCATTCGCAGGCACTATTGCTATCAAGTTTGAGTAACCACTATTCAACTGCTGATAAATATTATCAGCAATGGATTTAGGACACTGGGAATTCCCTCACGATTTTAATGTTGAGGATTGGTTTGGATTTATCTACAGGATAGTCGAACTGAATACTGGTAGAGAATATGTAGGCAAAAAGCAATTTCACAGCAACTTAACTAAGGCAGTTAAAGGCAGAAAAAACCGTAAACACTATAAAAAAGAATCAGCCTGGCGCACATACTCAAGTTCCAGTGTTGAACTCAACAAATCAATTGAATTATATGGCAAAGACAACTACAAATTCTTAATTTTATCTTTACATAAGACCAAAGGTAGCTTACACTACAGAGAAGTAGAACTCCAAGTTATGGAAGACGTACTCAGAACCCGACTACCCAGTGGCACCCGCAAGTACTATAATGGCAACATCTCGGCTGTAAAATTTTATCCCCCATCAGAGCATGTGGATGAAGTGGCAATGAAGGCACCTTAGGCTATATAGTCCCTTATCAGTTTAAAAATTGAAGGTCTCACGCCCCGATAATCGTGAAAGTGGACAACGTAAGGCCAAACGATAGGCTAAATGATTGCGGCTCTGAGAGAAAGCAACCGCAGCGTTATACATATTCGCTAGTTAGGGTATGATAATGACCGTTGGATTAAATCAGCTGGAATAATGTGGTACCGGCCAACCGCCACCCTGTTTAAAGACAGTTTCCTGTAACTTAGTATGATGGAGAACTCAACAAAAAGTTTTTTGTCTCTGATCCCGAAAGGGATCAGTATGACTTCTAATCTAACAAAAAGTTATAAGAGAAAATGTTAACGAACGATAGTGAGTTAACTGTTTGCGTAAGCAAACATCCTATATTAGAAGAATGGTGTTCCTGACTTTTGAGTTATCTCTAAGTTTGACTTAATGATACTGTTGATAATTTCTCGTTCCTGAAAAGAAAGCATGACAGCTTCATCATAAGTGATACCTCCACGCATATACCAACACATGCGAAGTGCTTCTTCTTTTAGCCCCTTAACTTGATGTTCATACTTTTGAATAAGCTGTATGATACCATCACGATCTAATGTTAAGAGGCTGTTCCGAAAAAATTTGCGTAATCAAATTGTATTGTTACCGGATAATCAGTTCCACATTCTTCACACTGAACTTTTGGCTTCAATAACGCAACGGTATCATTGAACTCATCAAACTTTTCAGTGACTGCTTTTATGATCTTCGTATCTGCATTGTCGTAAAATTCTTTGATAAATGAAGAGTTACTAACTTGCTCACCATCTGATGTTTCGACATACTCTGTACCTGCTACAATTAGATCTAGATTAATGGACACCAACTTTTGCATGTGTTCATTATATTTCTTACGTTTTTCGTCTGGATCCATTGAGTCGTCGATAGCTACTGAAATTAGTCTATCTTCTTCAAATCTAATTAAATTTGACTTATTTCCTTCAAAATAGCTTTGAGGCTTTAATCTAATCTTTAATCCATTTACTTCTACATGCTTGTTATAATTGGGAGCTTTAATACCATCTAAAACAGTAGTAAGATCCAAGCCGTGTTTATTTTCATGCTTGCATTCTTCATTGGGACATAAGGTATCAATATCCATTTCCTGCCCGTAACTGGCAATTCTTATGGCAATAAGTGTTGCATCAACATCAATGCTGGGCATCTTCCAAGCATCTTTAATTTGTGGACAGCAACTCTGTATAATTGAAACAACACTTTCTCCACTTAGTAAAGCGTCTGGTGTTCTAACAGTAATTTCATCTCTTGTAGTCATAGGATAAACCGCAACTTGTCCAGTCAATGGTAAATCTAATGTCCCATCAGGCCAATATTTCCCACCACTTGGGAGTGTCATGTATACAGCTGGTTGTCGAAAATGTTTTGCAAGAGGGTTCACTGATTGATTTTGCATTTTTCTGTCCTATAAATAAGAAGTGCCGTATATTTAGTGGTAGCATACCTGGGGTATTTTTTTATAAATGGCTGAGTTAGACAGAAGCGAAGAGCTTGAACAACAAAAAGAAATGCTTAAGCTGTACGAGAAAGGACAGAAAGAGTATATTCTTATTACTAAAAGTATTGAGCGTTTAACTCGTGAAATAGAAAAGTCGCAATCAAGCTTTAAAGAACTAACGAGTAGAATTAATACTGAGAAAGATGCACATAAACTTCTATCAAAAGGTCTTGAAGATGAGCGTAGACAATTAGAACGTTCTTCAAAAACTAAAAAGCAAAAAGAAGAAGAGTGGCTTAAACTTCAACAAGAAACTTTAGACAGCATGAAAGATGCTACTGAAGAAGAGAAAAAATTTGTTGAAGCTACTTTTAAAGCAACTGCAACTGTAGTTCAAAGTCAAGAAAAGCAAAAGAAATTTGGTGAAGCAGTTGATAAAGTAAAATCAATATTTGAGCCATTTGGTAAAGCTGCAAGCACTGTTATAAGTGGATATCAAAGTAGTAGTAGCCAAATTGGAATGGCAACTGCTGTTACATCTGCTGGATTGCAGTTAGCTACTGATGGTGCTGCAAAAGTCGGCGAAGGCTTAAAAGGTATGGGATCCAGTCTTGCTGGATCTACAAGTCGAATAGGTAAAATTGGAAGTGCAGCAGCGACTGGAGCTGGTTACCTATTCTCATTTGGTAGTGCTTTGGGTGGATTAGCTCAAAAAGTATTACCAACCTTAACAACTGAACTTACCAATTATATTGGTGCGTTTCAAGGAATGTCATCTTCGGGTGCATTGTTTACTGGTGGCTTGCAAGGTATGGCAGATGCCGGTAAAAATGCTGGGCTTAACTTAACTCAATTTGCAAATGTTATTAAACAGAATCAAAGTGCTTTGGCTGCATCTGGCCTTGGGGTAGGTGAAGGTGCTAAAAAAATGGGAGACGTTCTTTCTAAAGGTGGCGATCCCATGCGTAAGCAGATGCTTAATCTTGGATACTCCTATGAAGAACAAGCAGGATTAGTAGCAGAAACAATGGCGCAAATGCGTCAGAGTGGCGGGCCATTAAAAGCAACTGACAAGCAAGTTGCTGATCAAACAATGAAATATGCAGATAACCTTCGTATGATTGCTACACTAACTGGTGATGATGCAAAAGGAAGAATGAAAGCTGCTCAGGATGCTGCAAATAATCTAGCATTCCAACAAAAAATGGATGGTATGTCAGCTACTCAAAAAGCAGATGCTATTGCTGCAATGGCTGTTATGAGTGCAGATGAGAAAAAAGCTTTTATGGAAGTAGCTGTAAATGGTCGTGCTGTAACAACTGAATCGGCAGTATTGATGCAACAAGTTCCTGCATTGGGCGCTAAAATTAATCAATCCATTGGTGATTTTAATGCAGGAGTATTAACTGGTCAAAAACAACTTGAGACAAATGCACAATTTCAAGGTGCTATTCATAAAGATTTAATGGCAAATACTGGTATAGCAGCAGCACAAATGGCAGGTGTTGGTGGCATAATTGGTTCAACGGGCGCAAGCATGGGTGCTCAACTTCAAGAAAATAACAAATATACTGCTGAAGGATTAGCAGCTGCCAAGAAAAATCTTGAAGATCAAAAGAATCAAGGTGATGGCACATTACAAGGTAAAATGAATAATGTCATTGTAGAAAATCAAAAAGCTTTGATTGAAACACAAAATGCTATTTTAAAAAGTGGTGTAATGGGTGCTTTTGCTGATGCCGTAGCAGCATCAACCGCTGCTATGACTAATATGATTAAACAATTTGGCGGCGAAGGCGGCGGGGTAATGGGGGGAATTAAAGATTTCTTCACTAGCCCTGCAGGTGTACTAGGATTACTAGGGGGTGCCGCAGATGCATTAAGTTTAGTAAAAAGTTTAAGAGGTGGACCTGGTGCATTAGGCGGCGCCGGCGGCATACCTAAGCCTCCCGGACCCGGAGGTGCTGGTGGAGCCAGTGGATTTTTTGGTAAAGCTGCTGAAATGGGCAAATCAGCAATGTCTGGTGCTTCCGGATTATTAGGTAGTGCTAGAACTGCGGTTGGCGCCACAGCCGCTGGTGTAATGGGCAGTGCTGGTGTTCTTGCAGGTAAAGCAGGCGAAGCTATATCTGGCGCTGCTGGTGGCGCTGCATCAGCACTTGGTGGTGGCGGAGCTAAAGCTGTTGAAAAGGTTGCAGGGAAAGAAGCTGCTGAAATTGGTGCCAAAGCAATTGGAAAAAGTTTACTTAAGAAGATACCTGGTATTAGTATTGTAGCTGGACTTGGATTTGGTTTACAAAGGGCATTATCAGGAGATTTCATTGGTGCCGCTGGTGAAGTAGCAAGTGGAGTAGCAGCAACTATTCCAGGTGTTGGTACTGCTGCCAGCCTGGCTATTGATGCTGGACTTGCTGCAAAAGATGCTGGATTATTTGATAAAAAAGATGAAGCAGTACCAGCAACTCCTTCTGAACAAGGGGTTGGAACTCCTACGTCAAACTTAGCAACTCAGACACAACAATTTGCAGCAATGACAGAACAAGCAAAAGCTGAAGCAATACAACAACTAGCGCAAGCAGGTATTGAAGTTAATGCATTAAAGGATGATAAATTAGCCAAAGCTGAAACAAAAACTACTCTGACAGATGTGAATGCAACATTGTTAGCAGTGGCTTCATTAATGGATGAGCAATTGCAATATATGAGGGCTATTACTGCAAATACTGGAAATACTGTATCAGCCGTAAGTTAATGTAAATATATAATAGGATAAAATTATGTCGTGGAAAAAGCATTTTCGTGTAGTAACTGATGGCAGTATGAGTCCAGTCAATGGTTCAACTGCAAACTATGCCTTTGGTTATCTAGATAGCCAAGCACAGGCTGCATTTAGAAACTATCAAAGCATGTTGCCTGATATCTATAGCGGACATCCCAATAGAATTGATCGTTATACACAGTACGAGAACATGGATCTTGACAGCGAAGTAAATGCGGCCCTTGATATTCTAGCTGAATTTTGCACACAGACAAACGAAGATACCAACACAGCATTTAATTTTCATTTTCATGATGAAGCAACTGAAAATGAAATTGCTATTTTAAAAGAGCAGCTTACTGCTTGGTATAGCTTAAACGATTTTGATCGTAAGATCTTTAAAATTTTCCGCAACGTATTGAAATACGGTGATCAGATATTTGTTCGTGACCCAGAAACTTATAAGTGGTACTGGAGCGAAATGAATAAAGTCAGTAAAATCATTGTAAATGAATCACAGGGTAAAGTACCTGAAGTTTATTATGTTCGTGATCTTGCTCCCAATTTACAGAATGATTCAATTACTCGTCCTCCTGGTAAAAATGACACTTATTCTTTTGCTCCCTATGCAGGTGGAAGTCGTAACAATACAAGCAATGGCATTGGTGGCGACTCGTTGAACTCAAATAATCGCTTTGGTGTTGGTACAAATGAGTTCCCAATTGATGCAGAACATGTTATCCATTGTAGTTTAACTGAAGGACTTGATGTTAACTGGCCATTTGGTGTCAGTATACTTGAGGGCATCTTTAAAGTATTCAAACAAAAAGAACTACTTGAGGATTCACTACTAATCTATCGTGTACAACGTGCTCCTGAGCGTCGTGTGTTTAAGATCGACGTTGGTAATATGCCAGCACACATGCAAATGAGCTTTCTAGAACGTGTTAAGAACGAAATTCATCAGCGTCGTATCCCAACACAGAGTGGTGGTGGGCAAAACCTAATGGATGCGAGCTATAATCCATTGTCAATTAATGAAGATTACTTCTTCCCTCAGACAGCAGATGGTCGTGGATCAAGTGTTGAAGTATTGCCAGGCGGGCAAAATCTAGGTGAAATTGATGATTTGCGTTATTTCCAGAACAAGTTGTTCAGAGGATTACGTATCCCATCCAGCTATTTGCCAACAGGTAAAGATGACAGTGATCGTACTCACTCAGATGGTAAAGTAACAACTGCATTGATTCAGGAATTCCGTTTTAACGAGTATTGTAAGCGTTTACAGAAGTATATTAGTAGCAAGTTCGATGAAGAATTTAAGCTATTTTTAAAGTGGAGAGGCTTTAATTTAGACAACAGTTTGTTTGAAATGCGTTTTAGTGAGCCACAAAACTTTGCTGCCTATCGTGAAATTGAACTCAACAGTCAGCGTATCACAGCATTTGGTGGAATTAAAGACACTGAATTCCTTGCCAAGCGTTTCATTCTCAAGAAATATCTTGGTCTTAATGAAATGGAAATGGCAGAGAATGAAAAGTTGTGGCATGAAGAGCGCGGCACTCCAGACATGAGCAAGCCTCAAGGCAGTGACATGCGTAACGTGGGTATTACTCCTGGTGGCATCACCGGTGATTTGGATACAATTGGTGATCTATCAGCTGATGCAGGTGCAGAAGCACCTCCTGGAACAGAAGATGGTATTAGTCAAGGCGGCGCTCCTGGCGCTCCTGGCGGCGCACCAGCACCCACTGCACCCGGCGGTGGGGAACCAAGCCTTGCTATATAAATATAAAATACAAGGTGCTTGTTTATTATGCTACTAGCAGAAATGTTTCGCGAAGAGAGAAAAGGTTATCAAGATGTTTCCAAAGACGACAGTCAGGAAAAGATCGAAGACCTACGAAAGACAAGACTTACCCTTGCCCAAATTAGTCAATTAAGAAAGATGAACGATCAACGTGCTGTGGAATTTAAAGAGCAGATCGAAAGAGTGAAGCTGATGTATGGTCAGCCAGCAGCACCACCTGCTTAAAAACGCTTATCTTTTCCAAATCACTCAAAATAACCCTATTTTACATACTGATATTATCTACGCAGTAAATAAGTTCAGCATAGAACTAATCTTTTAGGAGTGATACAACATGCGAAATAAGTTTGAACAATTGATTGAATACATCATCAATGAGGAAACCGAGAAAGCTAATGAGCTATTTCACAACCTTGTTGTTGAGAAGTCACGTGAAATTTATAATGACCTTGTAGCAGAAGAAATGCAGGACGACATGGAAGAAGATGACGACCAGAACATGGACGCCACCGACGACATGATGGGCGACATTTCAGCTGACGAAGAAGGCATGGACCAAGAAGACGGTGAAGAAGGCGAAGATGACGGCGACATGGATAACATGGACGACGGCATGGGCGACGACGACATGGGCGGTGAAGAAGGTCTAGAAGATCGTGTTGTTGATCTCGAAGATGCTCTTGACGATCTCAAGGCAGAGTTCGAAAAACTAATGAGTGATGAAGGCGGCGAGACTTCTCATGGTGACATGGGTGGCATGGATGGTATGCCAGAAGAAGGCTTTATGCGTGAGTATGTTGAAAAGGTTGCAACACCTGGAAACACTGAAGGTCAGGGCGTAGGCAATGGTTCAATCGGTGGTTCAACTAACAGCAGATCAACTGTTGCTGGTAAGAACGACATGGGCGGTTCTGCAAAGAATCTAGCTCAAGGCGGCAAGGGTGACGATCCAGACGGAAAGCAGTACAGCAAGCCAAGCAACAATTATACTAAGGGTGAAGGCAAGCTAAAGGGTGCAGGTAGCTTTGAGAACGTACCAGGTGCAAACGCTGGTAAGACATTCTCAGGTGCTAAGAAGCCCGGCAACAGCGAACCATCAGGTGTCAATAAGACATCAATTAACTTGAAGTAATAGGAAAATAATATGAAACCCTTTTTAACAGAAAATCTAAGCTTTGATCAGGCATGTATGGAAACAATACAGGCCAATGAAGGTAAGGACCTGTATATGAAAGGGATCTTCATTGAAGGTGACAGGGAGAATGCCAATAAGCGTGTTTATCCCCGTCATGAAATTGCCAGAGCAGTACAAAATCTAAACGAGCAGATTACCAAAGGTTATTCTGTGCTTGGGGAAGTTGATCATCCAACTAATCTGCGTATTAATTTAGATAGAGTAAGTCACATGATCACAGAAATGTGGTTAGATGGGGCAAGTGGCTGTGGCAAAATGAAAATATTACCCACCCCAATGGGTAAGATTGTAAGTGTAATGATTATTGCTGGCGTAAAGCTTGGTGTTAGCAGCCGCGGAAGTGGTGACGTTAATGAATCAAGTGGACAGGTCAGCAATTTTGACATTGTCACAGTCGATATCGTAGCACAACCCAGCGCACCAAATGCTTATCCAACAGCAGTTTATGAAGGTCTCATGAACATGAAGGGTGGGCATCGTGTGTTTGATATGGCTAAAGATCTAAACAAAGATCGACTAGCACAGAAATATCTTGCAACGGAAGTTTCAAGATTAATCAATGAATTGAAGATTAGATAAGTTTCAGGAGAATTAAATGTTCGAAGCACTAAAACCATTAATTGACAACGGCATCCTGAACGAAGAAACTCGCGAAGTTCTAGAGCAGGCTTGGGATTCCAAGCTTGACGAAGCTCGTGAAACTATTCGTGCAGAAATCCGTGAAGAAATGGCAAATCGTTATTCACACGATAAGGCCACAATGGTTGAGGCTCTCGATCGTATGGTATCAGAATCACTATCAGTAGAGATCGAAAAGATTGCTGCTGAGCGTGCTGCTATTGCTCAAGATCGTGTAAAGTTTACAGAATCAATGATGGCAAAGGCTGCTAATTTTGAGGATTTCCTCAATGGCGCTCTTGCTAAAGAGGTTGCTGAACTACACGCTGATCGTGCAGCAATTAAAACTGCTACAGCAAAGCTAGACGAATTTGTAACAGAAGGTCTCCGCAAGGAGATTGTTGAGTTTGCCGACGATAAGGCAGACTTGGCTCGTGCAAAGGTTCAGCTAATTGTAGAAGGTAAGAAGAAGTTGAAGGATCTTAGTGAGTCATTCATTAAGCGAGCATCAACTCTTGTTAAGGAAGCAACTGATAGCACCTTACGTACAGAACTCAAGCAACTAAAAGAAGACATTCAGGAAGCAAAAGAAAATAATTTTGGACGTAGAATTTTTGAAGCATTTGCAACCGAGTTTACTGCCACGCACCTCAATGAGCGTGCCGAAGTTAAGAAGATGCAGACAATACTTGATCGTATTGAGATGCAGCTTTCCGAAGCTCGCCAGGCAGCAGAATTAGCTGAAGCCAAGGCTAACGCTAAAGAAACTGAGCTAAAGCGTATTAACGAATCAATTGAGCGTACTCGTAAAATTGACGACCTAATGAAGCCTCTCAGCAGAGACAAGGCCAACGTCATGAAGCAACTCTTGGAGTCAACCCCAACAGATCGCCTCGAGGCCGCATTTAAGAAATATCTTTCCCCTGTAATGGATGGTAAGGCAACTGCACCAGCTAAGACTGTAATCGCAGAATCCAAGACAACAGTTACCGGAGATAGAACTACTAAAACTGAGTCAACTGCGAGTAACAATGTAATTGAAATTCGTCGCTTGGCTGGCTTAACAACAAACTAATATGGAGAACTTTTAAAATGTCACAAGAATTACTAGAAGGACGTTGGGGTGAGACTAAGGCTGCATTGCTAGAAGGTCTAACCGGCAACAAGAAGACTACAATGAGCATGGTGCTCGAGAATACAAAGCGTTATCTAACTGAAAGCGCCACTGCTGGTGGTACTTCTGCTGGTAACGTAGCTACACTAAATCGTGTGATTCTACCTGTCATTCGACGTGTTATGCCTACTGTTATTGCTAACGAAATCGTTGGCGTACAGCCAATGACTGGACCTGTTGCACAGATTCACACTCTACGTGTGCGTTATGCAGACAGTTTCACAAGCAATGGTTCAGGTTCAGCTGGTACTGACGTTTCAATCGGTGATGAGGCTCTAAGCCCATTCAAGATTGCTTCAGGCTATTCTGGAACTGCTGCTGGTGTTACTAGTGCTGACGGACGTGCAGGTTCAACTGCAAGTCTTGAAGGTACTCCTGGACGTCGTTTGAACGTGCAGATCTTGAAGCAGCCTGTAGAAGCTAAGACTCGCAAGCTATCAGCTCGCTGGACTTTTGAAGCAGCTCAGGACGCACAGGCAATGCATGGCCTAGACATTGAAGCAGAAATCATGGCAGCACTTGCCCAGGAAATCACTGCTGAAATCGATCAGGAAATCCTATACAGCCTACGTTCACTTGCTGCAAGTGAATTCACATTCAACCAGGCAACTGTTTCTGGTACTGCAACATTCGTTGGTGACGAACATGCTGCTCTAGCTGTTCTAATCAATCGTGCTGCAAACTTGATTGCACAGCGCACACGTCGTGGCGCAGGTAACTGGACTGTTGTAAGCCCAACTGTTCTAACTGTTCTACAGAGTGCAACTACTAGTGCTTTCGCTCGTACAACTGAAGGTTCATTTGAAGCCCCAACTAACACTAAGTTCGTTGGTACTCTAAATGGTTCAATGCGTGTTTATGTTGACTCATATGCTGACGACACAATCCCTGTGCTTGTTGGTTATAAGGGTACTTCAGAAGCAGACGCAGCAGCTTTCTACTGCCCATACATTCCTCTAATGTCGAGCGGTGTTGTTCTTGATCCATCAACTTTTGAACCAGTAGTTGGTTTCATGACACGTTATGGATACATTGAATTGACTAACGTAGCTTCATCATTCGGTAACGCTGGTGACTACCTAAGTGAAATCGCTGTAAGCAACCTAGCATTCTCTTAATAATAAGAAAAGGGGCAGAAATGCCCCTTTTTCACGACTTGATTTCTCTTAAATTATTGATCTAATTTGTAGGCAACACGAATAATATCGTTACGACTTAATCCAAGATCAGCAAGTTCTCTATCAGATAATCTTGATAGCTCATGATAAGCTTTTTGAGCAAGTCTAGCTTCCTTAACGCTGTTGTACATAAAATTCATAGCCGCGGTGAGTTGGTCCATTAACATAATCATTTCCTCTTTCTCCTTATTGTATATGATATTTATCATCAGTCAACTGAAAATATGCTGCATCGCACACATGGCTGCTATGCACTCGGTAAACACCCAACACCCATAAATACACTATACACTGGGAATAAATCATGCTAAGACGCTATTACGGTAAAATCAGTAAACTTCCAATTGATCAATTTACAGGTCATGATGGTGAGCTTGTTGTTGACGACATTACTGGCAAAGTTTATGTCATGGATGGCGTTACCATTGGTGGAACTGAATTAGTTGGTGCAACACCTAGATTTGGCGCAAGTCCTCCAGCCAGCCCAACACCAGGTGCATTATGGTATGATCCAGACAGTGGCAGAACATACATCTATTATCAAAGCCAATGGGTTGATGCTGCTCCCAATACCACATACACGCTGCCTGAAGCAAGTGATACAGTATTAGGTGGTATTAAAGTTGGTAATAACCTATCCATTGATGAATATGGTGTGTTAAATGCTGAAGATGGAAACTATATATTACCCACAGCAAACACTACAGTTCTAGGTGGTGTTAAAGTTGATAATGTTTCAATACTCATTAGTGGTAGTGGGGTAATTAGTGCTAATATTGCTGACATTAAATCAAATATCTCTATACTTTTTTCAAATGCAGCAACACAAGCATCTAATATCGCTACATTATTTTCTAATGCGGCATCTCAAGCTACGCAAATTAACGGACTCAGAGCAAATATCACTGCCGCCAATACTGCTATTATAACTGCAAATGTTGGTATGAAATCATATGTTGATGTTACTTTAGAAAATGTTTTAAATGAGATAGGTACAGGTTTATATGATTTCTATAATCAAACAAATGCTAATCTAGCATCCCTGTCAGATAATGCTAATGTCCAAGCAATAACTATTAACACATTAACTGCTAACGCATTATCTCAAGACACGCAGATTAAAGGACTTAGGGCAAATATCACTGCCGCCAATACTGCAATTATTGCTGCTAACCTTTTAATAGCAAATAAAAATACTTTAACTAACAATGGGTATACATTTAGAGTAGAAACAACAGGAAATGTAACTCTTCCAACTGGCGGAAATATTAATTATAGTAATGGTACTAGTATTCTTGACGGAATTACTTCTGGTGGCGGATCCAGTATTACTGCTCCATCGTCAATTCCGCCAACAAGCCCATCTAATGGACAACTTTGGTATGATACAGACAGCGGTAGAATATATGTATATCTAAATGATGCTTGGATTGATACAAATCCTACTTTGATAAGCCCATATTATGATGACACCAATGTAGCTGAATATTTGCCAACAAATGAGATTATAATTTCATTATTGGGAAACTCAGAGGCACAACAGAATACAATAAACTATCTATTAGCAAATACAGTATCACAGCAAGCTAATATAAGTTCATTACGAGCAAATATTGCTGCGGCAAACACTGCCATTATAACTGCAAATGTTGGTATGAAGTCATATGTTGATTATATCTCAACTAACTGGATTGCCAATGCAGCAGCACAAGCAGTATCTATTAACTCTATATTGGCAAATATTGCTGCTCAACCTGGTAACGCAGAAGCACAGCAAAACACAATAAACTATCTATTAGCAAATACTGAAGCACAACAGGCGAATATAAGTTCATTACGAGCAAACATTACTGCCGCCAATGCTGCTATTATAACTGCAAATGTTGGTATGAAGTCATATGTTGATTATATCTCAACCAACTGGATTGCCAATGCAGAAATACAATCGGCACAAATTGATAATATATTATCAAATTTAATCTCACAAACGAGTAATGCAGAAGCACAACAAAATACAGTAAATTACTTGTTGGCAAATTCCTTAACTCAATCAGAACAAATTACAGACATTTATGCTAATCTAAGTATTCAAATTGGAAATGCATCAGCACAGCAGGTTACAATAAATTATTTGTTGGCAAATACCATTGCACAAGAAAATCAAGTTGACTCTTTAAGAGCAAATATTATTGCTGCTAACACTGCTATTAGCACAATGAATTTCTATAGTAACAGTAATGCTGCTGCTTACTTGACTTCATATAGTGGATCAATTGGTGGAACCATAACACTGGGTACTTTGCTACAATCACCACTGACCACAAAAGCAACAAATGCAACCGGCACAGCTGGACAAATTTGTTGGGACTCAAACTACATCTATGTCTGTACTGCTACAAATATTTGGAAGCGTGTAGCATTGACAGGTGGATACTAATAAATATAACTATTAGGATTAAGAAAAATGGCATTGAACTTTCCAGCACAGCCGCAAACAGTAGGCACACCGTATGAAGCACCAAATGGTGTAACTTATATTTGGGATGGTGTTAAGTGGAACGCATCTGGTACTCCTGGCACTGGCAATTTTAACCTTGGTAACTTATATGTAATTGATCAAACAATTGCTGGGCTAAATGAAAATGATCGCATTTTTATTACTGGGACTGTTGAAGTAGGTAACTTAGCAACAGCTGGCTTTTCCATTGGCGAAACTGAGATTACTGTTCTTGATGGTAATCTATATCTTGACGGCACTGCTGTTGGACAAGACAATACTTTTGATCAATCACTAAACACAACTGACGATGTTATGTTTGCTAACGTGTCAGTTGACAGCAATGTTAATATCAATGGTGTAGCACTTACAACAAATAATTCTATTCTTTATGTAGACGGTGTTGCAGTTGGTGGCGCCGGGCTTGACGGTCAACTTTCAGCAGGCGATTATACTGTAACACTTTATCCAAACGGTAATACAGTAATTCCAGGAACGATCAGTTCATCAGCAGCTGGCATTCCTGAATTCAACAGCACAACAGACTTAAACTTAACGGCTGCTAACCGTGTAAACATTGTTAATAGTCCGTTGAATCTTGGTAGTGTGATTCCAAACACTGTAATTGGCAAGCCAGGCGACATAATTTATCATCCTGCTCTACAGGAAATACAAGCGTACATCAACGGTGCTTGGGAAAACCTACTTAGAACAGCAGAGAATCAGAATGTGAGACTGCCACAGGGCGGCGCTTATCAACGCAGTGACGGTGTTAGAGCAGCTTGGTTCACTGAACTACCAACTGACATCAGTCAGCTTACAGACAACAATAACCTATTGACAAGCCAGTCAATCACACTACAGAACATCGACATTGATGGCGGTGGCGCATATTCTATCTACGAAGTTGGGTTGCTGTTTGCTGATGGTGGATTTGGCAGCAGCAGATTTGGACCATCAGACACTGTATTTGATGGCGCTGGCGCAGGCAGCGGATACACTAATTCCTTAAACGGTGGCGGAGCATAATATGGCCAATAAGATTCAGTTAAGAAGAGATACAACAGCAAAC
>Ga0194048_10000459_pt1 | contig 19832 bp, 17 predicted proteins | sample JunL225m_MetaG_FD_161685 | JGI IMG/M metagenome (GOLD analysis project Ga0194048, IMG submission 161685) | Anoxic zone freshwater microbial communities from boreal shield lake in IISD Experimental Lakes Area, Ontario, Canada - Jun2016-L222-5m | ecosystem: Environmental > Aquatic > Freshwater >...
CTTGGTATCGTAGGCTTTGCAGCAACCGACAGTATGGATGGCTTGGACGGGGATGCCGGCAGACTGAAAGAATTCCGGGGTGTAAGTGTGTGAAGCCGTGACGTTCGGGGCGAAGCCGGCGCGCTTATCGAGCCAGTAGGCTTGGCCGAATTCGCCGATGATCCGGCGGTCGGCAGCGATGTCGCTCAGGATGCGATCGCGGACGTCTCCGACCGTAGGGGCGAGCTTGGAGCCGGCCTGCCAGTAAGAGGAAAGTACCGCCGCATGATTGAAAGTGAAAGGCGTTGGCCCGGCGTATTGCGTGAAGTCGAATTCAGAGGCCGCGAAGACGCCGGAATCGATGGCACCCTTGTTGGCGCGGAGTTCGGCTTCGGAAAGTTTGACGAAGAGGCCGGCCCATTTTTCCGGGGCGAGTTTGCAGACATCGCGCACGATGGCGGAGGCGCGGTCGAGACGAGCGGAAAGACGGGTCGCGTACTCGGATTTAGCGCCGAGGAATTCGGAATAATGAATCTGGAACTGACCGACCTCGTCGGCGTAAGCGGGCGTGATGCCGCGACCGGTCGAGCCGCGGGCTTCATGGCCCAGGATGTTGATGCGATAGTCTTCCCAAGCCAGATCGAGGATGCGGTGGGCGACATCGCTCACCATGCAGCGTTCATCGATGAGTAAGCGGGAGAGGACGGGGATGCCGATTTTTTCGAGCGGAAGGGCTTCCCAGAGGGCCTTGCGAGGGTCGGCGACGACGCCCGAGCCTAGGGCGAGGCAGGCCACATCATGTTCGGCGACCCCGCCAGGCAGGAGATTGAGTTTCAGTCCCGCAACCGTGTGGCCGGAGTTGGCGCCACCATTGACCTTAAGCACCGTACCTACGGCGTCGCGGCGGCCGGTGAGTGATTGCAGTTCACGGACGATTTCGGGAATGAGGCGACCCTTGCCTTCGTCTCCCATGCTGATGCCGACGTCGGCGATAAGGTGACTTTTGAAAGGAGTGAGAGCCATGGGCAGGAGGGAGGAAGCGAACGGTGAGACGGCCGCTAAAGACAGAAACGAAAGGTCAGACTAGGCGGAAGGACTCTTCTGGCCTTCGTAGAAGTCGTTGATTTTCTTAGCGACGTCGCGGAAACCGGAGTCCGCCATGTAGATAATCTTGAATTCATCGACGGCCTCTTTGGCTTTGCCCATTTTTTCGTAGGCTGAGCCCAATTCGTAGATGACGTCTTTTTTCAGATCGTTCATCATGTGAATTTCGCTTTTGGCCAGGGAGAGTTGCTCGACGGCGATATCGAATTTATTGCTGAGCACGAAAGCCTTGCCCAGGGCGAGAAGCGAGGGTTGGCGATACTTCGGATTACGTTGGGCGTATTGCAGCTGTTGCACGGCGTCTTCGACGCGGCCGGCCGCGAGGAGGAGGGAGCCGAAATCAAAACGGTACGCGTAATCGTTCGGATAGCGTTCGACCAAACTGCCGGCGGTCTTGAGGCGATAGTCGGCGAGTTCGACTTCGTTCTTTTCGAGCGCAGCCTTGTTGGTGGCGTCCGAGGGATTGGTCGCGAGGACTTCGCGAAGTTGCTTCGAAATCTTTTCGAGGCGTTGGATGAGGAGATCGCTCTCTTGGCGTTCGAGGGAGGGGTCGGCGCGGCCCATCGTGGTGAGGCGGCCGCGTTGGAGCCAGGCAATGGCGCTGTCGAGATCGCCGGCGGAGATGAATTGACGGACGATATCGCGGTACAAGTCCAAGCTATCGGGTTCGCCTTGGATTTTGACGGCGGTCTGGGCGGCTTGCTCGAGGGCGGTGGCGGCATCGGTCACCGTGCGGGTTGATTGGTCGAGGCGTAGGGCTTCGTCTTTGTCTTTAAGCTTGGATTGGAAGTCGCCCTTATCTTCCCAATTGCCTTTTTTCATCGTCTTATTGACCGAGGCTTTGCGGACGGCTTCTTGGAGGTCGCCGTTGCCGGGGAAGGCGCGAAGTCCTTTATCGGCGGCTTCGAGGGCGGCGTCGTTCTCGCCGGCTACGATCCAAGTGTTAGCGAGGTCGATGAAGTGTTGGACGTTCTTCGGGTCGTTGGCGGCGAGTTCTTCGTAGGCGAAGGCGGCAAGGGCGTAGAAGCCAATCTTAGTGGCAGCTTGAGCCAGCGTCTTGTTGGCGTTGGTGTCGGTCGGTTTTTTGGCGAGGGCGAGCTCGGCATCAGCGATGGCGGCGATCGGGTCAGCTTCGACGGCTTTGGCGATTTTACCGGAAGTCAGCCCACCGACGATACCGTCAAAAAGACCCTTCTTGGTGCCCATGACATTTTTTTGGGCGGCCCGGAGGGTGCGGCGGATTTCGATGCAGCCAGGGTTGCGGCTGAGGATGCCGGTCAAGACCTCCACGGCATACTGTGGGTTGGTCTTGAGCTGTTGTTCGGCAGCGGAGATTTGTTTTTGGAGCCGGGGATCGAGCTCGGTAAGGGCGACTTTTTTCATGAAGAAGTGGACTGATTGACCTGCGAAAACTGACGCTCCCACGCCCTTGGGTCAATCCCTTGGACGTGAAAATCTCAGGTGTCGGCGCAGGCTAGCCCGGCGGGGGGCGGCGATGATATAACCGATGCAATCCGGCTGTCCGCAGCGGCAGGGCTGGAAGAGGCTTTCGGCCAGATTAAAGCCATAATCAAAGGTAATTTCGGCGTCCGCGGCGATGTTTTCACGAGCAACAAGCCAGGCATCGGTCGTTTCATCCATGAAGACCAAATCGGCGTTAGGCGCGCAAGAATGATTAGCATGGCGGCTGATGTTATCATGACCGGAGCCGTCGAGCCAAAGGCCTGGACGAATTTCGAGCACGTAGATCGGGGATGAGGCCGAAGCCTGAGCCGGTCGGATTGTGGAGATGGAACCAACGTAAGGTAACAACCGTTCCCCTCTATTAAAATTACGAAGAGCAAAAAGCCCTTGGCCTTGGATGGCGGAGGGACGGATTGCGAAGTCGGCGGACATCAAACCTCGGATTTCAGATCGCGGGTCATCAAGGCAAGCACTCCGGCGCGCGGTTCGAGGCCGGCGAAAAGAATCTCGTTAAGACAAAAAAGGATCGGTGTCGCCACGCCTTTCTGGGCGGCGAGTTTGGAAAGCGTTTCCGTGGCACGATAGCCCTCGACCGAATCGCGGCGGGTGGCGAGGGCCTTGAGCGTGGTTTGCGGATGGGTGGCAAGCTTTTCGCCGAAGGCGCGGTTACGGCTCCAGGCACCATGGGCGGTGGCCATCAGGTCGCCGACGCCGCTGAGGCCCAGAAAAGTTTCGGTACGTCCGCCCACGGCTTGCCCGAGGCGCATCATTTCCTGGAGAGCGCGCGTGAGGAAAGCCGCTTTGGCGTTGGAGCCAAGTTGGAGACCGTCGCAGAGGCCGGCACCGAGGGCGTAGACATTTTTCAAGGTCGCGGCGATTTCGACGCCGGATAAGTCGGAGGAAGTATAAGCGCGAAGGGAAGGTCCGCTTACAGCGGATTGGACGTCACGTAAGAGCTTATCGTCTTGTTGGGCGGCAAGGACTAGGGCGGTGGGAAGACCGCGGGCAACTTCATCGGCATTGCTCGGACCGCTCAAGGTTGCGACGGGAAGGGTGCCGAAAGCTTCGGCCATCATTTCGGTCGGACGGCGGAGGGTGGATTGATCAAGCCCCTTGCAGAGCGAAATCGCCATCACGGCGGAGGAAGCGCGAACGGCGGGACCGATGGTTTTGAGCAGGTCGGCGACGCCTTTGGAGGGGCAGGCGATGAAGATCAAATCGGCATCCATCAGCGCGGGGATGGGTTCAAGGGCGACTTGAATCGAATCATTCAGGCGGTGGCCGGGCAGGTAATCGGTATTCTCGCGAGTGCTGGCGAGTGCAATGGCTTGTTCAAGGCGGCGGGGGACGAGCGAGACCGTGTGACCTTGTCGGCTGAGGTGGATGGCGATGGCCGTTCCCCAGGCACCGGCACCAAAAATGACGCAATTCATTTGGATGATTTTTGTTGGCGGACTTTCTTCGCCCAGCGTTGCACGGCGGCGATGGCATCCCGTTGCAGATTGGCTTCGGGGTTAGCGAAGGGCGGAGGATTGGAAGTGAAGCCGAGGAGGTCGTGGATGACGAGGATCTGACCGTCGCAACCTTGTCCGGAACCGATGCCGATGGTGGGGATGGAGACCGCTTCGGTGATCTTGGGCACCAAAGTTTCGTCGACGCATTCCACGACCATCGCAAAGGCCCCGGCGGCGGCGACGGCTTGGGCGTCGATGAGGATTTTCTTCTGATCGTCGGGCGTGAGGCCGCGGCGACGATAGCCGGCGGAGTGGACGCGTTGCGGGAGCATGCCGATGTGACCCATGACGGGGATGCCGGCGTCAACGAGCTTGGCGATGGTCGGGGCGAGCGAAGCGCCACCTTCGATTTTCACGCCATGGGCGCCACCGCGCTGGAGGAGATCGCGACAGGCCTTGAGGACTTTTGAAAAAGAATCGTGCGCGAGGGCGAACGGAAGATCGGCGATCACCAGACGTTCGGTTTTGGCGCGAGTGACAGCGGCAGAATGATGCACCATAATCTCAAGCGTCACACCGACGGTGTCGGACATCCCGAGGACCGTGTTACCCACCGAATCACCGACTAAGATGAGGTCGGCCCCGCCGGCCTCGGCGATACGGGCGGTGATGGCGTCGTAGGCGGTCAGGCAGACGATGGGCCGAACTCCTTTGAGGGAGCGGAGGGACCGGGTGGTGGTCTTCACACCCAAGGCATTACCCCTAGACCCTCCGCTTGTAAAGCGTCGGTGAAGGGTGTATGGATGGGGGTATGTTACGTCGGATTTTAAGCCTATTCCGTAAGCCTGACTACCGAGAGAGCGTGTATGCGCACCAGGATCTCTCGGGGCAGACGCGTTTGGCTTGGCATGTCAGACTCCGAATGTTGGTGAGCTCGCGCGGTATCGTCGATCACGCCGCCGATCAGCCCGTCATCTGGATGCGTTACCGCCGCGCTTTGCTCATCGCCCTCGCGCTTGTGTTGGCGTGGTTCCTGATGGAGATGGTGACGGCCTGGAATTTTTTCGAAGGCTGATTTTAAACCGCAGCGGAGGCGAAGCCCACCAGATCGATGCCGAGTTCCTTGGCGCGTTTGATCACGAGCGGCTTATCGATAAGAATCACGCCATCGATTTCGAGGGCGGCTTTCTTGACGCCACCTTCGGCCATGCTCTCCAACGTCTTCAGGCCGAAGCAAGGAACGTCGAAGCGCCAGTCTTGGGGGCATTTGGCGGCCTTGGTGAGAAGCATCTCTTTACCACCCGTCTGAGCGCAGCGACGCAGCATGTTATCGGTGCCTTCGAAGGCCTCGACAGCGATGACGGTTCCTTTGGCGGTAACGACAGATTGGCCGATATCAAGACGAGCCATTTCGCGTGCCATCTGAGTGCCGAAATTCAACTCATCGTCAGAAACCCCGCAGGACCAGCCGGTCATGCAGCCTTGTGAAGCGAGGTGGTCGTCGAGGAATACCCGAGCGTCGAGCATTGTGATCTTAAGCTTTTCGATTTCGGCGGCGATCCCCCCGAAAATAGTCTCGGCGTTCCGTTCGCGCAACGAGGCCATGAGCGTGACCAGCTTAAGGTCGGGGATCATACCCGTGAAAAGTTTTCGAGGAGTTACCTGGCCGGCCATGAGGGCACCTTGGACTCCTAAATCCTCAAGGGATGAGAGCAAAGTGCCAAGCTTGCCGACGGGTACGGAGCGATGATCTTTGGGGGAGAACGTGGCGATGAGCGCGGGGTCGGTTTCTTCGTCAAAGGAAACGAGTTTTATATCAGCGCCACGGTTGCGGGCGGACTCGATGAGAAGGGCGGGGTATCGTCCCTTGCCGGCGATGACCGCGATGGCTTGAGAGGGCGAGAATCCGGAGGGCAGGAAGCGGGAGGCTGACGCCATAGAGGCCTATAGTCCGTGGGATGGGCTCGGGCTCAAGCCTGCTTTGGGTTGCCTCGGGGCGAGCTTGGCAGCGTAATGTCAGAATGTCCGCCGCGCTTGGCATTTTGGGAGGCACCTTTGATCCGCCGCACATCGGACACGTTGCAGCGGCGACGGCGGCGTGGAAGCAGCTTGGGCTTGATCAAGTCCTCGTCGTCCCGGCCGGCCAGGCGCCTTTACGTTCGGCGGTACCGCTGGCCTCGGCGGCTGATCGGGTGACCATGGCTAAATTGGCCTTTGCGGATTGTCCTTGGGCGGTCGTTGATGACCGAGAAACGCGCCGTGAGGGCATCAGTTGGTCGATTGATACGGCCCGAGAACTCGCGAAAGAGCATCCGTCTGCTTGGCGGGTGTGGATTTTGGGGGCTGACCAGCTGGCCAGGCTCGATCGTTGGAAGGAAGTGGAGGAAATCTGTCGACTGGTTGATTTCGCAGTGCTGGCCCGTGATGGCATCTCGACGGTGCCGCCGGCCAGCTTGGCAAAGCATATTAAACTTACGATTTTGACCGCTCCGCCGGTTTTGGTGTCTTCGACGGCCTTGCGGGCGGCGATCAAGCGGGGCGATTCATCTCGAAACGGCTTGCCCAGCGGGGTGAGCCGCCACATCGATGAGCGTTCACTTTACCAAGCCTGACATGTCCGCCGCCAAGAAAAAGTCCTCCGCCAAGCCTGCCGCCAAATCGCGCGGCAAGGGTAAGCCTATCAAAGGACCGGTACGTCGTACGCCGGCCAAGTACGCCACCCCGAAGGCCAAAGGCCGTTCGGAGAATCTCGTCAAAGCGGTCGTACCGGTTTCGGCTCCTTTGCCGAAGTTGCCGGCCCATCTGATCGCTGCCGTCAAAGCCATCGACGACAAGAAGGGATATGCGATCCAAGTCTTGGAATTGGGTCAGCTCTCTTCCATCGCTGATTACCTCGTGGTCGCCAGTGGTAATTCCGAGCCTCATCTGCGCGCCTTGCGGATCGAAGTCGAGCGTGCCTTGGATGATGTGGGCGCCCGCGCCCGTGGTACCGAATCGCAAAAAGAAAGCGGTTGGACGGTGGTCGATGCTTTCGATATTATTTTCCATATCTTCCGGGAAGATGTGCGGAAGAGTTATTCCTTGGAGACGCTGTGGAAAGACGGTCGCGACATTCCGGTCGCAGCGATCCTGAAGAGCTAAGCGCTTGGGCAAATTCGGACCGCTTACAGACTTAATTCTCGGTGGTGGTAGTGGGCAGAATTGAACTGCCGACCTCCGGCTTATGAGTCCGGCGCTCTAACCAACTGAGCTACACTACCTAAAACCGAGAAACGGATTAGTGTCCAGCCGTCCGAGGCTCGTCAAGCCGATTGAAGATCAAGGGCTGGGGTGAGATAAAAACCAAAACGCGATTTCCCAGAAAAATAGGCCCAGAACGGCCAAGATTACCACGAGGCGGGACTGGGCTTGGCAGATTTCGCCTAGGCCTTCTTGTTCGAGGATAACGCCCGTACGGCGCACGAAAACGATCGGTAAGAAACTACCGACCATGGTCGTGAACGTGAAGAGGACGAATCTCGAGATCGGCGCCGTTTCGGGTACGATTAAAATCCAGAGTACGACCAGCAGGGCAAAGAGCGGGGGTAGCAGGAACGTCGAGCCGCACCATAGGTAGCCTTCGCGTACGTTGCGTTCAAGAATCTCGGCGGGGTTCTGACGTGAAGAGAATGAACTGCCGGAAGAGTTAGGAAAATTACCAGCGGGACCGGAAGGGTTCGGCTGGGCGGCGCTAGGGTTGTAGATTTCTTCGACGGGATTGGTCGTGGAGAGGGTGGGACGATTTAATCCAACCGAACGGAAATAGTCGCGAACGGTCATCCAGCTCTCGTCGACTTCGATGCTATGCAAGAGACTGACCTCGCCGGAGCGAAGCATCTCATGGATACGAGCGAGAGGGAAGGGCCCGGTGATATTGCCCTTCCAGCGCAGTCGGAATTGTAGGACTTGAGACATTGCTTAGAGGTCGCGGCCTTGCAGGAGGGCTTCCCATCCGCCTTCAGGTGGAACGAGTCCGGCAGGGATGCCTGCGGCTTGGGTGGCTTCGGTCACCGTGCCTGGGTAGCGGAGAAGCGGAGACAAGGGGGCGGCTTCGGCGATGCGTTCGATCGCGCCGGCGGTATCGACGCGGAAGAGGACCGTAGCGTGGCCGTCGGTGTCGATCCCGTAGAGCGCCGTGCCGGTGATGGCTTCGCGCAGGACCGGCTTGCCGTCTCGTCCGATCATGCCGGCGTAAATTAAATTACGATTTCGCAGATTGTGGAAGGTTGCGTGCCAGAAGCGGGCTTCCTCGGCGTAAGAGGCGCCGGCTTGATGGAGCATGAAAGTTTTCAATTCATTTTGGACGTCAGCCCACTTGTCTTTGAACAGGAAGTCGTAGGGCCCCATCGTGTTTTGCGTCACCCGTCGTAATTGATCGGCCTCGCGTTGGGCGGAGGGGGAGAAGATGAAACCCCAGGCCTCAGGGCGCAGGCTCGCGAGGCGATAAAGTTCCTGAAGTTGGAAGGCGCGAAGTTCAAAGAAAGTCGAAGGGTTGCGCCGAACCCGATCCATGGTGCGGAGCAGGGGCTCGAGGAGTTTACCAGTCTTGGCATCGTGGAAGCGTCCGAACTGCCGGAGGTAGTCGAGTTCAGGTATGCTCAGAGCCTCTTCGAGGTATTCTCCGGGGTGGGAGCCGTTATTGAATTCTTGGCGGCGCCAGGTGGAGTCGACGGTGGTACCGTCTTTCAATAATTCCTTACCTTTGGTGATGTATTCGATGCCGTTGGTGCCGAGGAGGTTTTTTTCCTGAGAAAGTTCCCCGATGATATAGGCCGTCCGCACTGGACGAGTGCCTTGCGAAGAATTGAGCAGGACATTATATTTACGGAGTGATTTCAGGACGGTTTCGTCGGCGAGCGAACGGAGGATCTTGGTCTCGGGTTCCAGGAAAGTCGCAGGTTGGAAGACGCCTTGAGGATTGGGGCTCAGGGCTTGGTCCCACATGGCGGCGACGCGTGGGGCGAGGGCGGAGCGCGGCAAATTGCGCAGCGATTCGGAGCGCTCGACGATGAAAGCGGCGCGTTTGCCGAGATCGGATTTGTCTGCCGTATTTTGGGCGGCGTTACTGAGCGCGGACAGATAGGTTTTTAGGTCAGCAGCAACCTCGAGGGATTTGATGGCGCCCAGGGATTTGCGTTCGGCGTCGAGGCGGACTGTCGCTTGGACGACTTCGGCATTGGCTTCTTCGAGCTCTTTGATGCCGCAGGCTTTGAGGACGCGCAGTAGGGTGCGGAGGTGGTCGAGGGCCTCTTGCGCGTGGGGAATGTCGGTAACCACGTCATTGCCCTGGAGTGCTTTGAGCAGGTTTTGTCGTTCCGTAGAGAGGTCGTTCTTGGCGTTTTCGACTTGGCGGGTGCATTCGGCCAGAAAGCCAGCCGGATCGGAAAAAGTCTTCCTCAGACGCGCTTGAGAGATCGGCCCCACCTTACTGACTTCGTTTTGGTATTTGGTGGCGCGGGGGAAAGTCGCTTCGATGTTGGCAAGCGAGATGCCTTCGACTCGTCGGGCTTGAAGGTAGACGGCTTCGACTAAGAGGCGTTGTTCGGTTTCGCGGAGGTCCGCGATTTGTTTGCGCAACGCTTTAATGGCTTCGATGAACTCGGGCTTTGGTTTCTTGGAGTTAAATTCGTCGAGGGCGCTTTCGGCTTTTTCATAATCCGAAGCGGCCACGAGACGGTCGGCCGCCGCCAGACGTTCGTCCGCTTCGGTGGTCAACTTGTTCTGATTATACCAACTATAAAGGATGCCCAATAAAACCAGGAAGCCAAAGACCCAAGAAGTAATCAGGATCGTATAGCGTCGACTTAAACCTGCGCGCTTGGCTTGGCGGAGTTGCCGGACTTGACGGATGAGGCCTTCAGGCAGGCGGTCGGCGAGCGGGGTGGATTTATCAAGCCAGGTACCGAGACGAGAGACCAGGATTGCGGAAGAGCCCGTCTGTGCGGCTTCTTGTTTCAAGCTCATCCACTCATCGAGGAGGGCTTGGGTGGCGGCACGAAGCGAGGCTTCGGCTTCGTCGGCAGCGGCGAGCTGCCCGGCCCAAGCTTCGAGTGAGGCGAGCTCTTGGTTCAGTTCGGAGGCCAGATTGATCTGATGATCACGTTCGAGCGCGCGGGCCCGACCGATATTAGAGGCACAGGCTTCCCAGTGTCCGCCTTGGCGGGCCTGAGTGGTATCCTTGATGAGACTCTCGATTTGATCGACGGCTTTGGCGCGAAGCCAAGCCACGCGTTTGGCCAGAGCCTGCTCCCATTGAGGTTCATCGGCCAAGTCGTTGGCTCCGAAGCGCTCCATCCGGTTCATCAGGTTGACCGCATCTTCGTTCTGTTGCGCAGCGAAGAACGTCGTCACCTTGCCTAAGGCCTCGCGGAGGAATTTGGCGGAAAGTCGGGAGAGTTCGGACCGGGCGTTCGGATCATTGGCGTTGATGCGAACGATCGAACGAAGAATGGACAGTGCTCGGTCTTCATCGCGTTTGCGGATGGCATCGCGGTAATCGCGGTAGAGCGGGTGGTTTTCGCCGATCTCTTTGCCGTAGAGGCCTTCCAGCGCCATCACGTGTTGACCGTCGAGCGGGAAGGCGGCGGGGAGGCCGCGTTCGCGACAGAGCGCATACCAGCGTTCGGATTCAGCGAAACTCAGTTCGGCGCAGAGCGAGAGTAAGTCCGGTTCGGATTCGGCTACTTGAAAAGCCGCATGTTCATTGCCGCTGCGGATTAAAGTCGAACATTGTTCGAGTCGTTCGCGGGCACGTTGGCAGAGTGCGAGGTATTCTCCGGCCAGCGAGCGGGCTTCGAGGTCGGGGGTACCCAGTTCAAGTTGGCCGCGGATTCGGGCGATGAGACGTTCGACCTGCATGATTTAGCGAAATTCGAGAAGGCTTGGGCCGGCTTCGCCGCGGGTGGAAATCGTCCGCAAGGTCCAAGGAGCTCCAGCCTGAATGTAATCGAGTTTATTGAAAAGCTTGCGGCGTTGCGCGATGATTTCGAACGGCGGAGTGCCGGGGCCGGATTTATTTTCCAGGCGGAGCAGGTCGGTGTCGAGTAGGGAGCGGGTGGCGCGAATGGAGGGGAGGTCCCGATCGGGGAATTCGTGCCCGTCGGGGTAGAGGCCAATGGCGCCGGTTGGCCAGATGAAGGCGTTGACGGCAGGTTCGGCCCAGGGGGCGGGGCGGACTACGCCGGTGTCTTGATCGAGTTGCAGACCGTTCAATCCGAGGTTTAGCGGCGGAAGCGCGCGTAGATTGGCGACGAGCGCGATACAGAAGTGTTCGCCGGTCGCCAGTTCGATTTCGATGAGCCGATTGGCTTCTGGTTGCGCACCTGAATTATCCTGGAAGTTGAGAGTGATCAGGTTGCTGCGCGAGCCGAGGCTGATGATGATCGGCGGTTGGCGACCGGGGGAGGATTGAGCTTCGATCCAGTCGGATTTAGGGGTACGCCGAATTTCGGTGCCGACGTATTTAGTTTGAGTGTCGCGTTGATGGAAAGAAGTGAGCGGGAGCAGGCGGATGCGGGCCGAGACCGAGGTGGCGGTTGTGGCGCCAGAAACTTCTACGAATTTCGCAATCTTGTCGGCAGCGGCAGCGCTTAATTTGAAGTCCGCCTGAGAAGGCGCGTTGGGTCCGGTGTCGGAGGAGCCCCATTCACCCAAGATGACGAGTGTTGGACGAATGTCCAAGCTGGCGATGAAAAGCGCCCGGCTACCGATTTCGGTCAGCCGTTTCCATTGTTCATCTTGAGGAACCTGCAATTGGGTGCCGACGTTAATCGCCTCGGTGGCTTCGTTGGCTATTTCACGGGTTCCGCGCGGATCCGCCGTCGCGCCTGGACGTTCGAGTCTGGCCGTCAGTTGGGCGACGGTAGCGGCGGCGTATTTGGCTTTTATCCGCGGAAGATTATCGGTAGTATATTTTTCCGAGAAGGAGGGCGAGATCGCGACTGTTTCCATCCAGATTTTAGCTGCTGATACGTAATCTTCCCGGGCTAAGAATCCGTTGACGTCATTCAGGGCGCGGCCAGCGCGCATGATATCATCGGCCTTGGCCATATCGACGGCTGGCGGGGTGGCGACGACGCGAACCTCGGGCGGAGGTGGGGTGGATTTGTTTACGAATAAGTAGCCAAGCCCAGCGGCGAGAGCAACGAGTGCGAGCACGATTATAATAAGACCTTTGGAACTGGAGTCGCTTCCAGGAGGCTTCGGAGTCGGCTTGTCAGGTCGCGATGGTTGGGCGGCAGTAGTCTTTTGGGCGGTCACACCCATGGCGGCCTGGCGGGCGAATTGACCAATCGGAGCGGGCTGGGCGGTGGCGGTAGCCAGATCGATGATCGGGCGGCCTTTGTTGGCGCCGATGGCCCACGTGAAACCGTCGGCGTTGGTCGTCGCCGTGTCGGTGGTGAAGGTGGCGGCCCAGGCAGTCTTACCGAGTAAATTGGCGGATTCGGCGAGGAGCCGTAAACTTTGGAGGGTTTCGGGGAAATTAATTAAGCCGACCATCGCGGGTCCGGATTCATTGACTAACCAAGCGGCCTTAGCGCCCGTGCCAGCAAGTTCGCGCCAAGAAGTCGCGGGGGAGAGCGGAGGATAGGAGTCTAGGGACAGCGGTTTATTTTCATCGGCCAGCCATTCGGGAGCAGAGGTCCATTCGTCGCGCCAGCCTTTCCATCGGGCAGCTAGGGCGGGCGGAGGCGGGAGGATGGCCGCTTCTTCTTGGGTGAAGACCAGATGATGTGCCAAGCGATTATCGCGTTGCGTGTAGTCGAGACCGCGGGCGACGAAGCGCGACAGCACGTAATAAGTTTTATCTGATGCCACCAAGGTGCGGAACGTGAAGGTCGCGCCGGCGGGCTGTTCGTGCGGGGTGCCGATGGATTCGAGCAATTGCGCCAGCCGTTCGGGCATCGCTTGGTGTCGGGCGACTGTACAAAATCCGGAGCGACCCGCGACGAGCCCTTGGGGGGCAGAGGTGAAGATAAGTTGGAGAGCCATCGGGCTTAGCTTTGGAGGACAGAGCCGGCGACGGTGCGAGCGGCGGGGATCATTTCAGGGGCGGAAAGATGGAGCAGCCAGTAAACAGGCTCTTCGACGTGGGCGGGAACCAGCCGTTGCGGGTCAGGTGCGATACGTCCTTTGTTGGGTCCAGTTTGAATCACGACCGGCATATGACCGAAAGATGAGGCCGCAAAGTAGCAGATCTGGCTGCAAAGAGATTCGGCGGAAGCGACGAGGCCGGGGCAAAGCGCGACGAGCACTTCCCGGACGCGGTCGGAATTTCGTTGGGTCGCGTTCAGGTCGAGGGCGAAATCTTTGATGACCGGCTCAAGGGGGGAGCTCAGCAGTTTTTCCCAAGTATCAGATTTACCGACCACGAAGGCGAGCGGGGCGGCGATGCGTTGATTTTGGCTCAAGCCCAGAACGCGTTTGATGCGGGTTTCCATTTCAGCGAGGATACTATCCTGTTGGTCGACGCGGCCCTTGAGGGTGAATTGCGGATCTTCCGCTCCGATTAATTTGGCTTTGAAGCGAGCGTTCGCGGTGGGATCGAAAAGGAAGATAAGCCCAGCCGAGTTGGCGACGTGCATCGCGCCGGGCGATTCATGAATATCAATACCTGGTTCGAAGTGTTCGCCGGCGTTATCGTAAAGAATCATCGACATCTCCTGACGTTGTTGGCCGGGTCGACTGATGGAATAAATGAAAGGGCGTGGGAGGGAGACCATCCGGCCGAGGCGTGGAAGTTTTTCGTAGGTAGCGCCTTCGAGTGCGGTTTTGCCGATGAGGGCTTCTTCGGGCGTGGCCGCCGAGAAGAGGGTGTTACGCATCTGATTGAGCAGCATGTTGCCGCTCGGATCGCCGTCTTTGAAGGCGAGCCGAAAGTCGTTGGGCAGACGGTCTTGAAGCACGCGGGTCAAGGCGGCCAAATAGTATGATTTACCAGCGCTGGGGGCCCCGATGAGCGAAATGATCCGGTGAGGCATGTCCAGGTAGCCTGGGGGAAGTTGCCGACGGCAATGTGGGCAAGCGATATCGGTACAGGCTAGGCCCATCGGATCGAGGGCTAGGCTTTGATCGTTAAAGCGGGTGGGCTGAAAGCGCAGACGGGCGTCGGAGCCTAAGATCGGATCGCCGCGCAGGTTTTCATGTACCGCGATACTTAAGGCATCGCCTGAGTCGAAGCGCGTCCAGCAGACCGGACAAATGTGGGCGCCGCGATTTTGTTCTTCGGTCAAAGTCGGCTTGGCGGTGATTTTGGCGTGCGTTTCATCGGCGCTACGCGTGGAGAGCAGCGGGGCGATTTGGGAAAGCGTGAAACCGATTTCCAAACCTTGGGGCGTACAGGCGAGGGTATCGGGCGCCCGACCTAACTGAGCGGCGACATCGAGCAGCTTGTCGGAGGAAAATTCGCCTAATTGATCACCCGACTGGGCATCGAAAAGAACCCATGTACGAGTATTGACGGAGTTGAAGGGCTCGACTTGATCCGGTGATAGAACCAGAAGGGAATCCGAAAACTGTACGGTCGTGGTATCTTGAATGTTTATCCTTTGGCGGGAGGGACTGCCATTGACGATGATCGTGCTGTTGCCGATCGGCTCAAGGAATACCCCTTTTTCTGCCCGGGTGACGGAAAGTGATGGGGAGGAACTGCCTTGGGGTAGAAGCAGGGGGAGGTCATTGGCTTGGCCGATGTTGCCGTTTAGGCAGTTAACCCATTGCAGGGGAGGGGCTTTCTTTGACGAGGTAAACATGGTTCCTGGGAGCGGGGAAATAGGTATAAGACTGCTGTTGAAATCTGCAGGGATGTCAGCATGATTGTCAGATACCCCTCACCCCCTGACCTTAATTCACCCTTAATGTATGGAGACCGAAGCTGATCAATCTGCGCTAGATAAGGCCCGTCAGGGGGATTTGATGGCGTATAATGAGTTAGTCCTGAAGTATCAGGGCCGCATTTTTGCTAAGGTCTTTTCCTTGTTGAGGAACCGACAGGACGCCGAGGAAATCACCCAGGACACCTTTATCCGGGCCCACCGCGTGCTGGCGTCTTTTCGTGGAACAGCCACTTTTTCGACCTGGATTCATCAAATCGGTACGAATTTAGCCCGAAATCGCTATTGGTATTGGCGTCGGCGAAAGCGGGATCAGTCGATGTCCCTTGACGCCGATCTGGGTGATGATCCAGGCGCCACCCTTCATGACATACTTTCTGATGGTGCGCAGGGGCCGGGGCATGAGGCGCAGACCAACGAATTCGTCAATAAAGTTGCCGAATGCATGGAACAATTGAAGCCGGAACACGCTCGTATCCTTACCATGCGTAACGTGCGCAATATGTCTTACGAAGAGATCGCCGAAGATCTTGGTCTTTCAATTGGCACGGTCAAGAGCCGGATTAATCGCGCCCGCGAAGCCTTACGGGAACTTATGGGAGAGGAGTTCAGAGTATGAGTAACTCCGAATTTGAATCTTTAGTTGCTGGCTATCTTGAAGGCACCGCTTCGCAGGTTCAAATCGTCCGTTTGCGAGATGCGATCAAATCCTCGCCCGCGATGCAGCAGCGTTTCCGTTCCCGCCTGCGTTTGCACCAAGCACAGTTGAGCGTATTGCGTCGTCGCGAAGACAGTTCGTTTATGACCGCCATGCTTTGGCTGCAGGGGTTTGCCCAGAGGTCTGGACGTTCTTTTGCGCACCTGTGTCTCCTTGCGTTGGTTTTTGTCGAGCTGCGGGTGACGATTCCGGCCGAGTACAGCGGTTTGCTCTTTTACGTCGAAGCCGCCAGCATGGAAGAACCGGCCGTGGAAGAAAACGAAATGCCCCTGATTGTTTTTGCAGATAATGCGCAGGACTTTGAAGTGTCGCTGGGGGCGGAGATGCCAGATATGAGCATTCCCTCCCTGGTTATGCCTGATATCGTTACCCCTTCGGACGAGCCTACGGTCAACGAAGCTTAAGGTCGATAATCCTGCCTTGCATCTTCCTTCAGGGAGCATCAATTGACCCCTAGATGAAGGCCGAAAACAACAGGCCAGAACAACGCTTACAAGGCACCGCTGCCGCCCCGGGCGTGGCGAGAGGTCCTGTGTATCTGTTGATGAAGGGGATGGCCATCGTGGCATGTCAGAAGGTAAGCGACCCTGAGGCCGAAATCCGCCGGCTGGAGTCCGCCTTGGGGGCCACGCGAAGGGAGATTAGTAAATTACGTGATGACGTTGCGCTCAAGCTTAACGAATCCGAGGCTTCGATTTTTGACGCTCATTTACTCGTCCTCGAAGACGTCGCTTTGATCGATGATGTCACGCGCGAGGTCAAGCAGACCGGTTTTAACGTCGAGTTTTGTTTTCAAGAAGTCGCCCAGCGTTACATTGAAATCTTCGAGAAGATGGACGACGACTTCCTGCGCGAGCGGGCGGCCGATATCCGCGACGTCACCGGACGCGTCTTGGAGCAACTCTTAGGGACGCAGCCGGAGCGGGCAGGCGAGGCGGCCAAGCTCCATGTCGTCGTAGCCCGCGATCTGACGCCTTCGGATACTGCGGGTCTGCACGACGATGGGGTTTCTGCTTTTGTCACCGAAGAAGGCGGACGCACCAGCCATTCAGCGATTATGGCGCGGTCATTGGACATCCCGGCCGTCGTCGGCGTGAAAGGTCTGATGGAGGCGGTCCAAGAGGGGGATGTCATCCTGGTCGATGGTGAATCTGGCCTCATCGTCCTCAATCCTACGCCGGAGACCATCGACGGTTATCGCGGCAAAGAGCAGGCCATCCGTAATCGGCGGGACCGCGTATTGCGCGAAGTGGCGCTGCCCGATCTTACGTCGGACGGAACGGCTTTCATGCTGCTCGCGAACATCGGAGATCCCGCGGAGATGGAAGATGCGTTGGGTTATTGCGCCCGCGGCGTCGGTCTTTACCGCACGGAAAACCTTTACCTGCGACTCGATTCCTGGCCCAGCGAGGAAGTGCAATATCTTGAATATGCTGAAGTTGTTCAGCAGGCCAAGGGTCTCCCGGTGACTTTTCGCACGCTTGATCTGGGCGGAGATAAGCGCCTCGGCGATCTGGCGGATGAGGCCAACCCTTTCATGGGTTACCGGGCGGTGCGTCTTTGCCTGGAGCGTCCGGACGTATTCCGGCCGCAACTCCGGGCGATTATTCGCGCTGCGGTCCTCGGCCCGGTGCAGGTCATGTTCCCGATGATCTCCGGCGTCGAGGAACTGCGACGCGCTAAGGAAATCTTCCGTGACGTCGAAGCCGAACTCGCCCGCGAAGGTGTCTGGCCGGCGTCTCCGATCCGCCTGGGTGCGATGATTGAGATTCCGTCCGCCGCTGCGGTCGCGGCCGAGCTCGCCGCCGAGTCCGACTTCTTTAGCGTTGGTACGAACGACCTCGTACAATACCTGCTCGCGGTGGATCGCGGCAACCAGCGCGTGGCCTCGCTCTATGATCCGTGCCATCCGGCCGTCGTCCGCACGCTGATCGCCATCTTCGGGGCCGCCCAGGATCGCGGCATCCCCGTGGCCGTCTGCGGTGAGCTCGGTGGCGACCCGCTTTGGGCGCCTCTGCTCGTTGGTCTCGGCGTGCACGAGTTGAGCATGACGCCAGCCGCTTTACCGGAAGTCCGTTTTGTGCTTCGGCATTCCGATGCGACCGAACTGCGCGAGCTTGCGGCCAAGGTTACCTGCGCCGATGCCGCCAAGACCCGCACGTTGTTGCAGGATTTTGCCGCCGCCAAATTAAAACTTCGCTGATGTCACTGTCTTCACCGCTTCCTAATCCGCATGTGGCGGCTATGCGTGCTTATGTTCCTGGCGAACAGCCGCAGGGTGGGGGGTGGATTAAACTCAACACCAACGAAAATCCGTATCCTCCCAGCTCTCGGGCCTTGGAGGCGATTCGGGTCGCATTGGTAAATGAAGGTGCTGGCCTGCGTTTATATCCTTCGCCGGACTCTGCCCCTTTGCGCGAAGCGGCTGGGCGTTTTCACTCCTTTGACCCCGCTCGCATTGTGGCGGGTAACGGTTCCGACGATATTCTTAACCTAATTATACGGACATACGCTGGTCCGGGTCGGCCTATCGGAATGATGGACCCAAGCTACTCGCTCTATCCTGTGCTCGCGGCGGCTCAGGCGGCTGAGGTCGTCCGGGTTCCGATTGCTGATGATCTGAGTCTTGATCCTGCCGCCGTCGCACGTTGCGGCGCTAGCGTTTTCTTCCTGACTAATCCCAACGCCCCGTTGGGCGTGGCCTTCTCGCCCCGCGTCGTCCGAGAAATCGCGCAGCAGTTCTCCGGACTGCTGGTGGTGGACGAGGCTTATGCTTCTTTTGCGTCGGATGATTGCGTCGCTTTGGCGCGCGAGCTCCCGAATGTCGTTGTCACGCGGACAATGTCCAAGGCACACGCCCTGGCGGGCTTGCGAGTCGGCTATGCTTTGTGTCCTGGCCCCGTGGCCGATTTATTGCACCGCGTCCGCGACAGTTATAATGTCGACCGACTTGCCCAGGTGGCCGCCGCGGCCGCGCTGGATGACCGCGAGTGGCTGAGCGTGACTGTCGGCCAGGTGCGGGCCACGCGCGGTCGTTTGGTGGATGGGTTGCGAAAGATGGGCTGGCAGGTGAACCCCGCCTCCGGAAACTTTGTCCTGGCCTCGCCTGTTTCCTCGACGCGCGCGGCTTCGGTGGAGACTTCCGCGCATTGCTTTGAGTTCCTCCGTGCCCGCAAAATCCTCGTCCGGCGATTCCCCGGCCACCGTCTCACGGAGAAATCTTTGCGTATCTCTGTGGGCACGGAGCAGGAAACAGATGCCTTCTTGGCGGCGGTGGCGGCCTGGATGGAAGGGTGAGGTTGACAATTAGGCTTACAAAGGGGATTTCTTGCTGATGAGCGCAGGAGTTCGACAGGCCACCATCCGCCGTGATACGGCAGAAACCAAGATCAACCTGACGGTGAATCTCGATGGGCAAGGTACGTCAGAGATCAGCACGGGAGTGGCTTTCTTTGACCACATGCTCACGCTGTTTTCTCGGCATGCTCTGATTGACCTAAAGTTGAAGGCCGACGGAGATACGGACGTCGATTATCACCACACCGTTGAGGACGTGGGCATCGTGCTAGGCCAAGCCATCAAGGAAGCCTTGGGCGACAAGGCTGGTATCCGGCGTTACGGCTTTTTCATCTTGCCGATGGATGAGACTCTGGCTCGTTGCGTCATCGACCTGAGCAACCGTCCGATGATGGTCTACCAAGTCGAGATCACCAACTACATGGTGAAGGATTTCAATATCGCGCTAGTGCGGGAGTTTTTCCAGGGCTTCGCGAATGCTTTAGGTTGTAACTTGCACTTGAAACTAGAGTACGGGGAAGAGCCTCACCACATCGCGGAAGCCCTCTTTAAGGCTTTTGCGCGTGCATTACGGGCGGCGGTGGAAATCGACGCCCGGCAGGGCGGCCGTGTGCCCAGTACCAAGGGAACGCTCGCCTAAAACCCGTGGAAGTAACAGGGTCAGTGCGCCGTCCCAAGGTTGCCGTCATTGATTATGGCATGGGTAACCTGCGCAGTGTCAGTCGTGCCTTGGTTGCGGCCGGGGCTGACGCTTACCTCGCGGCCACGCCCCAGTTAGCCGAGTCCGCCGATGCGGTGGTTTTCCCGGGGCAGGGGGCGATGGCTGATTGCATGGATTGCATCCGACGTAACGATTTTGAGACTTTTCTTAACGCTTGGATAGCGGCGGACAGGCCTTTCCTTGGGGTCTGCATGGGCCTACAGGTGCTTTTTGAGCGTTCGGAG
>Ga0194048_10000462_pt1 | contig 19787 bp, 19 predicted proteins | sample JunL225m_MetaG_FD_161685 | JGI IMG/M metagenome (GOLD analysis project Ga0194048, IMG submission 161685) | Anoxic zone freshwater microbial communities from boreal shield lake in IISD Experimental Lakes Area, Ontario, Canada - Jun2016-L222-5m | ecosystem: Environmental > Aquatic > Freshwater >...
CGATAAACACATCGCCGCTCAGGTGGTTGCCCGGGAGATAGCCGACCTAATCCAGATACGCTCGAAATCGGGCAAGTGCACGGTACTCGGACTCGCCACGGGGGCTACGCCTTTGCCCTTATACGCTGAATTAATTAGACTCCACCGGGAAGCTGGCCTGAGTTTTCAAACAGTCGTCAGCTTTAATCTCGATGAGTATGCCGGCCTGGGCCCAGCGCACCCTCAATCTTACCGCTATTTCATGGCGGAGCATTTCTTCCGGCATATCGACATCGCCCCGGGAAATATTCATATTCCGGACGGACTCTCGACGAACACGACGCAGTCCTGCGCTGATTTCGAAGCCGAGATTCGCTCGGCCGGCGGCATTGATCTACAGATTCTGGGCATTGGTCGCACGGGTCATATTGGTTTCAATGAGCCGCCCTCTTCTGCTGATTCACGCACCCGTCATGTCCAACTGAATGATGTTACGCGTCGGGATAATTCCGTTTTCTTCGGAAATCTGGCCGAGGTGCCCACCTCCGCACTCACGATGGGCGTGGCGACCATTCTGGCGGCTCGTCGTGTCGAGCTTCTCGCTTTTGGGTCAGGTAAGGCCGCTATTGTTCGCCGGGCAATGCGCGAGCAACCGAGTGCGGATTGCCCGGCCACTTGGCTCCAGCGGCATGCGGCCTGTACTTTCCATCTCGATCCGGAGGCGGCCGCCCTATTGGGGGACTAACCGTGCAGAGCACCCCCCGTCATCGGTCAGCTATTGATCCGGATTTCGTTCCGGCCGCACTCTGGACCCGTGCGTTCCTCGCTCGTTGCAGTCGGGAGGCTGGCGCTTCCGAAATGATCATCGCCTTGACTCGGCCGGATGGTACCGCCTCGGTTCATCGCACCCAATTATTACCAGCAGGCCTAGATGATGCGGCGAATTATCAGCACTTGGAGCGCACCGTTAAGTTCCTCCTTTGGGCCCGCGGCGGCTCAGTAATTCTGCTCAGTGGGTCGCTTGCCGCTGGGATGTCTGCAAAATTAGGTATTTCCTATGCTCCGGGTGGTGAACGGGCGTTTGATGCCGACTTCTTTCAGCGCATTTTCGAGGTGCCGCTTTCCTTTCGGGCCATCCCCGCTTGTGAGATTCCCACACCTTCCGCTTCGACGCTCCCGCTTGGCCGCCATCTCGATGGCTGTCGGATCGGTTTCGACTTGGGTGGGTCAGACCGTAAGTGTGCGGCGGTAATCGACGGACGCGTCGTTTTCAGCGACGAGGTTAAATGGGATCCTTATTTCCAAGCCGACCCCGGGTATCATTTAGCTGGCATCCGTCATTCCTTGACGTTGGCCGCGAAGCACCTGCCGCGCATCGACGCCATCGGCGGCTCAGCTGCGGGTGTTTATATTAACAACAAAGTCCGCATCGGGTCACTCTTCCGCGGAATCACCGACCGGGAGCTTTTTGAACACCAGGTACGCGGCATGTTCTTGGAAATTGCCGCAGAATATAAGGTGCCGTTCGAAGTCCTCAATGACGGCGATGTCACCGCCTTGGCAGCCTCGATGTCCCTGGGGCGCAATGCCGTACTGGGGGTCGCCATGGGGACGAGTGTCGCGGCTGGTTACGTCGACACGGCGGGTAATCTCACCAACTGGCTTTCCGAACTCGCTTTCGTGCCGGTGGACTATCGTCCCGCCGCCCCGGCCGACGAATGGTCAGGTGATCGTGGCTGCGCGGTACAGTATTTTAGCCAACAAGGTATCGGTCGCTTGATGCCTTTAGCCGGCATTATTTCCCCACCGGAAATGCGTCTGCCCGAGCGTCTGGAATTCCTGCAACAACTCTTGATCAGCGGCGACCCTCGCGCCATGCAGGTCTATGAGGCGGTGGGTATTGCCTTCGGGTACGCCATCGCCCATTTCGCCCAGTTCTACACCTTCAGCTGCCTACTCATTATGGGGCGAGTCACCTCTGGTCGCGGCGGCGAGGCGATCCTTGAGCGCGCCCGTGAGGTTCTGGATGATGAATTCCCGGAACTTCGCATCGACCTCGTTGTGCCCGATGAGAAAGATAAGCGCCACGGCCAGGCTATCGCGGCCGCTTCCCTGCCCTCCCTTCGATGATGCTTAAACTTAACCCAGCGGCCCGCTTGATGATCCCTGATCGGCTGGATGGTCCGGAGAGTATTCGCCGGACCACCCACTTGGGTATCGGTGCCCATCAAGATGACTTAGAATTTATGGCGTTCCATGGCATCCTAGAATGTTATGAACGCCCAGACCGATGGTTCGGCGGAGTCACGGTCACCGACGGCCGGGGCAGTTCCCGCACCGGCCCCTTTGCCCAATGGTCTGACGATCAAATCGCCGAGGAACGCGTCCGCGAACAAGAGTCCGCAGCAGTCATCGGTCAATATTCCTTCGTCGCGCAACTCGGCTTCGCGAGTTCCGCGGTCCGCGATGCCTCCCGGGGGGCCGTCCGCGACGAACTCCGCAAGGTTCTTGAGGCGAGCCGACCAGAAGTGGTTTACCTTCATAATCTCGCGGACAAGCATGATACCCACGTGGGCTGTGCCCTGCGGGCGCTTGAGGCAATCCGGCTGATGCCAAAAGCGGACCGTCCCAAGATGGTCTATGGTTGTGAGGTCTGGCGTGACTTGGATTGGCTTGTCGACAATGAGAAAACCCCGATGCCTGTGTCTCGTCATCCTGAACTCGCTCAGACTATCAATGCGGTCTTCGCGACCCAGATTGCCGGCGGCAAGCGCTACGATTTGGCGGTTCTCGGCCGTCGGGCGGCTAATGCGACATTTGGCAACCCGCACGCTACCGATCAGGAGACATCCGTGCAATGGGCGATGGACCTGACGCCCTTGGTGCAAGATGAGACTCTGGATCCAGTCGAGTATGCCGCCGGGTTCATTGAACGCCTGAAGCAAGATGTTATCCGCCGGCTGCGCCAATCCCTCTAATGATGAAGCCAACTCTTCTCGTTCTCGCTGCTGGTATGGGTAGCCGTTACGGCGGCCTCAAGCAGATCGATCCGATGGGACCATCGGGTGAGACCATCTTGGATTACTCGGTATACGATGCGATTCGGGCTGGTTTCGGGAAGGTGGTCTTCATCATCCGACCCGACTTCGAAAACGATTTCCGCGAACGTATCGCCGCTAAATTCGAGGGGCGGATTAAAGTCGGCTTTGCTTTTCAGACCATCGACCAATTGCCCACAGGCTTCTTGGTGCCCCCTGGCCGGGATAAGCCGTGGGGGACGACCCATGCGATTCTCTGCGCCCGCTCAGCCGTGGATACACCCTTCGCCGTCATTAACGCCGACGATTTCTATGGGCGCGATTCCTACGCCAACCTCGGTAAGTTCCTCAGCCTCGCTCAAAGCAGCTCAACGGATTATGCGATGGTCGGTTTCACCCTGCGTAATACCCTTTCAGAACATGGCACCGTGGCCCGTGGGGTATGTCAAACAGATGCGGCCGGGATGCTGACCGACATTCAGGAGCTGACCAAGATCTCTAAACTTGCTTCCGGGGCTAAAAACCTAGCCGACGACGGTCTCGTCACGCCACTTAATGGAAGTGAGCCAGTTTCCATGAATATGTGGGGGTTCACCCCCGCAATCTTTCCGCAATTAGCTGACGACTTCCGAAATTTCCTGACCGCTCGTGGTTCGGAAATGAAGAGTGAGGCATACATCCCGATGTCGGTCGGTAATCTGATTCGCGCGCATGCGGCTACGTGTCGAGTCTTACGGACGGACTCTACTTGGTTTGGGGTTACCTACCGCGAAGACAAACCTATCGTGCAGGCTAGCATCTTGGAGCAGGTTGCCTCGGGAGATTACCCGGCTCATCTTTGGTCTTAATTAATGACTCCCACTGTCCCATTTGATCTGGCGAGTATCGCTGGCCGCTTTCAGCTGGGTGGCGACTTCCTCACGGCTTCGCCCTATGGCAGTGGACATATTAACGATACCTTTGCGGTGACGGTGCGGCTCCCGGCTGGGGAGGCTCGGTATGTCTTACAACGTATCAATCATTTGGTCTTCAAGCGCCCGGATGAACTGATGGAAAACGTAGAGCGGGTTTGCGCCCACGCTCAGCGTAAATTGACCGCGAGTGGTCAGCCAGATGCCCATCGCCGAGCGCTACGTTTGATTCCGACGACCGACGGCAAATCTTGGTTTATTGATGCCACTGGGAATCGCTGGCGCTGTTATGATTTTGTCGAAAAAGCCACGGGCTATGATGTCGTTCGAAATACCAATCAGGCATTTCAAGCGGCCCGGGCATTCGGGGAATTCCAGTCCTTGCTGGCGGACCTGCCTGGGGGCCGCCTGCACGAGACCATCCCTGCTTTCCATCACACCCCTGCTCGCTTTGCTCGCTTTCAGGCCGCGTTGGCCAAGGACGCCCATGGACGGGCCAACGCGGCCAAGTCGGAAATTGCTTTCGCTCTAGCCCGCGAGTCCGAAGTTAGCCGCGTGGTTGATGCCCTTCGCACCGGCCAATTGCCAGAACGTGTCACCCATAACGATACCAAGCTGAACAATGTATTGCTGGATGATGTCACGCAGGAAGGCATCTGTGTGATCGACCTGGACACGGTCATGCCAGGTTCGGTGCTTTATGACTTCGGCGATTTAGTGCGCACTTCGACCTCCCCGGCCGCAGAGGATGAGACGAATCTCTCATTGGTCACGATGCAATTCCCCATGTTTGAAGCCTTGGTCAATGGCTACTTGAGTTCCGCGCATGGCTTCCTGACTCCCGCGGAGAAACGGCTCCTTCCGTTTGCCGGCAAACTCATCACCTTTGAAATTGGGTTACGGTTCCTCACGGATTGGCTCGAGGGAGATACTTACTTTAAAATCAAACGCCCGACGCATAATCTAGATCGTTTGCGTACTCAATTCAAGCTCGTCGCTTCCATTGAAGCGCAGGCCTCGGCGATGCAAAACTTCGTCGACCAAAAATGAAACCCCGGATTCTCATTACGGGCGGGGCCGGCTTCATTGGGTCCCACATCGTTGAACACTTTCAAGGCCAAGCGGAAATTGTCGTCCTCGATGATTTGCGTACGGGCTATCGGCGTAACTTAGCAGGATTAGATTGCCGCCTGATTGAAGGATCTATCCTCGATGATCGTGCCCTGGCTGAGGCCATGCAGGGCGTCGGGCGTGTCTTTCACTTGGCTGCCATGATTTCCGTTCCGGAATCTGTCCAGAAACCCGCCGAATGTGCCGAGCTGAATATCGAGGGAACACGTCGCGTCCTTGCGGCGGCGTCTCGGGCCGGCGTCCAAAAAGTCCTCCTTGCCTCTTCGGCGGCCATCTATGGGGACAATCCGTTAGTCCCTAAACTCGAATCCATGCCGCCCGAGCCCAAGTCTCCCTATGCCGAGACGAAGCTAGCCGGGGAGCACCTGTTAGAGGAATTTCAGAGGGAGCACGGGTTGGCGACCGCCAGCCTGCGTTTCTTCAATGTCTTCGGGCCGCGCCAGGACCCTCAATCGGCCTATGCGGCAGCGGTTCCAATTTTCATCGCCCGTGCCCTGCGCTCCGAAGACATCACTATCTATGGTGACGGCGAACAGACCCGTGATTTTATTTACGTCAAAGATATCGTCGGGGCACTCGATTTCATTTCGCAATCTCCTGCGTCCGTCGGGACCTATAACGTCGGTTATGGCCGCCGCCTTTCGATCAAGTCTCTGGCTCAAGAAATCCTACACCTAACCGCATCGAAGTCCGCGCTCCGCTTTCTCCCTGGGCGACCGGGCGACGTGATGCATTCCGTGGCATCGGCAGACAAGCTGAGGCAGGCGGGCTGGCTGCCTGCCTATGATGTGCCGGGAGGCCTCGCCGCGACCATCCGCTATTTCCAATCACTCAACGGGTGACCGTAAGCGTTGCGTGCAGCGTATCGGACTTGCCGTCCGAAATATTGAGCCAGAAGTCGTAAACACCCGGTGCCGGCAGTCTTAATTTGAAAGCCAGGCTGGGCGCTTCGCCGTACTCCCCTCCTTCCAGTGATGGATGCATGTGTGCATAGCCTGGTTGCGCCTCCATCGGGCCCATCAGGACTGCGTGACCAAGGGAACCCATGATGGGCTGCAATTTGAGTTTCGCCCCCGCGGGACCTGAGAGCTTTACCCGAATAACGGCTGAGTCGCCAGTGCGTTGAGAGGAGGTTTGCAAGCTGACCAACTGATTCCGTGCCGAGGGGGTTACGGGTGAGCCGTTCGTGGTAGGCGAGTTCATCTTCGCCTCTGCCAGTAATACTCGCCCCGAACGTTGATCGGCAAAGTCGACAAACGCCTGGTAATTTCCGCCGGGGTTTCCGTTGGAAAATTCCGGTGGAAATTGGAAATTCCAAGTGCCGTCTTCTTGGGCCTCTGGGTGCAGGTGGATGTAAGCAAGGCGGCCACCGAGTTGACGTAGGTGCAAATGGACTTTTTCGGTGTGGGTCAGGGCAACCTCGTGATGGAGGTAAGCGGTACCATCTTCGCGAATGAGTTGGAGCGACCCCTTATCACCGCTCGGGGCGAGGCGGATATTCAGGCGGACGGGAAACTGCAGTGACTTGGGGTGGTAGTAATTTGCCTCCTCATTAATGCCGCAAAACTCAACACCACCTACCACGACCGGCTGGTGATCGGAATGGAGAAAGGCGCACTGGGTGTCCGGTAGCGAGCGTAGCGCGAAATAGCCCACTAAGGCACACCCCGTGATGATCCAGAATTGTCGATTTAAAGTCATTTATTGGCGGTAGCCTGGACCAATGCCTTGGCCACATCTTCTGGGTCAAAGGAAGCACCCTCGCGTCGTTGGAGAATGCGTCCCTCGGCGCTGATGAGCAGTAACGCGGCGTTGTGCACAATGGTGCCGTCGTCACGCAAAGTCTGGATGCCATAGTGGCGCATGAGGTCTTTGATTTGCGCCGGATCACCGGTCAGGAACCGATGGCGTCCATGGTCGATTCCGTACCCATCCGCGTAAGTACGGAGCAAGCCCGGCGAATCGGTTTCGGGGTCAAAGGTAATCGTGAGCAGGCGAACCTTCGCGGCAGCCGGTTGCTTCGCGAGTAAGTCAGCGAGTTGCTTCATGCAGGCGGTCGAGGCGGGGCACATTCGAGCAGAGCGACAACTCGTGAAGATGAAATTGAGTGCGAGCGGCGAGCCCAGAAAATCTTTCTTCAGAACGAGGTGGCCGTCTTGATCCCAGAGGGCCATATTAGGCATCAAGTCCGCAGGCATGCGCGTTACTAGCCGACCTTTGTCCAGAGTTTCGCGATGCAGTGAATCGGAGATTTCGGCAATGCGTCGCAAGGATTCCGGTTCGTTCGGGAAGATCGTATCAGCACGTCGAGGGCCCTCCGCGGTGGTCATAAGCTGCAAGGTGATTTCCCGTCCCGCATAGCCTACCTTGACGTCGCCTGGTGAAAAACGGACGACGATGGGGCTAGGTTCGACATCGCTCGACACAGGTGCGCCGACCGGCCGCAATTGCAGTGTGGCCATCCCAGTGGCTGGATCGACTAGGGTGACCTTCCCTGTCCGCACGACGGGCTTATCGGCCGCCTGCGTCACTAAGCATACCCCGACGAGCAGAATGGCGAACAGATGCTTCACAGGAGTTTGCCTGATTGACTGAGCATGAGTTCGACCATGCCATGGCGTACGCCTCGATGGCTCAGATGAAATGCTTCCGCACCCGTAAGGTCGGCGAGGACGCAGAGGGTAATGAGTGCGGCTGGCATGATGTCAGCACGATCAGCAGGAATGCCCGGCACCTTCTTGCGTTCGTCCGAAGTTAATGCGCAGAGGCGATCCTTGAGTTCGCGAATCCGTAAGACCGGTAGGCGTCCACCGGCAGGAGTTTCCCCGATGGCTTCAAGGTAGAGCGCGATGGCCGCAAAGGCGCCACCTGCCCCGATAATCAAGTAATTCTCGGCGGCCGTGGAGGGGATGACGGTGGTCAGAGCGCCGAGGAGATGCGTGCGAATTGAGCTTTGGTCCAAGTCATCCACGACGCCTAATCCCCCACGCAGGTAACCGTGCGTCAGGCGCACTGAGCCGATGCGGAAGCTGCGCGCGAGGATGCAATTTGGGCCGCGGAGGGCACAGACCTCGAGGCTGCCGCCGCCCAGATCGAAGGAGAGGATGTTCGCGTAAGCCTGATAGGCTGGGTCAGTCCGCACCCCGGCAATAGCTAGGCGCGCTTCAACCTCTCCGGAGACAATCGTGAGAGGGATGTCGGTTGCCGTCTTCACGCGGCGAGCGAAGGCCTGTCGGCTGGCCGATTCGCGGATTGCACTGGTGCCGAGAATGACGATTTGCTCGGCACCTTTACTGCGGGCAAAGGCGACCAGTCGGACGATGGCTTCCACGGCTTCATTCTGCACTTCAGCGGGGAAGAGTCCTTCGTCGCCATCGGCTTGTTGGAGTCGGACTGATTCGGTCTGTCGGCCCAGTTCGGCCCGCGAAATGGCATTAACGACCGCCACCTTGATGGAGTTGGAACCGACGTCGATTACGGCGATGGCTGACATGTTCAGAAATTCAACTGGCCTTTGACCCCGCCAAAGAAATGGACGGCTTCCTGGGTTTCAAAATCTTTCGTGCGCATCGCGATAAAATAGGTGGTGGAAAACTTGTGGAACTGGAAGGTCGTACCCAGTGCGAGTTGCATCACGATGGGCCGGCGGGTGACCGCTCGCGATTCGCGGAAGTTGGTCCCGTCGGTCGCGTAGTTGCGGGCCACCACTTCGAGTTGGGAATCGGCAAAAGCCCAGTACGCGAAATTTGGGCGATTATCCGGACTGCTGAGAGCGGTAATCGGGTCATAGCCGGTAGACTGGCGGATGTAGGAATGGCCCCATGACTTATCGAGATTAAGGCCCCAGCGCAATTGGGCGCCGACCAGCACCTCGGTTCGCATGGTGCCTAATTCCACCATCATGCGGGCAATAAGGTCACGATAACCTCGGCCGGTTGAATCTAAGTCGAACCGTCGACGGAACTCTGCGTCAAAATTGACGAGGGGTTCATCTGGCAACTGCGTACCCCAGCCGGCTGCCGCCGGTGTCCCGATGAGGGTATGGAATTTATTCTGAATGGTCTCGGAGCCAGAGGACGGTCCGATTACCCCGAGCTTGGCTTCAACGGCGAACATGCAGTCCTTGCGTCCGCCGCGATCCAAGATTCGCCCATAACCCCAACCCAGGTAGAGTGCCCCGGAGTAAGGCATGTCTGTCGAAAGTGGGTTCGGGGTGGTGGTATCTGAGGGAGTGTTAATTTCCTGTGTCAGCGAAAAGAAGTTATGTTCACTGGTGTTGACGGCTAGCTTGAGGCCTTGGGTGTAATAACGGTCTTTATTCTTAGGCCCGAATTTGTCGTTCTCTTCACTCAGCGAAACTACCCAAGGCTGTGGCGACACGGCGACCGGCAATGGGTCTCCGGCACGGACGACAGCGGTCAGCGAAAGGAAGGCGAATAGGCGCAGCGTCGGCATCGTCGGAGGGTTAGCAAAGAGGGCTTGTTATGCAGGGACAACGCCTTTCTGACTTGTGAATAACCCCTTGCCCAAGTATTTGACTGTCAGGATGTCGCAAACTCCCGCCAGCGCACCGATCGTCCGGTCAGAAATGATGACCGACGGCTTGATGCGGGTCGTGATCGGCGGTGCCTGGCGTCTTGATGACCCTTTGCCGACCATTGCCGTCAAGGGTGACCGTGTCCGAATTGAGTCCTTGGACCTAACCTTCTTTGACTCCTCCCTCCCCGCTTGGATTTTTGGTAACTTTAAGAATGTCCGTCAACTTGACCTAAGCTCCTTGCCGCCGCGGCTTCAGTCGCTGGTACGGATGGCGGAGAAGGCTTCGGTTAATGACCACCTGGGGGATGCCCCGGGCGTCCTCGCACAATTTGGCTCATGGGGGGTTGAGAGCGCTGATTCCTGGGGGCGTTCCTTTAATCATATTGGCAATACCTTCATGGGCTTTGCCCGTGCCCTCGTCGGTCGGGCAAAGGTTAACTGGATGGACTTCGCGCTTCAGCTCCAGACGGCGGGCGTAGATGCCCTGCCCATCGTGGCGCTCCTCGGCTTCTTGACTGGCCTTATCATGGCTTACGTTGGGCTAATCCAGCTTCGCCAAGTTGGGGCGACCGTTTACGTGGCTAATCTCGTCTCGCTGGCCATGACACGAGAAATGGGTGCGTTAATGACCGGTGTGATCGCCTGCGGCCGCACTTCCACGGCCTTTGCCTCCCAGCTTGGAAGCATGAACGTCAGCCAGGAGACGGATGCACTCCGGGCGCTGGGCATCAATCCCATCGAATACCTTGCCGTGCCGCGGATTTTGGCGGTGACCTTGATGGTCCCCCTGCTGGCGACCTTTGCGACGTTCATCGGTGTCTTTGGTGGGATGATCGTCGCATGCGCCGGAGACCTCAGTATCGAGCAATATCTGACGCAGGCAGTCCGCGCGATTACCTTCAAGAGCTTCCTGGTCGGCTTTATTAAATCGATTGCCTTCGGCTTCATCGCGGCATGGGCCGGTTGTTATCGTGGTTCGGTTGCCAAGCGCTCCGCCCTCGGCGTCGGGGAGGCGGCCACTTCCGCCGCGGTGCTGGGTATCACCTTGATCGTGGTGTCCGACGCCCTCTTTGCCGTCATCTTCAACTTGTTTAATCTATGAGTGCGGATTCGGCAGACATTCTGACCTGCGAAGCGATGGCCATTGGCCATGGCAATAAGGTGATTATGGATCGACTTACTTTCGGGTTGGCTCCGGGCAAGATCTTGGCGGTCGTCGGTCCCAGCGGCTGCGGCAAGAGCACGCTCATGCGAGCCCTGGGTGGTTTAGACGAACCGCTAGCTGGCACGTCGACCCTCTTCGGGATTAATCTGGTGACGGCTTCGTCGAAAGATCGGGCTGCCCTCCTGCGTCGCACGGGTTTTCTCTTTCAGGGTTCCGCCCTGTTCTCCTCTCTTACCCTGCTGGAGAATGTCGAAATGCCCATGCGTGAGTTTTTGCAAGCACCCAAGCGTGAGATTAGGCAACTGGCGGAATATAAATTAGCTTTAGTGGGTCTAGCTGATGCGATGGATAAACTCCCCTCCGAAATTAGTGGCGGCATGGCCAAGCGGGCCGGTATTGCCCGGGCGATCGCCTTAGACCCGGAGGTCATCTTCCTCGATGAACCGAATGCGGGACTCGACCCGATGAGCTCTGGCCGCCTCGACGAGCTTATTCTGCGTATCCGTGAATCCTTTGGTACCACGGTTGTTTTAGTCAGCCATGAAGTGTCCAGTATCCTGCGGATTGCCGACTTATGCGTCTATCTGGACCCCGATGTCGGCACGATGGGTGCCTATGCGGCACCTAAAACATTTCTTCAGGCTGGCAATCACGCCAAAGCCCACGCCTTCTTTACCCAGACCGTTTAGACTGACCATGCGTAGATCCGCCAACATGACCCTCATCGGTGCTTTCGTCGTCGGAGGCATCTTGCTGATTATCGCGGCCGTCGTGCTCCTCGGCGCAGGCTCGTTCACGGGAGCTAAGCCTACCGCCATCGCCTATTTTGACGACTCTGTCAGTGGACTCGATATCGGTGCTCCCGTGAAGTTTCGCGGGGTGAGTATCGGCAAGGTCGCCCAAGTCCTCTTGCGGACGGCCAACCAGGCCCCGACCGATTACTCGGTGCCCGTGGTGCTGGAGTTCGCTCCGGACCTGCTGACTCGCCGTGGCTTGGATGAGGCCTTGCTTCAGAAACAAGGTTTACGCGGCTCGGTCGAGCGCGGCTTGCGTGCCAAACTTCAGCAGCAATCCGTCGTCACGGGCGTCCTGTACGTCGAACTCGATTACTTCCCGGACACGGCTTTTAAACTCCACGAAGTCAAAGGCGAGATGGCCGAGATCCCCACCCAGCCTTCGAACCTTGGAACACTTACCCGGGCGGTCTCGCAGACGCTGGACCAGTTGAGCCGTATCGACTTCGTCGCGATCACCAAGAAGGTGGATTCGATTCTGGGTCGGATTGATAAGGGTGCTTCTGAAATCGAGTTCGCCAAAATCAACGGTAACCTCGTCCAAGCCTCCGCGAATATCTCCAAAATCACCGGCGACCCCGCGATCACTAAAGCGGTGACCGATTTTTCGACGGCGATGCAAGGTATCGATGGCCTGGTGAAGCGTCTGAGCGGCAAAGTTGATCCGGTTGCCCAAGACATCCAGGGGATGGCTGCCGCCGGGCGTAAGGCGCTGGAACGCCTCAACGAAACCTCGGAAAATCTCCGGACGCTGACCAAGCCCGGCTCGCCGGCCCGTCGTGACCTTGACCAAGCGCTCGTGGATGTTTCCGAGGCCGCTCAGGCGATCCGTTCCCTCGCTGATTTCATCGAACGTAACCCCGAGACCATCATTCAGGGCCGAAGTAAGAATCAGACCAAGGAAGCTAAGCCGAAGGAGGAGTCCGCTAAATGAGGAAGATTATCTTGGCAGGTTTGTTGACTGCATTTCTTACGGGCTGCATTATTTTTGATAAGAAGAGTGAAGCGGTCACGTTCCATCAGTTGAGTGCGCCTCAGGCCGCTCCGACTCGGTTGGGTCCGGTGATTTTTGTCCCGCGGGCGATTATCCCGTCATCATTACGCCGTGCTAATGTCGTGATGCTCGATGAAGCTGGGTGGGTCCGCGTGGAGGATGCCCACCGCTGGATCAATCCGCTCGACCGGGCGATCGCGGAGACCATCGGGCATCATCTCACCAAGTTAACGGGTTTACCGTCGGCCGTGCAGTCCCCAGCTGGAGCCCATCACACATTGCTGGTAGATGTGAATCACATGAGCGTTACCGCGAACAAACAGGCAGTCTTGGAGATACGTTTCCGCCTGGAAAGTGCGGAGGGTACCCTTTTGCTAGAGAAGGCGATTATCCAGAGCTCCGCCATGGGGGAGACCACCCCTGAGCAATACGTACGCGCTCAATCGGCAAACCTTGCGGCGGCCACCGCGACCTTCTCTCAGTTGCTGCCCACAGAACTTAAACTTGCCCGATGACCTCCCCTTCCGACCCTAAACCCAATGGCTTCTCTGAAGTCACGGGAGAAATCTGCTACGATTTACCTTCGGCCTACGTCCCTCACCCCGCCACGGGCTTGTTGCACCTACCCCGCTTCCTGGCCAAGATTCGCAAGCATTTGAAGGGCGAGCTGCCCAAATCCTACCAGCGCAACTTCACCAAGGGTTTCGACCGGTTCCTCTGCTTGCATCTCGGTGTCAATCCCGAGCAGGTGGTGGAGTGCGTCCGGGCGGCCACGGACGACCGCGACCTCGATGCCCGCCTGCTGGCAATTTTTCCTCCCGACCTCCGGGTCCATGTCTGGAATCGCGAACTTGTCCAAAAAGGCATGAGCGAAATGGGCCGCGGGGTCCTCAATGAAGCCAAACACAAGATGGGCGCCGATGCGCGCACCGATGTGATTTCCTTCGCTGACATGATCGACTTCGATGAGGGACGCCTTCTGTGAACACTCCTGACCCCCATCCTAATCGCCTCGTCATCCGAGGTATCCACGCCGTGCTAGCTTGCCTCCGGCATCACCCGAAGGCACTCCGTGAAGTCGTCGCAACGGCCGCCTTTGCGCCTAATCTTGCAGAGCATGATGCGGCTTTCGCTGAGCTGGGTGTCCAGACGCGCATTGTCGGACCCATCGAGCTCGCCAATACCGCGGAAGGCCCTTGCGAAGATGTCTGCGCCCTGACCATGCGGCCAGATTTCGGCCTAGCCCGGGTCTCTGATTTCTCCGAATGGCGAGAGTCGCGCGAGAGTATCGTCATTGCAGACGGCATTCAGGATCCCGCGGCCCTGGCCTCCATCGCTCGCTCGATGGCCGCTTTTGGCTTGAAGCGCCTCCTGCTCTCCGGCGGTACCGAGAAGATCGCCTTTCACCCCGAAGCGTGGAATCTTTCACGCGGAGCGATGGAGCAACTCCGACTAATGCGGGCGGCTGCCCTCGGTGGCCTGCTGAAGCTCGTCGAGGATCGTTGCTGCGTGGTCGCCCTCTCTCCTGACATCGGTCGGAAGATCGACCTTGGCACTCCTGTGCGCGTGCCTGCCCGGCATCTGGCTTTGTTGATTCCTGGCGGTAAATTGGACCCCGATATCCAGCCGCGCGTCGAACACTGCTATCGCTTTCCGGGTCAGATGGGCGAGACGCCTCTTACCCTTTCGGAAGTGGCCCCGATGGCAGTCGCTTGGTTTGCCTCGACGCCCATGCCCCGTGCGGATGGCTTCCTGGCCCGTAAAAGGGCTCGCCATGTGAAGGGTAAGGATTCCAATCCCCCTAGTTAATTCCCCATGTCCCAGCCCCAGCCCGGCCCAGGCGAGAACGTCATCTCGCTCCAGAATATCAGCCGTAATTTCTTCACGGCCCTTCAGCGTCAACATGACATGCTGGCCTTCAGCATCGCCGGCTTACATACCGCTGATCCGAAGGCCTACGACCACTTCTCTACGCTCACCCGGGTGATGCCCGTGCCGCAGGCTCACTTGCCGGCGGACCAGATGCTGGCGTATGCGCGCGGCTTGATGCTGCGCACGACCATCAATGATCTGCTCACGCTGTCGGCTGAATGCATGGTGCAATGCCACCTGCTTTGCCTTTTTATCCGCGAGCAAGGCCATCAACGTGAGCGCAACCCGATTATTGAAAAGAATATCGGCGACAAACAGCAGGCCTTCATTCGGATGACCCTGCAGGATCGCTTCACTGATCTGGAGGAATCCTTCGGTATCGTTTGCGAACTCGAGGACGGCGTCTTCAGCCTTGCCGCCGCCCTTCGCGTTATCGCTCGCGGTGGCCTTGTTACGAATGATGATATCACCCCGGATGGTGCCCTGACTTTGGAATTCAAAGCCATGAAGGACTTCGAACTCTCCCCCGAAGAACTGGCCGCTGCAGCCCAAGCAGGCTCCGGCGAGGCGGTCGAAGGAGTCATTAAGAACGAAGCTCTGGGTGATACCAAGCCGAAGACGGTGGCTCGCTTAACCGACACGCAGCGGACCTTCCGTCCCGGTGAAATGCTCGATTTGTCTGACAATGAATTACTGGGACTGAACATCACTGTCGCCAAATTCGTCGATGGTCTCCTTCGCTCGGTTGATCACTTCGGCCGCGCTCAGCTCGGCGAAGGCTCCTAAGTAATGAACGAGGCGGCGGTACCCCCACGTCGGGCGTGGCTCTGGGTCACTGCAGCTTATTTTTTTCAGGCTATTCCAGCAGCGGTCCGCGATGAGGCCCTGCCAGTCGCATTAAAAAATACGGGGTATGTCGACAAGGATATCACTCGGGTTGTCGCGTGGCTCGGTTTAATCTTTGGCTTCAAAATTCTACTGGCACCGTTGGTCGCAGCCTTCCGGCCGCGTCACTTTATCATGTGTGCGGAGTTGGCCGTTTCGCTTCTCCTCGGCGTCCTTGCCCTGCAGGTGGCTGCTGAATACCCCTCATCCCCCATGATTATTGGGAGTCTGATTCTCCTTTCTTTTGTGGCTGCCGCGCATGACTTCGCCCTCGACGGGTATTTTGTTTCGGCACTCCCGGATCAGATGCGTGCTACCCATGCAGGCTTCCTTAACTTTGCTTCTAAATTAGGCATGGTGTTCGCTGGCCCCGGTCTGATCTGGCTGGCTGGACGCATCATGGATTACGGGCCACAAGCCGCCCAAGCTTGGTCGTGGGCATTAGCCGCCGCCGCCCTTCTCGCCTTGCTGGCCATAATCGCCAATGGTTTGGGCTTACGAAATGAATCGATATTATCGAAGGATGCGGGGACGGTGCGTGAGCGTTTTAGCGAGATGGGAGAGGGGCTGAGCAAGCTCTTTACCGACCCGAGGTTATGGGCCGTCTGTGGCCTCATTTTATTTTACCGTGCCAGCGAAATTCATATGGCCAAAATCCTCCCGCTTTTTGCGACTTCGAGCACGCATGGCGGTCTGGCTTTGACCAATGAGACCTACGCCTTGATGCGTATTGCCACGGCGGTATGTGGTCTCGCCCTTGGCGGAATTATCGGTTCGCAGGTTGTGGCCCGTTTAGGCTTAGGGCGCTCCTTGATTCCGCTCGGTATCGCCATGCATGTACCTTTGGCGGCCATCGCTTGGTTGGCCTCGACGGGTTCGCATGACCTTCGGTTTATTGGGGCCGTCTTTTTCGTCGAATACTTAGCCTATGGCGCCGGATTATGCGCTCTACTGCTCGCCATGATGAAGCTGGCTTCAGGTCCAGGCGCGGCCGTACGCTACGCCGCACTTTCGACCTTTGCCCTCCTGGCTAACTATCTCCCGGGTCTTTGGGCGGGTTCCCTTTCCGATCAGCTTGGCTACGCCCAATACTTCATGTTCGCGCTGAGCCTTGCGATCCCGGGCATCCTTTCGGCGTGGGTCGCGAAGCGGCACTTCCCAGAGACCTAATTACTCTTTCGGTACGACGATCAGTTCCTGCTCAAACTTGGCGTTGAGGTAGCGCTTGGCAAAGGCCTGCACGGCCGCTGCATCCGTCAGGTTCATGCGGCGTTCCCACTCGGCGTCAAAATTAGCGCCCAGGCCGGCGACTTCACGAATGAGTGCACCTTGCATGCGGGCCCCGGCGGATTGGCGGCCTTGGCGGCGGGCCACCCGCATGCGGCGTTTGGCATCCTCGATCTCATCTTTGCCGAACTGCCCTTTATGCAGCCGATCGAGTTCGAGTCGCATCTCTTTGACGACTTCCTGGGCCGAAGCGGGAGCGGTGCCGGCGAAAAGATAGAACATACCCTGGTCGACGACCTCCACGCGGGAGGCCCCAACGAAATAGGCCATGCCCTTCTCTTCGCGGACACGTCGGAAAAGGCCGCTGGCCATACCGCTGAGTAGTTCTTCGGTGACATTAGCAGCGACCACGGAGTCCGGACCAAAGCCACAATGCGGAAAGGCAATGGCCACGACCGCTTGCTCGCCCTTAGCATGCTCGAGGAGGCGGCTGGCAGCCTGGGGCAGGTGCATCGGCAGGCCTTTGCGTCGCAAGAGGGCTTTAGGCAGGTCGCCAAAGCGTTCCTTGATGAAATCCATGGCGGCTTGTCGGTCAAAGGCGCCGCTGATTCCGACAACGAGATTGTCAGCCACCACCAAGGTACGATGCAACTCGCTGAGGTGGGCCGGCTGGATACGGCCGAGGGTTTCGGGGGTGCCGCAGGCATCGACACCCAACGGGTGCTCGCCGAAGAATTGACGCTGTAAACGGAGGCGAGCCTTCTCGACGATATCATCTTCAGCTTCGCGACAGGCATTGATTGTCGCAGCACGTTCAAGAGCGACGGTTTCCGGCAGGATGCTTGGGCAAAGCACCCCATCGGCCACGAGCTCAGCGATTCGATTGAAGTCTGAACTGAGCGCCTCACCCCAGAGCCCGCAGGAGACCTGCGATCCGTGGTCAGCAAAGGTGGCCCCCATGCTATCCACTGCTTGCGCGATTTCCTCTTTGCTTCGCTTGGCGGTATCGCGGGCGAAAAGCGTGGAAAGGAGTCCCGTTGTCCCCCGGAAGTCGGCGGCTTCATAGGCCGCGCCTGCTGACAGGAAAACTCCGATGCCAGCCTTCGGAATGGTGGCGTCATGCTGAAGCAAGACGCGCACGCCGTTATCCAGGACGAGGGTCTCAAACTGGTCCGGAGTGTTAGCTGAGGGGGGTGTCGCAGCACTGGTTTCCGTGCGGGCACCTTTCATCGTGCCATAAGTAACCGCCTCGGGCTTGAACCATCGACGGGCTTCCCTGGTCAGGTCATCCGCGGAAAGTCGGGCCAGGTGTTCCACCCCTCGTTGCGGCCAGTTGATGTCGTGACCGATCGCCGCGGCGTAGGCGTTGCGTGAGGTGATGCCATGGATGTTTTTCTGCCCATTCACCATGCTGACCACGGATTGGCGGCGGACTTTATCAAACTGTGCCGGGGTGACGCCTTTCTGCAGGAGCGAGTCAATGACCTCCCCGATGGCTTTTTCAATCGCACTGGCCGAAGCGGCTGCCTCTGCCGACCAGCTGCACCAAGCGAGCCCGAACTCACGGACTCCAAAAGCGGAGGCGTCGATCGCTAATACCAGTTTCCGTTTCTCGCGAATCTCGTCCCAAAGGAGCGAGCTATTACCGGCGCCGAGAACGCCAAGGAAAAGGTCGACGGCGGTGCGACCTTCGTCGAAGAGGCCGGGCACCCGCCAGCACGCCACCCCTTTGGAGGTATTGATCTCGCGGGCTAAATCGGTGCGGCGGATGCCCCCTTGCGGCGGTTCGATCGCCGCTGGGGTTTCAATGAGGGGCTTGCGACCGAAGCGACCAAACCAACGTTCCGCCGCCTCAAAGACTGATTCCGGATCCATGGATCCACCGATGGAGAGCACGACATTGCTCGGGACGTAGCGTTGAGCGTGGTAGGTGCGCAAGTCTTCCGGGCTGATGCGCACGAATAAGTCGCGATGCCCGATGACGGGTTGGCGGAAGGCATGTGCGCGTACCGCTTCCTGGAGGACATTCTTGGCGAGAACTTGATCGTGCTCATCATCGCACATGGCAATCTCCCGGAGAATCACTTCCCGTTCCATTTTGGCATCGGCATCGGTGATGAGTGGATCGAAGACCATGTCAGCGATGGCTTCCATGGCGGTCTCGAAGCCCTCTTGCGGTGCATCGATATAATAAACCGTCCGGTCAAAGGTCGTGTAGGCGTTGGAATTGCCTCCGCAGCGATGCACGGCATCGGTCAATTCGCGATTCGTGAAGCGGCCCGTGCCCTTGAAGACCATGTGTTCGAGGTAATGGGAGATGCCGGAGCCCTCCCATCTTCCCTCATGCATACTCCCCGTGCGCACCCAGGCTTGGACGGTGCACAGGCCGATACCCGGCCGATGCGAATAAATGACTTCGAGCCCATTATCGAGGACGCGACGCACTGGAAGTGGGCCAGCGATCTCATGGAAACTCAGGCCTTCAAGATGAGACATGGTGCTGGTATGCCACGCTCCCGGCCGGGTGCAAGCGAGACTCAGGCGAGGGCAAGTAAAGCCCTTAAATCGAGTGGCTCCGTGACCATCGCCAACCCGCCCTGCTCGTCACGAGGCCACTCTGCTTCAGGCCGATCCCAGTAAAGCTCTACGCCGTTTTGGTCGGGGTCGCGGAGATAGATCGCTAAGCTCACTCCATGGTCGGCAGCGCCCTCGAGGGTAACCCCGGCCGCCAGAACCCTCTGGGTGGCTCGGGCAAGTTCTGGTAAGGTGGGGTACAGGAAGGCGACGTGGTAAAGGCCGCTGCAATTGGTAGCGGGTGGCACACCGTCCTTACTCTCCCAAGTGTTAAGCCCAATATGATGATGATACCCTTCCGAAGAAAGAAAGACCGCCTGCGAGCCGTACCTTTGGGTGATATCGAGGCCGAGAATATCACCATAGAAACTCGACGCACGTGCGAGGTTGGAGACTTTGAGGTGCACATGTCCGATTCGCACCCTCACTGGGCTTTTGTTCGCATGCATTTCGCTATCTTGGGGGAATGTTGGCGATTAGCAACTCGGGCGGGATGCGCGGAGCCTTAATCTGACATTGAAAATAGCCTATCGGCACCGTATGTCCAACGTTCACGTCGGGCTAAACCGACCGCTCACCCTTCCCTTTCCGCTCCATGTACATCCCTCCCGAAATCCGTGCCGACCTCGAGGAAGTCGAACGTCGTGCCGGCTATCTCTGGAAGTTCCTCGATGTCGC
>Ga0194048_10000463_pt1 | contig 19783 bp, 16 predicted proteins | sample JunL225m_MetaG_FD_161685 | JGI IMG/M metagenome (GOLD analysis project Ga0194048, IMG submission 161685) | Anoxic zone freshwater microbial communities from boreal shield lake in IISD Experimental Lakes Area, Ontario, Canada - Jun2016-L222-5m | ecosystem: Environmental > Aquatic > Freshwater >...
GGCGAGCGCCATTGGCTGTCGCAACCAAGCGCATCACACCCACATAAGCTTGGCGAACCGAAGGTTCACCGAACACTAGCAATGCCATAGCTTCGTTTCTCCGCGCCTTTTTGCTACCGTTTTTTGAGCAATTGCGCCTAGTGAGAGCCCCAATAATTTGAGACTATTCGTAAAACGTCAACAAGTATATTCTGGGGCGTGCGCGTCGTTTCCGCTAATCTTTTTTTCTGGCGCATTCGCAAGTTTTTAGGAGACATAACATGACGTTACCCCGCGTACGCATCCCCGCCTCTTTTTTCGGTATCGTCCTCGGCCTCGTCGGCTTGGGTGATTGCTGGCGCGTAGCGACCTTGGCGTGGGGCTTACCCTCCTCTATCGCTGACACCATTATGGGAATCGCCTTCGGCGTTTGGGCTGTACTGCTCGCCCTTTATATAGCCAAATGGTGCACTTTCTATGCGGAGGCACGCGCCGAACTGCACCACCCGGTCCAAAATTGCTTCGTAGGCCTCAGTGCAGTCGCCACGCTATTGGCCGGCATTGCGATCGCCCCCCATGCCCATACCCTCGCCCTTGTGCTTACGGTGATCGGCTCGATCGCACAACTCGCCTATGGGGTCTACTTCACCAGTCGCCTGTGGGTCGGTGATCGCGATTTCGGAACAGCTTCGCCAGCACTGTACCTACCGACGGTTGCCGGCAACTTTGTCAGTGCATTTTGTGCAGGCTATTTCGGATATCCGGCCATTGGTACGTTGTTTTTAGGCGCAGGCCTCGCCTCATGGCTGTCGCTCGAATCCGTCATCACCCACCGCCTGACCTTCCACCTGATGATGCCCGCACCCATGCGGCCCACCATGGGCATCATGCTGGCGCCCCCGGCGGTGGGCTGTGTTGGTTACCTATTCGTCACCGGCGGTCTGACTGGTGGGCCACCTGATTTATTTGCGCAAGCCCTCATTGGTTACGCGTTGATGCAAGTTTGCTTATTGGCGCGCCTATTGCCATGGGTTGCAAAGCAACCCTTCAGCGCCTCCTATTGGGCATTCAGCTTTGGCGTGACGGCATTAGCATTCGACACGATCGTTTTTTTATTGCGCGGACAGCATGGCTATATCGAGGGGCTCTCCATGGGCCTATTCATCTTTGCCAACGTTGTGATCGCTCTCTTGGTGACCGGTACCGTATGGCGACTGGCGTCTGGCCAATTGCTGCCGCCACCCTTAACCCAGACCGCCTAGGGGGCCCCAAAAAGGGGGCAGACCATTGGTTCCGTCTCGTTATCATCGACTGAACCGATCCACGCTGGCCCCTACCACCCGACAGCCTGACCATCCTTGCGATGATCAGAAGCGCCGTGATAGACGCCGGGCACTACGGTAGCGGGCGACGATTTGGTGTGCGGCGTGAGGTCAGACGGCGCATACCAAATGGCTTGGTATCCACCCATACCATCGCCATTATCGGCGCTCACCTGGTGCCCTAACCGGCGCAGCGCCGGTCCGACACGATTAAATAACTCCGTTTCCAGTCGCAGCGTATTGTTGGCCTGCGCGTGCGTGAAGCGGGCGGCATCAGAGGCCGCCTGCGGGTTCATGCCTAAGTCGATCATGTCAATCAGCACCTGCGCATGACCCTGCGCCTGCTGACTACCGCCCATGAGCCCGAATGCCATCACCGGCAGACCGTCCTTCATCAGAAAGCCTGGCAATAGTGTGTGGAAGGGTCTTTTCCCGGGTGCAATCACGTTCGGACTCGCATGATCCAGCGAAAACAGTGCACCGCGATTATTAAGAACGAAACCGAAACCGGGGACGGCAATACCTGAGCCAAAGGTGTCATAGATGCTGTAGATAAACGACACCATATTGCCCTCCGCATCAGCCGTCGCAAGATAAACCGTACCGCCGACTGGATCCCCCTTCGGCTCTGGTGTTGCCGCGTGATGCAAATCTATTTTCGGACACAGCGTCTCGGCATAAGATTTTGAAATCAGACGATCAACCGGCACCGATACGGCCCCTGGATCTCCGTTGTAAGCATAAAGATCCGTGTAAGCGAGTTTCTTGGCCTCTACCAGCAAATGCCAATACTGCGGCGACGCGGAGCCCAGTTGTGCAAGATTGAGGCCTAGTTTGGCGCCGCAGACCTCAACGATATTCAACATCTCGAGCGTAGCGAATCCCTGCGTATTTGGCGGCATCTCATACACGTCATAGCCATGATAACGGGTAGTAATCGGATCAACCCAAGTGGCGTGGGTCTGGGCGAGATCCTCAGCAGTCATCGTGCCACCCAGTCGCGACGATTTCCCGACAATAGCCTTGGCAATATCACCTTCGTAGAACGCACTACGTCCCTTGGCTTCCAGTAATCGGAACGCGTGCGCGAGGTCCGGATTTCGGAAAATCGTCCCAGTCGATGGTATCTTCCCGATCGGCCGGTAAACAGCCGACGCATCCACATCAGCAGACAACACGTCAGCGCCATCAACCCAGTCATGCGCAATCCGCTCGCTGACACCAAAGCCTTCCTCGGCGATCAAGGCGGCTGGCTCCAATAGCTCCGAAAACCCTTTGGTACCGTAGCGACGTAATACCGCGTCCCAGGCGTCCACAGCACCGGGCACCGTCACCGCCTCGATACGATGCATAGGCATCCGCTTGGTATACCCACGACGGGCCAGATGCTCGAGCGTCGCCCCTTGTGGGGCGCGCCCACTACCGTTCAACGCAACTAAGCGATGCTCCTTTGCAACCCACGCGAGCATGAAAACATCGCCGCCAATCCCTGCACTACCGGGTTCAACGACATTTAGCACCGCCGCGGCAGCGACAGCCGCATCAAATGCGTTGCCCCCCTGCTTGAGCACATCGAGACCTGCATTGGCGGCCAGCGGCTGACTCGTCGCTACTATCCCGTGACGGGCGAGCACTTCGGAGCGGGTCTGCGCCAACCAGCCACTGGCGCGATCACCACGGGCAGGCGGCAAACCGTCACCAACGCCCCGCCCCCAAACTGACCCGCAGGCTAGGGCCGCCATGCAGCACAAAAACAGTACGCCATTCTTAGTCATCACTTTACCCCCCCAAAACTCTGTACCCGATGGCTGACCGCTCTTGCCCCTGATACCGTAGCACTCCAAATACGCGCTATGTTCTCTGATGACAGAAAAGAGAGCTAGACTTGGGGATTAGTAAATAACTAGTCGCTCGATCGACCACTTTTCATGGTCGTAAGAGCCATTTCTGATGAAAATTGGCATTGGGGGTTCCACTATGCTACGAGTTCGCGCTGCCGCACGGCGTTTTGGGCTTGTGATTTGGTTATGCGGGTTTTATCTCGCCCTCGGTGCCGCCCTTCGCTTCACGCTTTGGCTCGTATTTGGTCTGAAAGCAGGCATGGCGTGGAGCCAAGGCGCGTCAGTCCTATCAATCGGACTACTGAACGACTGGATTGAGTCAGTCTACCTACTAGCGCCGCTGACACTCTATACCGCTCTGCTACCGGAACGTTTTTATCGTTCGAGGTGGAACGGCAGAGTTCTCACGGCAGGATTCGGGCTGACGATTTTGGTATTTCTATATCTAGGTCCGGTCGAGTACTACTTCTTCGAAGAATTTAGCTCCCGCTTCAATATCGTCGCCACTGACTACCTCATCTTTCCACACGAAGTATTCAACGATATCTGGACCGCCTATCCCGTTGGCAAGGTGCTTACCGCAGCCGTCGCACTGACCGTCGGGATCCTGTGGTTGGCGAGGCGAGTCGCAAGAAATACACAAGAAATTACTTGCGACTTTCGACTGCGTTTATCTGCAGCACTGATCTATAGCGCAACACTCGGATGCCTCGCTTTTTTCGTAAACACCAGCTCGTTTGTACACGGACAGGATCGCGTAAGAAACCAAATCGCGGTGAATGGGCACGCACAATTTTTCGAGGCACTGCGCACTGGGGACATCGAGTATCGCACGTACTATCGATCCATCGACCCGACACAGAGTTTTCAGTTGCTCAATACCCAATTGGAAACGCTTGGTGGACAACCTAAAAATCGTCTGAGCGGCCACATCGATCGTCTATTTGCCTCGAATCCGAACGGATTAGGGAAAATGAACGTCATTGTCGTGATGGAAGAATCTCTAGGAGCCGAATTTAGCCTTGCACTCGGCGGCAAGAAAGACCTGACCCCTCACCTAGATACCTACGGCAAAGAGGGCCTTTGGTTTACCCGCATGTATGCGCAAGGCACCAGGACTGTGCGCGGCCTGGAAGCAATCACAAGCTCATTCCCACCAATACCCACCGTATCGGTCGTGAGACGCCCCAACAATGCGAACATCGCAACCTGGGGGAAGGTTATGCGCGCTGCTGGATATACGAGCAGTTTCCTATATGGCGGCTACGGCTACTTCGACAATATGAATGGATACTTCGCATCGAACGGATATGAAGTTGTCGACAGAACGTCCATAAAGAATGCGCGGTTTGAGAACATCTGGGGCGTTAGCGACGAGGATCTATTTGACGCTGCACTCGCGCATTTCGACACGAAGGCGAAGACAGGAAAACCCTTTTTCGCGCAAATCATGACCACCTCTAATCACAAACCTTTTACGTTCAGAGCTGGTCTCGACGGCATCCCAGAGCGCGGCGGCGGCCGTGAGGCGGGAGTCCGTTACGCAGACTTCTCCTTGGATTATTTTCTAAAGCAGGCAAAAAATCACGATTGGTTCCAAAACACCCTCTTTGTTGTGGTGGCAGACCACGGCGCTAGGGTATACGGGGCATCGCAGATCCCGTTGCGAAGTTATGAAATTCCCTGTTTAGTCTGGGCACCAGGTCACCTCAAGGCTCAGGTTGTCGACGAGCTCTCTAGCCAGATTGATATCGCCCCGACAGTACTTGCACTTCTTGGTCTACCGTATCAAGCCCCATTCTTTGGACGAGATATCTTGGCTGATACGCCGGGTGCGCCGATCATGCTGTTTAGCCACAACCACGATGTGGGGCTTTTTGACGGAGATCAACTGCTAGTGCTCGGCATGCAAAAACAAGTTTGGAATTACCGATACACGCGCGCCGGTGATTCTTTGAAACCCGTTGCCCGGAACCCCGTATTGGAATCGCTTGCGATCGCCTACTACCAAACTGCATCACAACTCTTCAGGGAACACCGTTACGAATAGATAACCGCAGCACCAGCCGCCGGAATAGACCGGATCAACCTGCAAGCGGGACGTAATCGGCCTTGGTAACGCCGCAATCTGGGCACATCCAATCCTCAGGCACGTCTACCCACCGCGTGCCGGGAAGCAGCCCATGCTCCGCATCGCCGATGCGCTCATCGTAAATGTGGCCGCAGATCTGGCAAAAAAACTTTTTATAAGAGTCAGTCATAGCAGCGCTTGCCGGTTCACGCTTCCTGCTCAAGTTCCAGCCAAATATCCCGAATCCACTGGCGAATCTGCAGCGCTTCTTCCCAACGATCTGACAACTCCTGCCGCCGGCCATCAGTGATTGCATACGGCGGCGGACCAAGCTCACACAAAAACACACACGTTGCATCCGGGCCATTACGCGAACGCCAGCTGCGCAGGCCATCCTTCCAGAGTTCCTTGAACAGAGCAACCCACGGCGCATGCTGAGGAAAATCAATCTGCACTTGAATCTGCTCGCGGGACGCAATCCGCCCTTGGAAACAATCGGTCCGATCCTGAATGCGTTGCAGGTAACCGCGGTCACGAACGCTCAGTGGCAACTGAAACTCTCGCTCGAGCACAAAGTGTGATAGGTCTGCAGTAAGCAATAGTTCCGGAATCGCGTCGATCACTTCGAGCGTGTAATACAGATCATTCAGGAGGCTGTCACGGTGGGTCTCAAACAACAAATCCATGCCCAACGCCGCCGCTTGGTCCATCCAGCGATAGATCAAAGGAATTGCACCAGCAACACTGATCGGCATGACTTGCCCAATGACACTGATTTTGCTCGCGTTCACTTCTCTAGAAAATGACAACAAAGGCGCCATATCGCGACTGTGACGCGGAAAAAGATTCACCATGCTCTTGAGACCGTGCTTCTCGAAGTACGGTAAGGTCGCTCGGTATTTGTCGAGGTCGCTGACAGCTGGGTCGATGCAGACACCGTCATAGCCTGCTTCGGCTATTAGTTCGAAATTTTCCGCCTGGCCGCGCTCAGCGCGATCTGGGTTTCTAAAATCCATCGCCCATAGGGACTGAAATACTTCAAGCTTCTGCACGTAACTACCTCTATTCAGAATGACGTCAGAAACGAAACCGCATTACCACCACTCACATCACCAGTTCTGGCGACCGACAGATAAGCCTCACCTTCGATGCTCGTCGATTCGCCGACGACTCTCGTCACGCGAAAACGATGAAAGCTTTTCCACGACGGCCAAAATAAAATCACGCGATCCTCACTATTCCCAAACAGCTCTTGATGCAGAGAAGGCAACTGAAACCAGGGCGTTGTGGGTTTTGCGTGATGTGCGTTGTGATAGCCGAAGTTAAGAACTACTAAATTGATCCAGGGGTGACGCAAGGAAAGTGGATTACTGAAAGTATGCGCCTGCTCATAACCGCGATCCCCTCGATGCGGCATTTTGAAATTCTCAAACAGGACCGGCATACCGCCGTAGTCATGCTGCAAAGCGTCCATAAAACGCAATGCCGTAATCATCAGCAAATACGCAACTACGTAACCGAACGCGACCCGCGGCGCGAACCAGACCAAGAGACCGAACAAAACACCGCGCACCAATATAACGATAGCATTACGCAGCCGCTGAGATCGCCGGGCAGGGATGATAAAGGCACTAAAAACCATGATGAAATGCATCACTATGTCGTGCGCGGGAATGTAAAACCATTCCAGCAACTGCACCAAGCGCGCACTGATTGGGTGGTTATTGAACCACTTCCTGGACTCGAACCACATGACGTCCGCGTTATCAACATGATGACGAAAATGTTTGAGGCGGATGTCCTCGTAGGTGCCATAGCAACTGCCAGTCACCCAGGTCAGTACGGTGCCTAATCTGGCGTTATCCGCGTTTGTGCTGCAGATTGCGTTATGCCCACACTCGTGCAGCAAGTAGGCAGCGATCACCAGGGCGTGCCCAAGCCAAAGCACCCCCAATACCGTGAACAGCAACCCGCCATGCGCGATCGCGACCAACCCTAACGCATAGCCGATCGCCACATACAACAGCGCTAGTCCGTTGTAGGTTGCCCCGGCGACATCTTTGAATCTGAAGACACTCATTGACCTTCCCATCTGACGTTTAGGCGCGCTTCCCGACTGACGCGGACCCAACCGCCCAGTCGGGGTGCTATTCTTTCATACTCATGGGTGCAGGTCTCATCGACTCCGGCGTTGGTCATTGCGATGCTAATTGCCCACACCCTGCCGTTGGGCGCCTGACGGGACTGGACGGCTCAGTTGAGGACTACGATTGATACAGTTCAACGACCCCTATCAATGGATTCGCTCGGCGGCGCAGGAAACCCCGCACCACCCTTGTCTGGAGGACGATTTCGGGCGTCGGCTCGATTATGCACAGGTCGATCAGGCGGCCGGGTTGCAGGGCGCTGCGCTGTTGGAGTTGGGAGTACGCACCGGCGACCGGGTGGCATTCCAGGTCGAAAAATCCCTTGACGCCATTCTGGTCTATCTCGCCTGCCTACGGGTCGGTGCTGTTGTCGTCCCCCTGAACACGGCCTATACGGCGACTGAACTGGCGTATTTTCTCGCAGATAGTCAGCCTGCGCTCTTTTTGGCGCGGCCCTCGCACGAGGACGAGGCCACTCAGGTGGCCACAGATAGTGGGTGCTCGCAGGTCGAAACCCTGGGGACTCGCCAGGACGGCAGCTTCGCTGCCCGGATTGCCAAGCAACGCACGCCTGCGCCGGTCACCGCCGTTGACCCGTCGGGGCTTGCTGCACTGCTCTACACCTCCGGCACAACGGGACGGTCGAAAGGCGCCATGATTACGCGGGGCAATCTGATCGCCAATGCCCAAGCCTTGGCGACCGCGTGGCGCCTCGTTCCGGCGGATCGACTCGTGCACACCCTCCCCCTATTCCATGTCCATGGACTGTTTCTGAGCCTGAACGCCGTGTTCGCGGCACATGCTTCGGTTCGTGTGCATGACCGCTTTGAGCCGCTAGAAACCATCGAGTCTCTCGGCACAGCGACCCTATTTATGGGGGTCCCGACCCACTACACCCGCCTATTGGCCTCAGCCGCACTAACGCCCGAATCCGTACGTCCGGTGCGGCTCTTCGTATCAGGATCCGCACCGCTACTGGCAGAGACCCATCAAGCGTTCGAAAGCCGCACCGGAAAAGCTATTTTAGAGCGCTACGGGATGACCGAAACGTTGGTTAACACCTCGAACCCCTATGACGGGATGCGTAAACCGGGATCGGTGGGCTTGCCCTTGCCAGGGGTCGAAGTGCGCATTACAGAGGCAACCCGTGAAAGCGAGAATCAGGCGATCGGGATGATCGAGGTGCGCGGCCCCAATGTCTGTGCCGGCTACTGGCGCGCGCCCGAAAAGACGGCCGCGGACCGGACTGCAGATGGCTTTTTTCGCACCGGTGATCTAGGCCTCATCGATGCAGATGGCTATCTGCATATTTCCGGGCGCGCCAAAGATCTGGTCATTACCGGCGGCTATAACGTGTATCCGAAAGAGATAGAACTAGCGCTCGACGCATTGCCAGGCATTAGTGAAAGCGCAGTCTTTGGTGTGCCCCATCCAGATTTTGGCGAGGGGGTAACTGCGGCCGTCACCTTAGTGCCAGATTTTCAGGTGAACGAACAGACTGTCTTGGCTGCGCTCAAAGACTGTCTTGCGGCTTACAAGGTACCGAAGCGGCTTGTCGTCATCGCTGAACTACCCCGGAATTCCATGGGAAAAGTCCAAAAGAATCGCTTGCGCGAGATCTACTGTGACCTATACGGCAACTAAATGGCTTTGGGCCATGAAGAGCGACGCAGAACTATCCGAGCTATCGGACTAAACGCTGCCCGTCACAGCCGAATGAACATCGAGCGCAGACCCCCATCAGTAATAAAAGCCTATCTCTAAGGCAGGTCGAACCCAAAGCACTTGGTGCCGGCACGGACACGGTGTAAGGTCCACTGCCTGCGTGTAAGGACAGCGAGGGTTTCGAATGCGCACAGAATGGCTCCTCTACGGGATCGTTGCACTCGCGCACCTAGCAGCCTTAGCGGCATGGATTCGCGCAACGCGCAAAAACCACCCCGCCTCGCGCCCCTCCGTCGGCGACATTTTGATTGGTGTGATCGTCAACTTCCTAGACACGCTCGGGATTGGCTCTTACGCCCAGATTACTTCCTTGTTCAAGCTCAGAGGGCGGCCAAGCGACGACCTGATCCCCGGCACCATGAATGTTGGCAGCGCAATCCCCTCCTTCTTTGGCGCTTTTCTCTTCATGATTTCGATCAAGATTGATCCGGTCCTGCTCTTCTCAATGATTGCCAGTTCCGGACTCGGCGCTTGGATGGGCGCAGGCGCGGTCAGTCGAATGTCAAAAAGACGGATCCAAATCACCATGGGTTGCGCGCTACTGGTCGCCGCAGGCTTCCTGATCATGAGCATACTTGGCGTGCTTCCAACCACTGGGGCGGCAATGACCCTGACGGGGTGGCGCTTCGCCCTCGCCGTCGGGGCAAATTTTATCTTGGGTGCGCTCATGTGTATTGGTATCGGCAATTACGCGCCCAGCATGGTCATGCTGTCGCTGCTGGGCATGAACCCGATCGCCGCCTACCCCATTATGATCGGCAGCGATGGTTTAATTATCCCGATCGCCAGCATCGGATTCGTCCGTTCCGGGCGGTTTGATCATGCGGTCGCTGTTGGATTGGTGATTGGCGGCGTACTCGGCACTTTTGCGGCTTTTCCCCTAGTTGAGGCCATTGGCGGCCATCTCGGCCTGATGCGCGAGGTGGTCGTCGCCGTGGTCCTCTATGCCGCCACCACCATGCTGCTCTCCGCCCGGCAACCCGATCCATCGCCGGCCCCCTAACTGGGCCAGGCTAAGCCAGATAGCCAAAATTCTAGGGATCCTCTGCGAGCAGATCATGCAGTGTGCTGCTACCGATGCGCAGCAGACCCCGAAGTCCCTCAAGGAAGCGTGGGGCTACAAAGTCACTCAAACCGATACGCGGCACGCCTCTTCCATCAAAGCCTGATCGGTGCCCGTGCATAATTGCGATTCCATCGAGCGTTTACTCCTTATTGGTCAACGGCCAACAGCGCTGCGTTCCTTCGCGCGTAGCATGAATGCACCGGCTGCGAACTATGCTAGCTGAGCTGCATCAGCTCGATACGAACGCCATCCGGATCGCTGCAGTACACGAGCCTGACGCCGAACGACGGCAAGAACGTGAGGGTGCCGGCGTACACGGCACCACCGCACCAGTTCGGCCATGGATGCTTCCAGGCTCTCGACATAGAAGGACAGATGGGTAAGTCCGAACTGGTTGAGTGGTCGCCGTTCGCGTGGCCCGAACGGTTCGGGAGAGCGCAGTTCCAGTAACTCAAGCGCAAAACCGTCCGGTCGGCGTATGAACTGCGATCGGAGCGACACGCCCGTCAGTTCCATGATGCCGTCCAGGCCGCTCGAAATCTCCATGACCTCTCCAGGCACAAACCCCAACGCACCGCAGTAGAAATCCATCGAGCGTCCGATGTCGGTGACACAGATTCCAAGATGCGAAATTCGCGGAATTGAGGTAGTCATGACGCTAACGTTTCGCCTCCAAATGACAAAATGAGTTTCAAATCCAAGGCTCTGCGGCGACCCTGTTACCGTGACAATCGTTCACGATGCGCGCTGCCTCTCGGCGCACTATTCCTCCCCAGCCGGCACCGTGGCGTCTCCATCACCACGGTGCCTAGGGTAGACGTTTCTTAAGCTCTGCTCTTCATACTCAGAACTTATCGTGAATCTGAATCCCAAATGTGCGTGGTTGAGAGTAGTACGTCGGCGTTAAATGCCCAAAACCTGCGCCGAAGTCTATGTTGTTCTGGATGTGCAGCTCATTAGTCAGATTTTTAGCCCAGAGGGATACCGTGAGTTTGGTACTTCCAACGGAGATGTCTTGTATAGCTAGTCGCCCATTTAAAAACCCAACACTCTTGATTTCAGTGGCGCCAGCAAAAGAAGCCGTTGCTGGATCCGAATTGGGGTCGTTCGGATAGTTAGCGGTCAGTGCGGACGGGTAATCGTAGAAAGAATCCGTCCAACTATAGTCCGCCGTGGCATGGAGCTGACCGATGGCCGTATCGGCCAACTTGGCGTCAACCAGCAGATTGAAAGTGCCTTTAGGCGCGTGCACGAAGGCTCGGTTGCCGGCGACATCCACTCCAGCGTCTACGTAGCTATCATATTGGGCATGAAGGTACCCGTAGTTAGCTTGAACGTGCAGTCTATCTACGGGCGCCCAGTTTGCGCTGAGTTCAAAGCCGTAGACCGTCGCCTTAGCGGCATTACGCACTACCGATGCGGCCGCTCCAGTCGCAAGGAATATTGAAACCTGTTGGTCGGTCACCTTATTCAAAAACACATCGGTGTTAAGAATCAATCGACCGCCCGCTAGAGTTGATTTGAGACCGAGCTCTACTGACTTTGCCTTTTCTGGTCTAAACGCTGTTTTTGTTTCCGCTACGTTGTTGGCAACCGCGTCACTGATTCCGTAGGCTGAAATATTACCAACAGCTCCGAATTCGCCATTAAATCCGCCGCTCTTAAAGCCTTCCGAAAATTTAAGGTAGGCGTTGACTTCAGGCGACAACTTGTACGCTAACGTGAGTAGTGGCGTCACGGCGCTAAAGGTTTGGCTCGCTGCCGTGCCCTGCGGCACCAGTACCACTTGGTAGGCCAGCGGCGCGTTGGGCGCGAAGAATACGGTTTCGTAACGGCTGAGGTCTTTCTTCTCCGAGGTATAACGCAGGCCCGCGGTGATAGTGAAAACGTCGGTGGCTTTGAACTCCACCTGTCCAAAACCCGCCCGCGCCTCGGTGCCATACCCGTACTGGGAATCATAATCAAACGTGCCGCCAAAGAACCGCTGCGGGTTGTGTGTATAGCCGCTGTCCTTGTAGTAGTAGACACCACCGACATAGTTGATACGGTCCGTTGAGCCGACGATTTGCAGCTCTTCAGACGTATTCGAGAACGTCACGGCACGGGATACCATTGCCAGCGGCAATAGTGATCCGTCAAATTCTATTTGATCACCCCACGTCATTTGCCTGTAGCCAGTAACAGATTTTATCTGTGTAGTGGAATCCAGATCCCAACGCAGCGTCAGTGAGTGCCCCTCAACGCGGCTTTTTTCATATTGAGGGAGGTCGGAGCCGATACTGGTCCCAAAGGTCTGCGGGACATATGCGCCCAGCGGCGTCACGCCTGTCACGAAGGGGAAGTAGGAAATTGGCGCATCAACACGCGCGAGATAATCACCCAGAGGCCGCTGGTTAATGTCCGAATAATCGAAGCGATACGCCGCCTGAAAAGCGTCGGAGAAGTCGAGATTCAGGGCAATGCGCCCGCCGGTCTGATCGCGGTTATCCAACGAACTGATGGCGCTTCCTGGGAGGGTTTTGGTGACACCATCGCGTGTTTCACGACGAAACCCAAGTGAAAGGCTCGCAATGCCTACCTTCGGCAGATCCAAGGAGGCCTTGGTGGTCAGTTCATTATAATTACCGTAGGTCACGTCCACCGCCCCGCCAAACACACCGGTCGGCTGGCGGGTGATGAGGTTGACAGCGCCCGCGAGCGTGTTCCGTCCGTATAGCGTGCCTTGTGGGCCGTTCAACACTTCGATGCGCTCTGCATCCATGATGTCGAAAATGCCGCCGATTGCCTTGGCGACGTAAACACCATCCAGATAAACGCCGACTGTCGGGTCCCAATACATCCCCGGATTGATGGTCACTGCACCACGGATCGAGAACTGAACGCCCGTGTTATCACCCGTCGCAGAACTGATCTGCACATTCGGTGCGAGGCCATTTAATGCGGCCACATTTGTGATGCCGCGGGCGGTCAACTGTTCCGCGTTGAATACCGTAATCGCAATAGGTACATCCTGCAATTTTTCGGCGCGCCTCTGTGCGGTCACGACGATCTCTTCAAGTGCCCCTGAAGTCTCGCCGGAAGATCCCGCCGAATAAGCCAACCCACTGGCGGTCAGCAGCACGACACCAACCGATGCCAGTCCAGCATTAAATAGACGCATCTCATCCCCCCCTAAATTCTGTAATAACTAGGCTAGTTCTATCGCCAGTGCCCGCCCCGTGAAGGGCATTCCCCGATCAGGAACCCGTCGCTCACCGCAAAACAAGCCCGAACTGACGCTCGGATACCACTCTGATCCGTAAGATCAGACCCCAGCCATCGACCGTTCACTGCACGTCATGAATCGTAAGGCGGCCAGGTGACCTGCCAGCTTCGAGCATACTGCCACTACCGCGAAGGAGCAATTTTTTCGTATTACAGATACACGAAAATTACGCAAATGATGGCTTTGGACGGAAATTTGTGGCTGATTTCGTCTCATTCCGGCACTCAAATTTCGCGGCTTTCGTTGTTTTTATACGACAAACGGCACTTTCCCACGCGCCCTTCCTACCGCTCCGACGCCGAAGTCGGCGCCGGCCACCAGTTCTGCGTTGACCGTGTCCAGAATCTTCTCCGCCACGCGATGCTGTTCGAGCAGATGGCGGAATCGCTGAATAGTGCTTTCTTCAGGCGCCTTCGTGATCTCCGCATCAATTCGCGCAAACACGCCATACAGCGGCACGTCATGCAGCGCTTCTTCCATCGTTGGGTCCGACAGACGGCAGAACTGCTGCAGCAGGTCAATCCGCAGCATTACTTCCGGAGCGAACGGCAGCCGGCCGGTCTTGCCCTCCGGCGTGTACTGCGCCACCACGGTCACCAGGGAATTACTCGTTCCCTCTCGTCCAGAAATACCCGCTTGCAAGTCTTCTTCGGCGTCAGATCAAAGCCAGATTGGCCAAAAATTTGCTGTTTCATGCGTCTATTTTCTGACGCCGTGGACAATTTCGGCAGACTTATGCAGGTCTTCCCTAGATCCCACCAAATTGTCATTTACGCGTGTTAAAAGGCAAGTGCCCGACCTTTATTGAGCATCGCAATGACCACACTCCACTCTTCCCACGAACGAGCGCGCTTGCGCCGAGAATTAGTGCAATTAGCCAGTTTTCTGTTACTCACTCTGCTGATCTGTGGGTTAGTAAGCCTATTTTCTCTGTGGTCGATGGAGCGTCTGCATGCCGCGAACGAAGCGAGACAGGCTACGGTAGTGAAAGCGCTCAATAGTGCGCGCGGCGCACAAGTCGCCTTTAAAATTCAAGTACAGACATGGAAGAACGTGTTACTGCGTGGCGAGGATCCCGGCGAATACGCGCTCGCACGTCAAGAGTTCGAGCTTGCTGAAGCCCAGACGGATGACAACCTGAAGGCTGCGACTGACTGGGCTAGCACACTAGGCGACGGATCCCTCCGGCAATCTATTAACACCCTATTAGCAGCGCATCTTCAGATCGGCCGTTCCTACCGAGCCGCAATGCCCGAGTCCGCCAACATCCGAGCACAACGGGCGCAGGCTGACGCTGCAGTCCGTGGAATCGATCGAGCGCTGAATGCTCGCTTCGATGCGCTAGTCACCGCCATGGTTGCCAAGAATGTGCACGAAAATTACGCACGCCGCACCGAAGAGAATTATAGATTTTACGTGCTGTCGCGTGCGATCTGGATCTCGATCGGTCTGTCATTTTCGCTAGTGCTCTTTCTCCTGTGGCGGATGCTGCAGGATCGAGTACTGCGCAAATGAGCGCTGCCGCTTCAGCATGCGCCGGTCTAGGGCTTTTCTTTACTGGGATTCGGCTGATTGCTTCCCATTTACGGGAATTAGCGTCGGGAGGTATTCGACGGCTTCTTTCTAAAACCTTCCAGCACCCTGCAATCGCTCCGTTGGCCGGCTTGGTTGCGGGCGCGCTGACCCAATCGACCAGTGCGGTCACATTCATCACGACAGGTCTGCTATCAGCCGGCGCTATTTCACTGAGTGTTGCAGTCTCCACGCTTGCTTGGGCAAACGTCGGCACCTCGGTACTGGTGCTACTTGCATCTCTTGATGTGCATGCCTTGGCGCTCTATCTGTTGGCACTGATTGGGCTTGCATTTTTCAATGGGATAGATCAATCAGAGCGATTCCGGCACATCACTTATGCGCTGTTCGGACTCGCACTGCTCTTGCTGGGCCTTACCTTGGTAAAAGCCGCGGTCGCGGAAGTGAATAATGAGTTTTGGGTACGAGAATTCGTCGCGTTCGCCGCGTCCGGCGCCCCTGTATCGTTGCTAGCAGGGTTCGTCCTTGCGATTGCATTGCAATCTTCGTCCATAGTCACGGTGCTTGCCTTGCCGCTCGCAGCAGAAGGCCTAGTCGATTTGCACGCCATGACCCTACTCATCCTAGGCGCTTGTGCCGGCTCGGGGACGGCCGTGATTCTCGTGTCTTCCGGCCTTGAGGGCCCTACCCGACAGCTGGCGATGACCCAGGGCATGGTGCGAGGTGTTGCATCCTTACTGCTATTACCCTTTGTGCTCATCGAAAGCCGCAGTCAGGATTTTGGCCTTGCGCCACTAGCCGCCACACTGACGACCCACCTGCCAACACAGGTCGGCATCGTATTTCTTGTGGTCCAAATAGGTGGAGTCGTCGTTGCCAAACTGTTACGTAGACCGATTCTAATGCTGGCGGCCTGGGCCGCGCCCCCTTCTCCCGCCGAGGCGCTAAGCCGATCAGCCTACCTATACGACGAGGCCATAGCCGATCCTGGCACAGCGCTCGAACTCATTCGTCTAGAACAGGTCCGGCAATTACAAGCACTGCCAGACTACCTGGAGGACTTGCGCGATCCGCAAGAGCGCAATCCTGATGCCCCACCGCTGAATACAAGAGCGGCCGCGAGCGCTGCAGTCGCCGAGCAAATGGACGAATTTCTCAGCGAACTGCTGGCGGCCAACCCGGATATGTCGAGCGAACACGTTTTTGATGTGCGGCGGCGTTTAGGTGATCTCAAAGCAGTACAAAAAACACTCGCGGAATTTTCAGCCGGCCTGGCTGCCGTGCCGCACGAAGAACGCTCTCGCTTTACTCACTCTCTCGTGGAAGGCCTGCATGCACTTCTCGTCGTGGTTGGTGAAGCTAGCGCTGATCCCTCACCCGACACTAAACTATTTCTCGCCGAATTGACCGCCGAACGCGGCCCGTTGATTGATCGCGTGCGTCGTGAGTTATTGGAGGGATCCACCACCGCCAAGGGTCGAGAGGCTGTGCTCTCAACGGTCTTGCTGCTCGAACGACTGCTTTGGATGCTGCGGGAACGATCCCCGTTGCCGCTGGGCGAGAAAGAAAAAGAGGGAGACAAGAGCGAAGCAGACATGCAATTTCCGGCGGATAATGGGTTTGCATCATAGAAAAATAAGGGTAGCGTCCCATGCGTCTAAACCGCCCGTTCCCAACAATCGTTGCAATACTGTTCATCACCACCAGTTTCGCCCGCGAGCGGCCCTTCGATCTGGTGATCACTAACGGGCACATCATCGATGGATCAGGGGCTCCCTGGTATTCCGCAGACATCGGGCTGCGTGACGGTCACATCGCGGCTATTGGAAATTTAGGGGCCCTACCATCCCAAAAAACCCTCGACGCCCACGGACGAGTCGTCGCACCAGGCTTCATCGATATGCTAGGTCAATCCGAGTTTACAATCCTCGTAGATCCACGACTGCCGTCCAAAATATACCAGGGGATCACGACAGAATTCACCGGCGAAGGCGGCTCCCCTGCACCGACCGTTGGGATTGCTGCTAAAGACCTGCGCACGGATCTCGCCCATTTGGGTCTGAAGCCAGACTGGGTTGATTTTAGTGGTTACTTCAAGCGCCTAGAGCAGCAAGGCATCGGCATCAATCTCGGCTCCTATGTTGGCGCGACCACCATCCGTAAGATTGTGATTGGCAACAGTAACCGCGCGGCAACCTCGGCAGAGCTGGGCGACATGCGCGTCCTCGTACGCAAAGCCATGCGCGAGGGCGCGCGCGGCGTGTCCTCATCGCTCGAATACGCGCCGGCACCCTACGCAAGCACCGAAGAGCTGATCGCGCTCGCCCAAGAGGCCGCCGCAGCCGGGGGCATCTACGCCACCCACATGCGCTCGGAGGGCGATGGCATGGATGCTGCGTTGGAGGAAACGTTCCGCATCGCCCGAGAAGCCAAGATCCCAGTGGAAATTTGGCATCTCAAAGTAGGTGGAAAGATCAACTGGGGCCGAATGCCCTCCGTGATCGAAAAAATCAATGCCGCTCGTGCACAAGGTCTGGATATTGCAGCGGATACCTACGCGTACACCGCCTGGTTCAATGAGATGTCTGCATTTGTACCGCCGTGGGCACACGACGGCGGCAAGGCTAAGCTTCTGGAGCGCCTCAACGATCCACAGACGCGCGCTCGCATCAAGGCCGACATGTTGGAACCTAGCAGCCAATGGGACAACGAGTGGCACGAAGTGGCGGGCCCCGAGGGGATTCTGGTCGGTGTAGTACACAACCCGGCGCTAAGAGCCCTGCAAGGTCAGACGATTAGGGAAATTGCCGAAGCCCGGCACGCCGACCCGATGGATACGCTACTGGACATCCTTGCGGCTGACGACGCCTCCTCCGAGTGTGCCGTATTCGGTATGGATGAAGCAGACGTTGCGCTTGCTCTCGTGCAACCTTGGACGTCTATCAACAACGATAGCTCCGGAGCTTCGACCGAAGGCATACTCGGGTCCTTCCATCCGCATCCGCGCGCATTTGGCACCTTCCCAAGAATCCTCCGCAAGTATGTGCGGGAAACGCACCAACTTTCGCTAGAAGAGGCGATCCGAAAATTCACGTCATTGCCCGCGTCACGCATGCGCCTCACTGATCGTGGTCTGCTCAAAACCGGCCTCTGGGCCGACATCGTCATCTTCGACCCGGATATGGTGACCGATCGGGCGACGTACGCTGATCCCAACCAGTTATCCACCGGCATGGACTGGGTCTTGGTCAATGGCCAAGCGGTCATTGCTGACGGCCAAATGACCAACGCGCGCCCCGGCCACGTCCTGCGCGGACCCGGCTACCGCGCGCGACAACTGCATTAATGCATTAGCCACCGGAGGTAGAACCCATGACGATTTCATTTTGGTGTGTCTTGATTGCCGGCTTAATACCCTACCTGAGTGCTGGCATCGCTAAATCTGGGGGCGGCTACGACAACCGCAACCCGCGAGAGTGGCTGGCCAAACAAACTGGCCGTCGGGCACGTGCGAATTCTGCGCAAAAGAACTCATTTGAGGCCTTTCCGCTCTTTGCAGCGGCGGTTCTGGTTGCTGCACTCTCCCATGCGCCGCAAGGCAGAGTGGACGCCTATGCGGAACTGTTCGTTGCAGCGCGGGTCCTGTACGTCGTAGCCTACGTCTTCGACTTTGCTCTGGCTCGGACCTTGCTCTGGACCATCGGCATTGGGTCGGTGATTTCCATATTCTGCGCCGCCTGACAGGCGCTTCAACTCGGAGTTCTCAATGTCTCGTCGAATTCTTTTAGCAGCAATTCTGGTGGCTTTCAGCGTTAGTGCCCACGCGCACGACAGCAAAACGAAGCTTGAGCAGGCCAATGACTACCGGCATGGTCTTTACGGCGCAATCGCCTGGAATTTTGGTCCTCTGAATGCAATGGCGCAGGGAAAAATCCCATTTGATAAGGCCGAGGCCAGCATCCGCGCGGCACGCCTAGCGGCACTCACTGAAATGCTGACAGAGGCATTCCCAGAAGGGTCCGCGATTCACGGCAAGAGCGAAGCGAAAGCGGCCATTTGGGAGCATCGCGCTGAATTCGATGCCGTGCTGAAAAAGTTCATCACAAAGAGCGCGGCTCTATCGGAAGGCGCGAAAACAGCTGATCTGGAAAAATTCAAACCACTCGTTAGTGACACCCGTGCGGTCTGCAAGGAATGTCACGACAAGTACAAAGAAGACTGATCACATCAGCACAGTAGGCACTGGCGGCGCGCTCGCGATCACCCAAGCGAGCGCGCCGGCACACACGGCTACAATCAGCAGGGCAAGCCAGAGACGATGTCCGGCAATGCCTGCCGACGCCGGCGCACCAGGTCGCCATCCAGTGATCAACGTGCGGACCAGATCTTCCTTGAAGATCACCTTATAAATCACTACCGCGAGCACGTGCAGGCCGATGGCGGCAAGCAACAAATTCCCGATGATCTCATGCAGTCCTGACAAACGATTGCTGGTGGCATGACTGACCCATGCATAGAGTGGACCGGCAGCATCGGTTTCGTCGTTTGAGAACAGGCCAAGTAGCGCTTGCCCACCAACCAGCAAGAGCAGCAGCAGGATCATCCACCCCCCAGTGGGCGTGTGGCCAGCCATTGCAGGGGTCTGACGCTGCAGCACCGCTTGCAGATACGCTTTCGTTACCGCCGGGCCGCGGATGAAGGCCGAAAACCGAGCGTGCTGCGTGCCCACAAACCCCCACACCACCCGAAATGCGATCAACACTAGCGCGCTCATCCCGCAGACTTCATGGACGATGAACGGAATATGCTGGTAAAACCACTGCGACACGAAGGC